>Ga0105046_10007362_pt1 | contig 17348 bp, 11 predicted proteins | sample MAT03_FD_78385 | JGI IMG/M metagenome (GOLD analysis project Ga0105046, IMG submission 78385) | Freshwater microbial communities from Lake Fryxell liftoff mats and glacier meltwater in Antarctica - MAT-03 (megahit assembly) | ecosystem: Environmental > Aquatic > Freshwater > Ice > Liftoff...
AACGTCTGCCCGCTCTTGTTCACGGCGTCGTTCGTGCCGGGGGGGTTGGTCTCGATGGCGCTGGCGGCGAGCGCGCCAACGTACTTCCAATCGGGATCGGTCGCAACCTTTTTGCCCGTGCTGGCGAAGATCATTTCCTGTTTGCGAGCCAGTCCCTTGGTGGCCCAGAAATCGGCGTTCAGCTTCCAGATGCGCTTGGCGTTCACGATGCCGACTTGGCCCTGAGCTTCGGGGATGAGGGTCGGGCAGTGCTTCATCGTGTACACGTCCACGCGGCTCACGAAGATGCTGTAAACGGTCTTCACGTTCTCTTTGTCGGTGCGGCGAGCCACCCCGCGGAACGCTGCGTCCCGTGCGAGGATGTACTGGCGTTCGCTGAAGATCAGCGTGATGTTCACCGCGACACCAGAGGCGACCAACTCTTCGATCGCGCCGAGACCGCCCGGCGTGGCCGGCACCTTGATCATGCGGTTCGTGTGCCCGGCCGACCACTTCTTGCCCAGGCGAATGTATTCCGCCGTGCGGCCGGCCGTGTCGAGTTTCTGATCCGCGTCTTCGAGGAGCGGGTCGAGTTCAAAGGAAACCCAGCCGTCGTCGCCCTTTGTTTCGGTCGATACCGTAACGAAGGCGTCCTGAGCGTTCTTGACGAGTTTGTCGGTCATGGCCCAGGCAATGGTTTCGTCGTCGTGACCGGCCTTGAGAAGCGTCTGAATGTCAGCATCGAACCGGCCGGTCTTAATCAGCCCGGCGATGATGATCGGGTTCGAGGTCGCGCCGGTCGCGCCCTCTTTGCGGTTCGAGATAATCAGGTCCGGGTCCACGGAATCGAGCCACAGTTTCGTGCCTGCGGCGACGAGCGACAAAAGCGGCGTCATGGCGGTGCCTCGCGGTTGGGAATGGGTCGGCACGGGTGATGATACGAACCACCCCCACTTGTCGCTATAAACTTTGCTCGGTCAAATCCAGCCGCGAGAAGTATATCACTTCACGGCGGCGCTGACCGTACTCACGATGAAGTCGCGGTTGAGTTGCGCGATGTGTTCCACGCTGATCTCTTTGGGGCACGCGGCTTCGCACTCGTTGATGTTCGTGCAGTGGCCGAAGCCTTCGCGGTCGTGGGCGGCGACCATTGCCCGCACGCGGTCTTTGCGTTCGGCTTGCCCTTGTGGCAGCGATCCCAGATGACTGACCTTCGCACTGAGGAAAAGCATCGCGCTCGCATTCGGGCACGCGGCCACGCAGGCTCCGCACCCGATACACTCGGCTGCGTCCATCGCGCGGTCGGAATTCATTTTCGGAATGGGAAGCGAGTTGCCGTCCGGTGCGCCGCCGGTGTTAACGCCAACGAACCCGCCGGCTTGAATCACGCGGTCGAACGCGCTGCGGTCGCACACCAAGTCTTTCACGACGGGGAAGGCCCGCGCTCGCCAGGGTTCGATGTAGATGTGGTCGCCGTCGCGGAAACTGCGCATATGCAGTTGGCACGTCGTGGTGCCGCGTTCCGGCCCGTGCGCCAGGCCGTTAATCATCATGTCGCACGACCCGCAAATGCCTTCGCGGCAATCGTGGTCGAACGCGACAACTCCCTCGCCGCGCTGAATGAGTTGCTCGTTGAGGATGTCGAGCATCTCGAGGAACGACATATCCGGGCTGATGGCATCCAACGGATACGACACGAGTTTCCCCGTCGCGCCGCGCGAGGCTTGCCGCCAGATGTGGAGAGTGAACTTCATTGAGGAAAGCTCCTGGCTGGGTCAGGCGAATCCGCAAGCGGCGGAATGCCAGCCGCTTGCGGATTCGCGTTCCGACATCGATCACTTGTAGCTGCGTTTGGATGGCTTCACGACATCGAATTCGAGTGGTTCGATGTGCCGCACGGGTTGTTGGCCGGTGCCGGTGTATTCCCACGCGGCGACGTGTTGGAACTTCTCGTCGTCTCGCTCGCACTCGCCGTTGATCATGCCGGCCTCATCCTTCTGCTGATACTCGACGCGGAAGTGGGCACCGCACGACTCCTCGCGGGTCAGGGCGTCGAGGGCAAGCAGTTCGCCGAACTCCATGAAGTCGGCGACGCGGTTCGCACGTTCCAGCGCGGCGTTCAGGTCCGCGTCGGTGCCGGTGACGTTCACGTTCGCCCAGAACTCACTGCGGAGTTCCCGAATCTTGGCGATGGCACTTTCCAGGCTTGCCTTGCTGCGGGCCATGCCGACGTTGTCCCACATCACATTTCCGAGATCGCGGTGCAACTCCACGGCGGTTTTCTTCCCCTTAATGGCAAGCATTTTCTTGAGCCGTTCCGTCGCCTCGGCTTCGGTGCGTTTGAACTCCGAGTGGTCAACGGGCGTGACTCCAGGCTTCTGGTCGGCGAGCCAGTTCGTGAGCGTGTACGGCAGCACGAAGTATCCGTCGGCAAGCCCCTGCATGAGCGCTGAGGCACCGAGGCGGTTCGCGCCGTGGTCCGAGAAGTTCGCTTCCCCGACGACGAACAACCCGGCGATGTTCGACATGAGTTCGTAGTTCACCCACAACCCGCCCATTGTGTAGTGCAGCGCGGGGTAAATTCGCATCGGCCGTTCGTAGCCGCTCTCGGAGGTGATGCGTTCGTACATCTCGAACAGGTTGCCGTACTTCTCACGGATGGGGCCTTCGCCCTGTTTGCTAATGGCCTTGGCGAAGTCGAGGTAGACGCCCCGGCCACCCGGCCCGACACCGCGACCCTCGTCGCACGCTTCCTTCGCGGATCGGCTGGAGATGTCACGCGGCGCGAGGTTGCCGTAGCTCGGGTACTTGCGTTCGAGGAAGTAATCGCGGGCGTCTTCGGGGATGTCACGCGGGTGCTTGCCGGCGTCGGCGACGTTCATCGGTGCCCACATGCGGCCATCGTTCCGGAGCGATTCGCTCATCAGCGTGAGCTTCGATTGATGGTCGCCCGCAACTGGAATGCACGTCGGGTGAATCTGTGTAAAGCATGGGTTGGCGAACAATGCCCCGCGCTTGTGTGCCCGATAGGTCGCGGACACGTTGCAACCGAGCGCGTTCGTGCTGAGGAAGTATGTGTTGCAATAGCCGCCGGTGGCCAGCACCACGGCGTCGGCCGTGTGGGACTCAATCTTCCCGGTTTCGAGGTGCCGCGTGACGATGCCGCGTGCTTTGCCGTCGATCACCACGAGGTCGAGCATTTCGCAGCGGGGGAACATCTTCACGGTGCCCGCGCCGATCTGCCGCGACAGTGCCTGATAAGCTCCGAGAAGCAGTTGCTGGCCCGTTTGGCCGCGACAATAGAAGGTGCGTTGGAGTTGCGAGCCGCCGAAACTGCGGGTGTCGAGCATTCCGCCGTATTCGCGGGCAAACGGCACACCCTGGGCGACACACTGATCGATGATGTTCACCGACACTTCCGCGAGGCGGTGGACGTTCGATTCGCGCGAGCGGAAGTCGCCGCCCTTGATGGTGTCGTGGAAGAGGCGGTGAATGCTGTCGCCGTCGTTGCGGTAGTTCTTCGCGGCGTTGATGCCACCCTGTGCCGCGATGCTGTGCGCTCGGCGGGGCGAGTCCTGGAAGCAGAAGCACGACACCTTGTAGCCGAGTTCGGCCAAGCTCGCCGCCGCGCTTCCACCGGCCAACCCGGAGCCGACCACGATAACCGAATACTTCGCCTTGTTCGCGGGATTGATGAGCTTCTGGTTCTGCTTGTACCGCGTCCACTTTTCAGCCAGCGGCCCGTTCGGCACCTTCGATTCGAGTTTCATGGAGACACTCTTTATTGAGTCGTTTGATGGCTCGTGATGCCGCTTGCGGCTTCGCAAGCAAATCACACCTTGGGATACAGCGGCGGCACTGTCCCGGTCAGCACACCAACCACGATTGCCAGATTGCCGACCAAGATGGTCAGTGCGACCGCGATACCGAGAGTTTTGATGGCTTTGGAGAACCGGCGATTCTTCAGCCCGAGCGTCTGGAATGAACTCTGGATGCCGTGCAGCAAGTGGATGAACAGCACCACTTGCGCGACGATGTAAAGCCCGGCGACGAGCGGATTCGAGAACCCGGCGACGACCATTGAGTACACATCGACGCGGCCGCTTCCGTCGGCCAGATCGTGGAAGTTCACCACTTTGCCGGGCGACACTTCGACGCCCCCGACAATGGCGAACGTGTAGTGGGCGAGGTGATACACGAGGAACAGCCCAACGACGACGCCGGTCCAGATCATGGTGCGGCTCGATACCGTTGCTTGCACGCTGCCAGGGTATTGGTACGGCACCGGCCGAGCCGCGACGGCTCGCCACTTCAAGCGGATGGCGAGGGTAATGTGCAGTGCGAAGACCACGAGCAACCCGGCGCGAGCGATCCAGATGAGTGCGCCCATGCTGTGTTTCAGGAAGTAGGCGTAATCGTTGATCGCCTGTTGTCCCTGGAAGACCTTCAGATTGCCGATCATGTGGAAGACGGCGAACGTGACGAGGCTCAGGCCAGTGACCGCGACGAGGAGCTTCGACCCAACACTCGATTCGAGAAATGCCAAGAGAAACGGACCCGAGCCTTGGCTAGCCTCGGGTTCGGGTGGCCCCTTCGGGTGGCGAAGGCCAGCGACAGTGGAGGGCATAATCGCGCACGATCTTGAGGAGTGATGACGGTGCTCAACGCCTTGCGGCGTTGCGGCGTACACTCCATTGTAGGTACGCCGCACCACGCGGCGACATCAGGATTTCTTCTTGGGCGGCGCGGGCTTGGCCTTGTCGGCGTCTTTCGCCTTGTCCTTGGGGTTGGCTTTCGCCTTCTTCTTGTCCTTGTTCTGCGAGTTGTTGCCTTTCGCCATGACGGTGACTCCATACGTGGGGAACGCGAGCGGAATGCTCGATTGGGGCCATTGTAGCCGCTCCCCGCGATTGCGAGAGGGCAAATGGCGGCGGAATCGCCCCGTTTCGGCGACGAGGAGCGGCGAAGCCGGCGTAAAGGTGGCAGGTAGCCCCCGGCCGCGTCACTCGCTGTCGGACGCAACGATGATAACTCGGGACCGCTCGGGGAGTTTGACGGCCGGGTCCAGAAGCCGGACGAGTCCGTTCTCGACAATCCCCGCGATGGCCAGAGGACGCGAATGCCGGCGCAAGTGTTGCTCAACCGGTGTGGCAACGGCCCCAACAGGGAGATCAGGAGGAGCCAGCGGCAACTCGGACGCAATTTGCTCGTCCAGCGCCCGGCGTTTCGGACTGCGGTGATCGGTTGGTGCGGTACTCATTGGGTGCATCTTTCTTGGTATCAGTAAGCAGTGATGACGAAAATTGCCGGTTCGGCCAGTTCACCGAACACGTCCGGAATTTAGTCTTCATCTCGGTCCCACCGCCAGATTACCCAAATACGGCGACCGGACGGAACCTCGGCGAACATTTGGAAGGAACCATCCGGGCGTTCCTGTTGGTTGAACACGCGGTCAAACGCTGCCTCGACTTCCTCTTCCGAAAGAGAGTGCGCAGCGATCTTTTGTCGGTTCCATTCAATCCATTTGAACTGGCGCATCCCGTAGCACCCCCGGCGGTCTACATTCACAGTATCCGAACCAAGAAGTGCCCACAAGCGGCAGCATGGAGGACTCGACAAGGCGGATTCACTTCAATCGCTTGAGGACGCCGTTCGGAGAAGTGGCAACGAGTTCGTCCGCCGAAATGCTGGCAATCCGAATCCGTCGCTCACCTTGCAGAACGTCGGGTTTATCGAGGGGGGACAACACCAGAAACGCCTTGTCGAAGCGATACTTATAGTACTCTTCCCACTCCTTAGTAGTCGATTTGAGTTGAAGCACTCGGCCGTCCTTGGTGAACTCCGTATCGTTAATGATCCCAAACTTCGTCTCGCCACTGCTGAACTTCCACTTCCCGATGATTGCCGTCGGGAACTCCGCCACGTTGGGTTCCTTTTCCTCGGGGAACGGAGCGGCATTCTTGTCTCGCTTGAGAACCCCCAACATCAAACCGGTGCCGACCTTGCTCTCGAACGTCGTGGGACGTTTCCCATTTTCATCGCGGTTGTAGCAAATCTTAAAATGGTCCCCGTCTAACTCGTAGATGCCTTGACGACTATCTTTCTTATCATCTTCCGAATGGCCGATGTCGATTGTCTTGGGTGTTTTGGTTTGATCGAGTTTGAAAGAGGATCGCTCGGCTCGATCCTCTTTCTTGTCTTTCATGATCATTTTATTGCCACTGAAGATCACGACCGTTTCACTGTGTGTCAGTTTCGGCCGCATGAAGGCAAACCGGCGACTGTGGCCTTGGCCCGCCGCGCTCGTGGCGAGCGGCGCACCGTAAGGTCGCCGGTAGACTCAAACTGTGTGTCAGTTTCGGCCGCGTGGATTTGCCTCCCCGCGCGTGCGCAGAGCCGGTCTTCGGCCCACCCGACGAAACTTGCCCACGTACTCACGAGTGCTTATTCAGGCGGTCCAGAACCTCGTCGAGGAGTTCGTGGCCGTACATGCGGTGGGCGGCGACGTGCGGGCAAGCCTTCACGCAGTACGGTTCCTGGATGTTGCCGATCTCGGCCCCGCCGCACTGGTCGCAGTTGGCCGCTTTGCGGGCCGCCGTCTTGGTCGGATCGCCCGTGGGGTGGTTAGCGGCGGCGAGGTTTGGCGTCACCTTGTCCACCATGTGAATTGCGCCGTATGGGCAGTTCTTCTCGCACAGGCCGCACCCGATGCAGTGGTTCTCGATGATGACTTCGAGGTGGGTGCCTTTGCGGTGGATGGCGTCCACCGGGCAGCCTTCCATGCAATACGGCTTGAGGCACGACCGGCACGACGTGGCGACGAGGAAGTCGCCGAAGCGCTGGCCTTCGCGGAGCAGGCGGGCCACGCCATCGCCGTGGGAGTCGGCACAGGCGCGGGTGCATTCGTCGCAGCGCGTGCAACTCGTGAGGTCGAGCACGAGCAACCGCTGCCCCTGGAACAATCCCTGTTGCACGTACTCGCCGAGTTCGCCGGGCGAGGGCTTGTTCTTCAGCTTGGCGACGGCCGGGCGGGCAACGCTCAGCAACCGCTCGCGGACACCTGGGAACTTGGCGCACAGTTCGATGAAGACCGGGCCGGGCACCCACACGACTTCCACGGGGTCGAGCGCCGCGATCGACGCCGACCGATTCCCAGCCGTATCAGCGAGGAGTGCGGCTTCACCGAAGCACTCACCTGCGGTGAGCAGGCGAAGCACCTGTTCGCGGCCCGCGACCGTCTGGAACACCCGCACCGTGCCGAGGCGGATGATGTAGAAATCGCTCGCCGGCTCGTTCTCCGCGACGATGGTGGCCCCCTTCTCGACACGCCGGAGCCGAGCGCCGTTGTCGATCAGGAACTTCCGGGCCTCGTCTCGGTCCTTCTTCTCGATCGCGTCCACCAGCGTGCCCCGTTCCAGGCTTGCCCGGATGGCGCGGTCGGTGTACATCTCCAGGACATCGATGCGGGCCGACTCGGATCGCTGCATCATGTCGAGCAAGTTCCGCGTGATCTCGTAAACGACCACCGGGCCAGGCTTCGTGTAATCCTCGGCGACCGTGGGCCAGTCGTTTTCATCGACGCCAATCGTCAGCGTGGGGTTATTCCGTTTCCCCTGCTTGTTCGCGGGGTCGGCCACGGCCACCACGGACGCGGTGCGGGCCTGTTGCGTCAGACAGGCCATCTCGCCGATGACGAGTTCATCCCCCGAGGCAATTCGGCGAAGCGGGCCGTACTCGGTCTTGGCGGCACGCGACCCGCCAAAAAGTTTACCGAAGAACCCAGGCTTCGCAACTGCGTCGTCCTCATTGCGAACGTAAATCTCGAATGACCCCGACCCCTGGAGCAAGAACGCCGTGTTGTCGTACACGCCTTGAACGCAGAGTTCTTTGCGTTCGCCCGGCTTGAGAACCCACTTCCGAACCGCACCTTCGTTCCACTTCAAGTAGGAGTACGGCACGAACTTGAACGGGTAGACGACCCGCTTCCCGCTTCTGGGGCTGTCGTACCAGAGCCAAAGCTTCTGGATTTCGTCGGCGGTGAGGAAGCCGGACTCGGCCTTGAAGGGCACGTTCGGGTTTTCCGGGATCGCGGTGGAGGAATCCGGCCAGGCTCGCGGCTTCACGCGGCGGCGCAGCGAGAGCGCACCCGTGGGGCAACTGTTCATGCACTCGCCACACTGCACGCAACTCGATTCGCTCATCACCTGGTCGAGGTCAAAACTGATGCGTGTGCCGTACCCTTTGCCGGTGTGGCCGATGACCTTGAACGGCCGGACTTCGGAACAGGCCCGCACACACCGGTCGCAGACGATGCACTTATCGTGATCCACCACGACCGTGGGCGACGAGTACGGATAGACAGCTTCCACGTCCTCGTTCCACTCGACATCGTTCAGAAGGCGCTCGGCGCTGAACCGCACGGGTTCGGGGCCGGCATCGTCCGCGAGGGGCAGCGCGAACAGGCGACGGGATTTCTCGCCCTCACCGGCGTTCCGGCTGAGCAGTTGCGGGGCGCGTGCCAGTCTGGGCCGCACGGATTCTGGGGTGATGCCGAGTTTTCCCGCGACAATCGTGAGTTCGTTGTCGAGTCGCTTGGCGGTCGTGATGTCGGGGTGGCAGTGGTCGGCGGTGAGGAACTCGGCGATGAGCTTCACCGACCCGTGGACGTCCTTGGCGAACCCCGCCACGGCCCGCATGTCGGTCGCGGCTTGCGTCTCGGGGTTGTACCCGTCCCCCCCACCGCGTGTCGTAACGACCATGTCGGTTTCGACGCGGTGCTGGCAGGCCGGCACGAGTTTCCGCCCCGGTGTGAGCTTCCCCCGCTTGATGCTGCTGATGTGGACCGAGCACATGCGGCAGACGGCGACCGGCGTAACGTGCTGCTGGTGGCAGAGTACGGGGATGCGCTCCGCGAGGTCTTCGTCGCTCCAGACTTTATTGGCGACCAACTGGACCGCGGCGTCGTAGATCGTGGTGGTGCGGGGGATCCGCTCGCCGTCCGCGTCCCGCAGTGGGGCACCTTGCGAGTCGGTCTTGGCAACGGCGCGTGGAACTTTGACTTCGTAGCCGTCGATGGTGATGGTGACGAATTCGCGGAACCGCTCGCGGGTTTCCTTCTCCCGGCGGATCAGCACGTCGTTGTCGTCCCGGGCGAAGAGCGACTCCTCGTCGCGGCCGCCGGTGGTCGGTTCGGCCATTGTCAGGGTGAAGTTGGGTGCCGGATTCATGGGTGTGGCTCGTGAGCAGTTGAGTCTTCGTTTAGCGTCCCCAGCACAGGGCGTGCGCCCTGTGCTACAGACGCCGGCCCCGATTCAGGGCGAAAAGCACCGTCTTGTCTTCGCCCCGAATAGGGGCCGACTTTCGTAGCACAGGGCGGAAGCCCTGTGCTTGATGACCGCCAGAAAATTCCGGGCGTCAACTTGCGGGCTTCTTCTGGGTGTCAGCCGGGAAGTAGGCGAGCGCGGTCGCCAGCGGAATCGGGACGACATACCCGAGGCCGCAAATCGAGGTCAGTTGGAGTACCTTGTAGAGTTCGCTCACGTCGGCGTTCAGGACCTCGGCCTCGTCGCCGGTCAGCGGCCGGCCGCCCGCGCGGTTGCCGAGCAACTCGCCGCCGATCTGCACCATCTTTTGCGACCCTAGCCGGCACGGAACGCACTTACCGCACGACTCATTGCGGTAGAACTCGGTGAAGTTCACGACCGCGTCGAGCGTATCGGTGCCCTCGGCGTAGACGGCAATGCCGGCCCCCAACATCGGCTCGGCCGGGAAGGCGAAGATCGTGTGCAGGTTGCGGAAGAAGTTCAGGTCGAGCGGGACGCCGAGGAGGTCGAAGTCATTCGCGCCGACCGGAACGTAGGTCGAGAAGAAGTACTCCATGATGGCGCGGTCGTTGTCGGTGCGGAGGCCCTTGAGAGCCTTGGCACGGGCCTCTTCGGTGAATGCGCGGGTCAAGGGCAGCCGGGCGGGGAGCAACCCGCCGCTTGGCCCCGACGTGGCGATAGCCTTGAGTTTCGCGGGCTTGCCACCCTTCCCAATCACGCCACCGCAGTAATTAGCACCCTCGACCAATTCGCGGAACGGCAGGCCGATGGGCACCTCGTAGACGCCGGGCCGCAGCACGTCGCCACTAATCGAAAGGACACGCCGGCCCGAGAAGCCCGCCGCCTTGCCGGTCGCTTCGCTGCCCGGAACGCGCCAGCCGCTATCCGAGTAAGCTTGGCCGCCGCGCAAGAAAATGGCCGGTGCCCACGAGAGCGTTTCAACGTTGTTCACGATGGTGGGCTTGTCGCGGAGGCCGTTCGAGTTCAGTTCGGGCGGCCGGTTGCGGGGCTGGCCGCGACGGTCTTCCATCGCCTCGATGAGCGCGCTCTGCTCGCCGCAGATGTACCCGCCGGGGCTTTCAAACACCTCGACGGGGTAGGCACGGCCAGTCCCGAACACATTCGGCCCGCACGCGCCGAGAGCCTCCGCGCGGGCGATCTCTTCCCGTAGCGCGTGAATCTGTTCGGGGTACTCGTGGCGGACAAAGAGGTAGCCTGCGGTGGCCCCAGTCATCAGGCCGGCGATGATGATGCCTTCGACCAATAGGTGCGGCGTGCGGAGCATCAACTCGCGGTCCTTGAACGTGCCGGGTTCGCTCTCGTCGCCGTTGGACACGACGTACTTCTCGAACAACTTCGGCTTCACGGGGCTGAGCGGTTGCTTCGATTCTTCGATATTATCTTCCTCGAAGTCGGACCGCTGCCGCCACACGTCGAGCCATTTCTGGTAGGCCGCCATGCCGGCCCCACCCATGCCGAGTAGGCCCGACTTCTTCATGTCCCAAAGTTTCGGGTGGTGAACCTTGACGTACTCCTCGACTTGCTCGGGCGTCAGGTCTTTCCCTTCGGGGCGAGGCGGCCGAGGGATGCACCGGCGGCGGATGGCGGTCAGGCTTTCGGCGAACGCCTTGACGGCGCGGTAGTCGCGGGGCCAGCCTTCGCGGGCGTAAACGTCGATTTCCCAATTGACGGAGGTGAGCGGCCCGTGGTGTTCTTCACCGTGTGCGGCGTGGTGGTGTGCCTTGCCGGGGGCAAGTACCGGAAGGGCGTACCGGCGGTCGGTGTTCGAGAGCGTTTCGTAGTCGCTATCGGTGTCGGCAGTACTTGGTGCTTTCCCGTCGGCTAATTCCCGAAGGCGCGCTTCGAGGTAGTTCCGGTCGCGGCCGGCGTACACCCAGGCGTGGACGCCTTCAACGCGGGCGGCGGGGTGCGGCTCGGTCCACACGGCCGGGGCACGGTCGCAGCGGCCGATGCACGAAACGCCTTCGACGCGGACTTCATTGCCAGTCTCCGCAGAGAGTTTCGCGGCGACAGCCGGTAGGCCGGTCTTGGTATCCAGAAGCGCGGCGGCCCCGCGATGGTGGCACGTCATGTCGCGGCAGATGCGCATGACGGCCGGCGGCTTGCCGGGCCGGTCGAGCGTTCGTTCCAGCAAGAACGCCGGAAAGTAACTGCTGACTTCCTCGATCATGCGACGGGGAACGCCGATCTCCTTGGCGAGTTTTTCCAACTCGCTATCGGGGAGATAGCCGTGTTCGTTTTGAATCTTCCGGAGGCCCTTGACGATCATCGGCGAACCTTAAGAGTGTCGAGGCTTTCCGTGGCCGTGCGGGAACGCGCGGCCTTGGGATGGTGGACGATCTACTTTGCGTGGCCCAATGCAGTCATTTCGCAATGGCGGAGTAATCGTTTAGCGTCGTCCCCAACGGGGACGACTTTTGAAAGCGAGTGCCTAGTTTGGGGCTTATCTGTCTGAACGAACACCAATCGGGGCGACCTACTCTTTGGCCTTGGGCTTGCGACCGTTGAGAAACTCGGGGAGCGTCAGCAACTCGTTCGGCGGTGGCAGCATGGCCGCGGCGGCGCGACCTTGCAATCCGTGGTCGCCATTGTGGTACTTGTGGCAATCCACGCAACTGTACCGGATGCCTCCGCCACGGATTTCCTGGCTGGAGTCGGGAAGTTTGACCTTGGTGCCCGCCGGGGCGTGGCAGCTTTGGCACAAGGCGATTCCGAGAATCGTCGCCGATGGGGATTCGTAGTTATCTTCGGCCTTGAAATCCGGGTGCGGCGCGGCTTTGGTGCCGGGGTGGCACTGCATGCAGTCCGTAGCCCGGTGCGCCAGGTGGTTGAACTTCGCGGCCTGGAACCAGACGGTGCGGTCCGCGACCTGAGGCACCTTATTGTCCTTGATGTCGTGGCACTTCGCACAGCCTTCAGACTTGTTGATGGTGACATTCCCACCGGGCGTAAGAAGCCGTTTTCGGGCGTCGGCCGTGAGGCGACCAACTTCATCGCGGAGCGTGCCCGCGTCGAACTTGGGGAGCGGGTCGAGCGGACCACCGGGGCCAGGCGGTGCCTTCATGGCGGGTTGCTTCTGAGCCACGAGCGAGGCCAAGTAACCGGCTCCGAGGTCGCGTTCGAGTTGGTCGGGTTGCCGGCGGTGCGGAACGCTGAACCCGGAGATCATGTAGGTTTGTTCGGAGTTGCCTTGCGCCTTTACGGCACCAGTGGGCGCGTTCAGCGGGTGGCAAACTCGGCAGTGCGCTTCAAAATCGATCGGGAGGAAGTTCGCGCCGGCGGGCCGCACGGGCAATACCGCGTGCGTCGGTTCGCCTCGGAAAGACAATTCATCGCGGAGTTTGTTGAAATCGGCATTCCGAACGCCGGGGTCTTGTTCGTGGCACGAGGCGCAGGTCAAGTTGATGACCGCGTCGGCGGCTTGCCCCGGTTTGATGTAGCGCTCGGCCAGTGCGGGCGACCATTCGCGGAGTTTGGCCACGGTCACGGCTTCTTTGCCGTTGGGCGTATATGCCTGACCGGGCGACATGTGAACGCCGTGGTTGAACTTCAGGGTGCGGTCCGTGGGTTTGGTTTCTTTAAGTGGGCGGAAGTCCGGGTGCTTCGAGGCGAAATTCGTGACCATCCCATCGCACTTCGGCTTGCCACTCTTGGCCCATGTGTTCAAGTCCGAGTGGCATTTCGTGCAGTGTTCATCGTCAATGCGAACGAGGGAATTCGTGCGGCCGGCGTGGTCGTGGTGGCAGTTCGAGCAGCGGTTGTGATAGTCGGTGCCGGCGGCGGAGATGTTCGCGTTGTGCGCCGCGCCTTGGTGGCATTTCTCGCAGGTCATGTCGTGCCAGCGGCTCTCGGCGTCGAGCAAGCCACCTTTGTGTTCCCCCCACGATTGCTGTTTGTGGCAGGCATCGCACTTGTGTTCCCAGGCGGCGTGCGGGTTGGCCAACTCGCCGTGGCTGTGCATATACGACGTGGAGTTGGGGGCCACGGAGTAGCCCGCCATCACCAATACGGGAATGAGGGTGGCAGCGCCCGCGAGGTACCAACGATACTGCCGAATCCAGTCCGCGTGCTTGCGGAAATACGCCCGGTTCCCCGTGAAACGGTTCGCCTTCTGGCGGTTCGGCTTGTCGTTGCTGACGTTGCTTACCTGGCTCGGTTCCATTGTGGGTTCACCAGTTTAACTTCAGAGCAACTGCGGCGTGGAAAACCATGCACACGGTCATCAGAGCCGAGAGGGGAAAGTGGAACAACAGCCAGATATGCAGCCAGAACTGGATGGCTTCCTGGTGGTCCCATTGCCGCCGGAGTTCGGCCAACTCCTGAAGTTTGTCCAGGGTATCGCTCGCATCCGGTGGCAGTTCTTTCCGGAGGTTAGCGAACTGCTGTTCCGTTCGTGCGGGTGAGGCCAACGGCGACCGGGCACCACCGCGTTCCAGGTACGGGACGAGGATTTTGGCCGCGAAGTCGTTGATGTAGTGGGCCAAGTTATCCGGCACGATCGGTTGAACGGATTCGGAATCGATTGGGGCCACCACAAGGGCTTTCGCCATCCGCTCGGCGTCTCGGGCGTGCGTCGCACCCACGAAGTCGATCTGGGAGGCGATGGTCTCGTCGGGAACCTCGGCGTACAGTTTCGCGGGCAACCGTTGCTGTTGAATCAATCCCCAAATGCCGCTGGCGATGACGAGCAAGAACAGCCAGAGCGTAATCAAAGAAAGCAGCCCACTGGAAACCAGGCGAAAATCCGCGTGGGCAAGCACAACGGGGATGCCAAGCAACCCGAGCCAGATGTGAACCCACATCCAGGATCGTGTTGTGCCCAGGGGAATCCCGAGGATTTGCTTGCGGCCTCGCAGCTTCTTCCGAAACAGGATCAACATCTCGATGACCACGATCAGCGCGAGGGCGACCCCGAGCAACACGCCAATGGTGCTGCTGGGCGAGGGTGGCCAGCCCGCCACGCCGAAAAGTGGCGGGAGCCATTGGTAGGCGGCACCCATCAGGGTGAAGCCAACTGTGGCACAGATGATGAATCTGATCCGTCGTGAGACAGACCAAGACGGCTTGCCGACCAGCACGCGCGGCTCCGGTTGCGGTGACAACGTGGACTTCAGGGAGGGATACTACTGCTTGCGGCGGCGACGGTCAACGACTCGGCTTCGTGAAGGTGCAAAAATCTACTTGGCGCGAGCCACGGGTTCTTCTCGAACCGCCCAAGACCCCGGCACCCCGAGGGCTATCTGATCGACCTCCAGGAACATCCCGGCGGGTGCCCCTTTGGTTTTTGGCGGCGAGGTAAACCGGCGGGCTGACGCCGCGCCGCTCACCTTTTGTGTTCACGTGTGGGTGGCTTCGCGTGGAAACCTGAAGGTGAGCGGCGCACCGTAAGGTCGCCGGTTTGCCAAAAGCAAAAGCCGCACCCCGCCCCGGCTTGGGTGTTCCTGTTTTGGCCCTCCGCCATACACTATCCCACCAAACAATCTCCGGGAGACTCTGTATGGCGGACGCGGCACCCAAGCACAAAGTGGTTATCGTCGGTGGGGGATTCGCCGGGTTGCTCGCCGCTCGTGGGCTGAACAAGCAACCCGTCGAAGTCACCCTCATCGACCGTCGGAACTTTCATCTCTTCCAACCGCTTCTCTATCAAGTCGCAACCGGGGCTCTCTCGCCCGCGAACATCGCCGCCCCGCTGCGTTCCGTCCTCCGCAAGCAGCGTAACACTCACGTTTTGCTCGCCGAAGTCATGGGCTTCGACCTCGCCGCGAAAACGGTCTCGTTGAAGGACGGCAGCACGGTCCCCTTCGATTCGCTGATCGTCGCCGCCGGGTCCACGCATCATTACTTCGGCAACGACGGGTGGGAGCAGTTCGCCCCCGGCCTGAAGACCATTGAAGACGCGACCGAGATTCGCCGGCGGGTTCTCACGGCGTTCGAGAAAGCGGAACGCAGCACGGACGCCGCCGAGCGCGCCAGGTTGCTCACGTTCGTGATCGTTGGCGGCGGGCCAACGGGCGTCGAGATGGCTGGCGCGATCCGCGAACTTGCTTTGCACACGATGCGTTACGACTTCCGGGTCATCGATCCAGCGAAGTGCAACGTCATCATTATCGAAGGCCAGAACCGGGTTCTCGGCGCGTTCCACGAGAAGCTCAGTGGCAAGGCGCTCGACGCACTCCGGAAGCTGGGCATTGAGGTGAAACTCGATTGCCACGTCACGGACATTCAAGCCGACCATGTGGTGTTCAAGGCGGATGGCGGGAAGGCCGAAGCCACGCGGATCGACACGGCCACGGTGGTGTGGGCAGCGGGCGTGAAGGCGAATCCACTCGGGAAACTGATCGCAGTTGCCTTGGGCGTCGAGACTGACCGCGCCGGCCGTGTCCCTGTGAACCCGGATTGCACCGTGGGCAATAGGCCCGATGTGTACGTCGTCGGGGATTTGGCTTCCCAGAAGGGTGCGGACGGGAAGCTGTTGCCGGGCCTCGCGCCGGTGGCGATGCAGCAAGGTGATTTCGTGGCGGACGCCATCGTGCGGCGGGTGAAAGGGACCAGCCCACGCGGGCCGTTCAGTTACCGCGACAAGGGCACGATGGCGACCATCGGGCGAGGGCAAGCCGTGGCCGAGAGCATGGGCTTCCGCTTCAGCGGGTTCATCGCCTGGCTGGCCTGGCTGTTCATCCACATCATGTATGTGGTGCGCTTCGAGAACCGGGCGCTCGTGATGTTCCAGTGGTTCTGGAACTACATGACCCGCAACCGCGCGGCCCGCCTCATCACCGGCGAACGCCCACCCGATGGCCGCACCACGGTGTGACGGGGGGCTATCTGATCGACGATCTCATATAGCCCCCGGCTTGCCGGGGGTCTTGTGTTATCCGCAAGCCGGGGCCATATCGCGTTGTAATGTTGTAATGACCGGGGTTTTCCTGTTACAAACAGGTCATGTCAACACTTACCACACAACCGCCGGCCGTTGTCTACCCGGATTCGGACGGGGAACTCATGGCCGACAACACCCTCCAATTCGAGTGGATCGTCACGCTTCAAGGGAACCTCGACTTGTTATTCCGCGACGACCCGACCGTGTTTGTCGCTGGCGACCACCTCATTTATCCAGTCAAGGGCCGTGCCGACATCCGCGTCGCTCCGGACGTTTACGTCGCATTCGGCCGACCCAAAGGGCATCGCGGCAGTTACAAGGTGTTCGAGGAAAACAATGTGTTCCCGCAGGTGATATTTGAAGTGTGGTCTCCTGGGAATATGGCCACGCTGGTCAACGAGAAATTGCGGTTCTACGCTCAGTACGGGGCCGAGGAATACTACGTCCTGTACCCCGAACGCCCCGAGTTCTGGCAAGGTTGGCTGCGTCAGGGCAATTCGCTCGTCGCCATTCGGGAAATGAACGGGTTCGTTAGCCCGCGTCTGGGTATCCGCTTCGAGAGCATTCGCGGCGAGATCGCGGTTTACCACCCCAACAACAACCCGTTCATCAGTTACATCGAACGCAGCGTCTTGGCCGAACAGGAACACGCGCGGGCCGAGCAACAACAGGCACTTGCAGGATATGAGCGAACACGGGCCGACGCTGAGCGGGCGAGAGCCAACGCCGAGCAAGCACGGGCGGAAGCTGAGCGGGAAAGGGCTAACGCAGAGCAAGCAACCGCGGAAGCTGAGCGGGAAAGGGCCGAAGCTGAGTGGGAAAGGGCTAACGCCGAGCAAGCAACCGCGGAAGCTGAGCGAGAAAGGGCTAACGCCGAGCAAGCAACCGCGGAAGCTGAGCGAGAAAGGGCTAACGCCGAGCAAGCAACCGCGGAAGTTGAGCGGGAAAGGGCTAACGCCGAGTACGCACGGGCTAACGTTGAACAAGCACGGGCCGAAGTTGAACGCGAGCGTGCGGCCCGGTTGGCGGCTCGGTTGCGGGAACTTGGTGTCGATCCGGACGCGGTATGATTGACGGATTATACTCCTCGCGGTTAGGAATGAGCCATTTTTGCCTTGAGGGGTTTGGCGTCAGGACATTCTCCG
>Ga0105046_10007364_pt1 | contig 17344 bp, 18 predicted proteins | sample MAT03_FD_78385 | JGI IMG/M metagenome (GOLD analysis project Ga0105046, IMG submission 78385) | Freshwater microbial communities from Lake Fryxell liftoff mats and glacier meltwater in Antarctica - MAT-03 (megahit assembly) | ecosystem: Environmental > Aquatic > Freshwater > Ice > Liftoff...
ATTCCGATGCGCGCGGCACGAGCTTAGAGCTGCGCGAAGGAAAATTCTTCGTGACCGCGAAGTCGATTAAGGAAAACGATCTGGTTTTAGATGACCGCTCTGTTTCAACCCCCCACGCGTTGGTTGGTTGTGGACGGGACGGTAGTTTGACTATTCAGGACCTAATGAGCGAACGCGGTGTTTTTGTGCGCCGCAGAGGTTCCAACCAGTATCGCCAAGAGGAAGAAGCGATTCCGGTGGATCACGGCGATTGGCTGCGATTTGGTGACTTAGAATTTTTGGTAGTACTTATTCCGGCTGGAATTGAGTAAAAATTAGTTTTCTGCGCAGCAGAAACCTAATTGAATGAGGCTTACAAACCATTAGGATAATTATCCTAATGGTTTTTTTCGTTATTATGCCGATAGTTCCATAGACGGACTGAGTGCCGGGGGCAGCGGCATGAGTCTGTGCGGAGGCAGCATGCTTCTGACTTTTTTAGGCGTCGATATCGGCTTTAGTGGCTGGTGTTATTTGATGTTTTTCGGCATGAACTATAGCTGGACTAAGTAACGTAATGAGCGAGTGTTCTAGAAACCGTAGACTTTATGATTTTTGCAAAACACTGCTGTGCGCCGTGTTCTTATCGGTGCTGTTCGCTGGCTGTAACGAAGTAGCGGTGGTGCAAGAAATTACCCAGTCTCAGTCACATGCCGTAATAGCTACGTTAGCCGATAACGGAGTTGAGGCAACAGCGGAGCGCGCCAAGGGCTCAAAGCCGATCTACTCAGTGATGCTTAGTCCCAACGACTATGCGCGTGCAATTCAAATTTTACGGGATGCAAACTTGCCCGGTGAGGTGCGTCCCTCAGTTGCGCAACTTTTGGCGCCCGAGGGACTACTACCCGCGGGACGTGAAATTGAAATGTTAAGACTCGACCGCGCGGTGGCCGGTGAAATTGAGGAGCTTTTAGCATCGCATCCAGCCGTTGTGAGTGCGCGCGCCGTGGTGCGTAGCGCTTCATTGCCACAGGGATTTGGATTGCCACAGGCATTTGGGCAGCAAGACTCTACTCAAATTATAAAACTTGCCCCGAGCGTTTCTTTAATCGTCACGGTGCGTGAAGCGATAGCTGAGGAGCAGATAAAAAATCTAGTGCGCCAAATCGCTGTTGGTGTGTTACCTGAAAATATTTCGATCGTTTTAGAGAGTGCGCGCGTTAATTCCGTCCTAACACAGAGTTCAACTGGAACCGCTGGCACAGCCGGCAAAAACATACAGCCTCGCTTGAGTTCTTTCCTGTTTTTCTGGAAAGTCCCGCAATCGGACGCGCTTGGATTAACGCTGGCAGTTTTTTCACTTGTGATTTTAATGGCTGTGATTGCAGCCGTTGTTGGATTTGCCTCTGGTACGGCGCGGGCTAGCGCCACTTTTGGGTACGGCTCCGGTGATTTATCGCGGACAGCGCTACCCGGATCTTCCAATTTAAGTTCTGCAGCTAGGGCTTCAACCTCTGATTCCGCAGTAACTGGTTCAAGGTTGCGACTAACAGAACAGAGGAGAGAACAGAGAACAGAGGAGAAAACAGCGCAGCGTAATAATCCAGCTGATACCAGCAGTGATACTGGCAGTGATACCAGCAGTGATACTGGCAGTGATACCAGTAGTGGATCCGGGGAGGAGCGGCGACGTTGAAACGATTTTCCGCCCTAAGTGACGAGATGCGTGCGCTGGTTGCCGTGGCTGTGCTGTGCGACGGCGCCGATGCACCGGATATCGTCGTTCTCGATCGCAAGTTAGGAAACGAGCTTGCAGAGGCGGCACTTGAATTACTCGCGTTTGACCCGGATGTACGGCTCTCGATTGTTGCTACTGAGCTGCGCGATGCGCTGGTCGGAGTGGGAGGCTAGCAGTGGCAAAGGCAGCGGGAAAAATTAGCGCTTGGGATCCGCGGGCGTTAGCCTCAGTCGATCAACGCACCGTAGAATGGTCAAAGGGGTTTCTGGCGTGCCAGCCGCTGCGCTGGTTTCCAGATTTAGATCGCGATTGGCGCACGTTTTGTTTGGCGCTTGGATGGGAAGCTTCAGTTATTAAAATTGAACCTTCGTTGCTGCTGCCAACATTCGCGCAAGAGCGGTTCTTTGCTTCCTGCCAAGGGGAGCCGATGGCGATAGTGCTTGAACGCCATGGCGGCGCCCAATTAGGTGAAATGTTCATTCAAAGCGCCGTACCACCGCTTCGTTCCCTTGGCCTCAGTTACCTAGCGCGCAGATTGATTGCACGAATGAGTAAAACTTGGGTCGGCGGGGAACCGTTGCGGCTGTTAGTTGATACTGAGCTAACCGCTCTCGAATCTTTTTTTGTTGCGTCAATTAACTTCTCGGTGCGCGTTAACGCGCGCACCGTTGAGGGGGCCTTTTTACTCGGTCCGCGCATGGTTGGTTTATTGGATGGTTTGTGGCGCAGGCAGTTGCGCGCCGGTACGTATACGGATTTAACCTCTGGCCCGCAGTATCTTCTCGCGGCTGAGTTAAAAGTTATTCCGCTAGAACTGCCAACGTTGCTAAGGCCAGGTAACGTTATCACGTTAGGAAAGCTTGCCACTGATGATTTCTATCTAGCGCGCGCCTCAGGTAGTCGCATGCCGGTAGGCCTATGTGCCGGACAAGACGAAACCTTTGTTATGCGCGCGGCAGGGCCGCAAGAACCCGCACCGCTATTAGGCTCGCAATATTCAAGGGTCTCGTTCGTGCTAGGTGATTTAGTGTTAGATCCAGTCTCTATTGCAGAATTGCATCAAGTGGGGGCTTACGTTGAAACTCGTATCGGCCTTTCATCAGAGGTAACAATACTTGTGGCAGGCGAGCATGCTGGGCGTGCTGAACTAGGAGTTACTGGTCCCGAGAGGAGCCTCGTTGCAACTGTCCTGTAGAGCTAGGTTGCGACCTTGCGCGATGCCTTAAATGAAAAAGTAAAAATTCGAGCGCTGCAATTAACACGCTCAAAATTGCTAAGATTGCTCCGGTAATTATCAAAATTAGTCTGAAACGCTCAGCTAATAGCTGCGCGTAACGTTGTGGATCTGTCCGCAGCTGCTCAAGCGGACTCAATAATAAAAGTGGATTGCTAAGTTGTATGAATAGTATCGCTGCAATTATGAATACTCCCGCAACGATTACAATTTCAGATATCTTTCCTAGAATCGGAGTATACGGGGATTGAGCTTTAGGCAGCGAAAAGGACAGCGCACCTTTTGTGGGCACTAACACTAAAAACAGAGTGGCGATAAGAGGGGCTAATAGCAGGAAAAAAATCTGAGTTGGGAAAGTAATTTGGCTTGACCCTAACGCTGTAAAGTCATTAATCGAAAAATCTTTAAGCGCAAACAGATCCGTGATCATGGTGGCAGCTATTGCGGCGCAACATAGCGCTGCTCCGCAGCGCATACAGCGCAGCGCAAGCGGTGAAACCGGCACAAGCCCTTCAGAACGCAGCTCAGCAAGCGTTTCAGAAGAGATAAAAAATTTATCAGCCACTATTCATCTGCCTTTTGAGACTAGCAAAATAAAAGCGTCGCAGATGCGCCCCCAAAAAAAGAACATAAAAATAGTTAACGCGACTAGACTTAAACTGCGCAGCAGAACTGGGCTGATGCGCGCAGTTGGTGCGAGTAAAGCGCTAGTAAAATTTGTAACTAGTAGTGGAGCTAATGCACAAAGTGCAACAGTTGCTCCAAAGATTGCACTTAGTCCGATGGTGACTGAAACCTCGGCACCGGAAATATCGCTAAGAAGGGGCAGTTTTGCTGCGCTCGAAAAACTTGCAAGCACCAAGGCTAAAACACCGGCCACTGTGATGCGTGAGGATTCTGCCGGAAAAGCAAACAGCTTAAGCCTGCAATCTGAGTGCAGTCTCTCAACCCCTGCATTAAAGGCAGCAGCGCACCCGATGGCGGCTGCACAAAATACCGCCAAAGAACTAAAAAAAGGTGCAATATTAACCTGCAAAGCCCATAAAATCCCCGCTATTAGAGCTAACTCAATCATCGGGTACTCAGAGCTAATTGAATTAGGCGGGTGAACCCTTCGAGAGCCGCGGGATAAAGTAGGTAACTTGAAATCAAAACTGCTGCTGCGCGCAACGTATAACCGATGATTAAATCGTGCGCGCGGGTGAGGCCCTGCAACGCAGCCGCTAACAGACCTGCTACAAAGACCGATGCTGACAGCGGCAATGCCAGCACTATAAAAAGCCGCAAGCTTTCACGCAGTATTGCCGCAAGCAGCGGGTCGGATGAATAAATGTTCATAGTCCATATCCTACAAGTGCGGCTGTCTTCAGCCATGCAACAATCTGTGGCCAGCCACCGATGGTCAGAAACACTATTAGTTTAAACGGGACAGTAACGCTTTGTGCTGGTAGAGAGCTCCATCCAAGAACCGCAAAAATATGCGCTACAAGTAAGTCTATTAGTAAAAACGGGATCAAAAGCTTTACACCCCAAAGTAACCCACGTTGCAGATCTGCCATCGCAACCTGAGTGCGCAGAGCAGCTCCACTTAATGAGGGGAGGGATGTTGATGCGAGGGCGCCGGTGGTTTGGCTCTGCGTTAAGCGAACACGCAATTGCGCTTCAACGTCTGTAGTAGACGCTGGCAGATTAAGCGTGGCACTATTTACAGTTGATGCAGCGGTGCCAGGTTTTGCAATCGGAACTGAACTGAGAGCGATACTAAACGCTATTATTGCAACCGCCAGCCCTACCACTATGTCTGTTAATCCAAGTGCAAAGCGTAAAATTGCCAGGCCAGCTAATATTTGTATCGCGCCGCCCGCGAGCAAGGCGTCGGCCAAGCTTGAAATTTCCATTGTCATACCTTTTTGATTACCAAACGGTGAGGGATAGCGCACGCGCTCTTTTTTGAGGGTCTAGAAAAAATGCTTCAGAGCGCTTAAGCTGCGGCGCATGGTACGTCCTCCTAAAGCGCTTGAAGTATTTCATCTGCCGTTACTGTCGTTGGTGCCAACAGCGCCTGTGCCGGTGACAGAGCTGGAACGCTTCTCAAGCTCGCTCTTTGCGCGCTTAGAAACAGCCCGCGCGAGCGATAAAAAAGCGGCTGAGCGTGAAATGTTAGAGCAAGTGCAGCGCTTCTTAGAGTCACAGCGCGATGGCGCAGGCGGAGGTGTATGAGTTCAGACACGGAATCAGGCAGCACAAGGGCCCGCAGCACCGAAGCAGGCTTAGGTTCAAAAACCAATCAGGTGCCTGTGTCGCGTTACTCGGATGGCGAGCGCGATGCGATTTATGCTCTGGGCCGGTTCTTTCTTGAAGTAGGCCATACGGCGCGGGCCGAATTGATTTTTCGCGGATTACTTGAAGCTAATCCGCGCTTCACCGCGTCTGAGCTTGGAATGTGTTACGTGTTTGCCTTGGGGGCCCGTTGGGAAGAGCTGGAGAGTCAGGCGCGTACTGTGCTGGAGCGCGAACCTAAAAATCCGGAAGCGTTACTTTTTGGAATCATGTCTGCTTTAAGTTTAGGGGAGCGCACGACTGCCGGCAGCAGATTGGGGGAGTTTGGAGAATTAATCGACTCGCGAGTTGAGCTTGATGCAGACGAACTACTTATTTATCGCAGCCAATTGGTGCGTTATGAAGAAGCTTGAATGAATTTTAGTACTAGTTTTTGAAATCGAGGCTGATTTTTTCTGAAAATTTTGTTGTTAAATCAGGATTGGTTTGCCGCTGAATGGCGTGCGCAAGGCCACACGGTTATCAGTGCAGGAATAGGCGTGCATCTTGATTATAAAATTCCGTACCCATTAGTGCATTGGGAAGTTATCTGCCAGATGATTCCGGGCGGATTTATCCCAGACTTAATCGTAGTGCACGATAATAGTTCGCCGCTATTAGTGGTGGGCCTTGAAACGGCCCCGATGTTAACTGCTTTTTACAGCGTTGATACCCAACATCATGCCGCGTACCACAAACTATTGGCGGGTGCATTTGATCTCAATTTCGTAGCGCAAAAAGATTTTGCAACCGGTTACACCGAGCTTGGAGAGCCTTGGAGCTGGTTACCATTGTGGGCTTCGCGCTTCGTTGAAGCGAGTCCTGATAAAAGCTACGGCGCGGTTTTTGTAGGCACTCTAGATGCAAAACTTAATCCGGATAGAGTAAATTTTTTTGATAGCTTACAGGCAAAGCGCCCGATCACTATTAAACGCGGTGAGTTTTGGAAGATTTTTCCGCACGCTGATGTGGTAATTAATCAGACCGTAAAAGGGGACTTAAATTTCAGGGTTTTTGAGGCCCTCATGTGTGGTGCGTGCTTGTTAACGGAACGGGGCGGAAATGGGCTGGAGGAGTTATTCATTCCAGAACAGCATCTAGCTGTTTATACGCGTGGCGATGTAAACGAGGCTGCGGCTAAAATTGATGAGTTACTTAGTGATCTAGATCGCACGCGCAAGATCGCGCATGCCGGGCGCGCTGAAGTATTAGCGCATCATCTGGCGCAACACCGTGCTGATTTTGTGATGAGCGAAGTTTTGAAATTACAAGGTAAAAAACGGGATCGAAAAAGAGCGTTTTTTGGTATGGCCAGCAATCATGCGATTTTAAGTTTATCACTTGAGAAGGTTGATCCGGGACTTGCACGAGAAGCGATGCGAATGACGCTTGGACTTTTCGAGCAAGGAGCTGCAGCCAATGATATTCCTTCCACCGATATTATGTGCCATGCGCTACTAACTGCGCTGCGATTTGACCGCGTTGTAGAGGGCGATTATGGCATGAAATTAATCGAAGCGTTGCGTGAGAGGTTTAAAGATCAACACGTATTAACCCTCGGACTAATTCGCGACAGATTAAACAAAGGTAACGAGCCAGGTGCTCAAGAGCTAAGCCGCGAGCTAGGAATTACCGACTATCCTTACATTTATAAGCAAGCAGAGGTTATTATCCAAGAGCTGCTGTCGCGAGCTTACAGAAGTTAGTCGCTGCTTTTTTGAGTTAAGCCCCTGCTATTTTTTTAGAGGAATCGTCGTCATGAGTCAGCGCCTGGGCTATATTCTGGTCCATATTGCTGTGTTCCGGGATGATGATAGCGTTGCTGAGTCCGTGTCGGCCCAAGCGCATAGCAGCAAGGATTGAGCGTGCAAATTCGGTCAATACCAATGTGCACATCGCACTCAAGATTACAAAAGGTCCGCTCCAGATAAAAATTACACTACTGCCCAACCCGCGCGCACCCTCATCGAGAGGAGATGCAGCGCTCCAAGCATTGAGCATGACTAGTGCCGTGACACCAGCCATCGCTAGTGCGATGCGTTGTTTTGTGACTGGGGCGAGTTTTGCTTGCTTAAGAGCGTAGAAAAAAAGTATTCCCGCCGGCAGGCTAATTAATATTGCAGCTATTAAAAACATGCTCATTGGAATTCCTTTTTTTCTCGCTTAAATCTCTCGTGTGCTTATGCGGCGACTCGTTCAAGTTCTTGTTCTACGATTATTTGACGGCCTGTTTGAAGATCCCGCGAGGTCTGAAGCTCAGTGTGGACTACGTTAGGAGTCACTCTGCGCCTACGTGCCTGCGCAATCTCGTCTTCGATCATCGGTCCATGAGCACCGCGTAAATCGAGTGAAACGGAGAGATCTTTATGCAGCAACTCAAGCGCTTTACGTTTTACTCTGGAGATATGGCAACGGCTATATCCTAAGTCTTGTGCTACATCGATTAATTGCTCTTCATTCAATAATATTCTCTCTATTACTGAACGCTCAAGCGTATCAAGCTTTGCGAAAGCGAGAGAACTTAATTGTGCCACCTCTTTTTTCAATAAGAGTGCATCTGGCAGCGGGTGCTCGGTGCGCCCAACTGCTTGGGCTAGCTCTGCCGCGGTGGCGGAGCGCAGCTCTTGATAGTTTGAAAAGTAGATCTCATTGGCTTGCTCTTCAAGCTCCTCGTCATCAACTGCGATCAGATTTAAGTTTGCGGCCTCAGAAACGGTACGAATCAAGTTGCCGCGCAAGTGATAAAATAGAAACGTAATAAAGCTTGCGCCAAAGGAAGGGTCGAAACGCTTAACCGCCTCACATAGCGACAAGTCAACAACGCTGTCGACCTCTTGGGTGTCGATGCGAGAGTGCCATTTGCGCAGAATGCTACGTGCAAGTTTGCGTGCTTGGGTGCGATGGTCGAGGACCATATTCTCGCGTTGTTTGGCGGATAGTTTTTTGATCTTAGTCGGTTTTTTTAGCGACTTAAGCCGCGCCCTTGCGCGCAATTTATTGCGGTTACCTTTAACGCCAGTAACTCTCAGCGCACGTCCGGCGCTGCGGCTAGTTGACTTCCCTGTTGTTACTGAAACGACAAGCTTAAGCTTGGCTGCGCTGCGATTTGACATAATCGAAGTACCCTTTATGAAACTCACCGACCTTGGCGATGCTTCCCCCCCAGTTCGGAGTCTGGCGCTCTGCTGCTTCAGGTTTTTTACGGATTGTTACTAGAAATATCTCGCACGCGTTAACTATCCGGATTGACCGAGAAATGTGGCCGTGTTCTCGTGCGTTGTGGCAAAAAACCGGACCGACTCGCACACCCCCAAAACCAAGACCAGCCTGGATAAGCCCAGCCTGGAGGGGGCCGACTATCAACCTCGTTCTGCTGAACCTCCGCCCAGCTCAACTGGGCCCAATTCGGGCGGTGTCAATTTAGCCGGTGTTGATGCGCTGGTTACCGGTAATTTGGGCTGGGCCGAAAGCATCGCCCGCTCGGTCGCCCGTTCATGGAACCTTGATTGGCAACAAGACGGGCTTGATGGCGCAGCTTTTGAGGCGATTTTATTCTGTGCCAGGCGCTACGATGCCAGTCGAGGGGTGCCATTTAGAGCATATGCTCGCCGCCGAATTCACGAAGCCGCAACCGAGGCCGCGCGTAAAACCAAGGCTTGGGCGCGAGGGGAATCCGGCTCCGGCACACCGGTGACTAAACAGGAGCAAGAGGCGCGCGAACTATCCAGTCAATTGCTCAATTTATACCCGGAACTGCGTGAAGGCGAGATGCCAGCTGGTGCCGGAGAAGCCGGTGGAGATGCGCGCGCCGCTATCCGCAGTTTGTTGATGTCGGCTTCGCTTTTAGCTGCCGGAAGCTCCGGTGAGGATGGATTTGCGGAAGAGGCGCTCGATGCCAAGCGGATGGTTCAGGCGATGGTGCCTCTCGATGTAGTTCATCAAGAGATCATGTGGAAACTTTATTGGGAAGGTGTTTCAATGCGTGGCTTGGCCAATGAATGGAGCATCGATGAATTAAACATCGTGCGCGAGCACAAAGCGTTGCTTCAATTCCTACAAAAGGTATTTTCAACGCCAGCAGGTAGAGGCGGCGGCGGTGGTGAACCTCCTAAAGTAAGGCCGGGGCTTAAAGATGTGAGCGCTTCCTTGAAAAAAAAGAAAACATCGCCGCCCTTTACCCGAATCGTTGAGGCGATAGGAACATGACAAAAAAAATAGGTGATAAAAAAATTGCCAGTATAAAATCTACCGATGTTAAATCTACTGAAGCGGCTGATAGCGTAAAAGGTACGGGTTCCGTTGGTGCTGTATCCGCTGTAAAGCAAACCGGTGGTGTTTCAGCCTCTGCTGCTGCGACTGGCAGCACTGCCAAGAGAAGGGCCACGGTTGTGATGAGTTATGCGGAACGAGAACAGCTTTTTCAGATGGTAACAGAGGAAGCGTCAAAGCTGTTTGCGGGCTCTAAAATGTCGGGTGAGAAACAAAAAATAGTCGCTGATGCGGTAAAAATGGCTATTGATTCAGGGCTTTTGGCGAGTAGTGATGCAGCGGGCAAGCAGGAAGACAGTGCTTCAACTGCTGGAAAGAAGAAAATTTAGAGGTATTTAACGGTGAGTAGTTTAGAACTAATTGCTTTCGTATTTTCAGGCGTGATGGTGCTTGTTATGATTTTTGGCGGGTTCGGTGCGCGTTAAATCAGGGTCTGACGGGCGATCTTATTTATTGCTTCAAGTGTTATTCCTGTTAGGATTTTTTCTGTTGCTTGTTAGTCGAGCATACTTTGTGCCGCTGTGGGGAAGCTCGGAGGCGCGAGAGGCCCATGTAGCGGAGTTAATCGCGCAAACAGGGGAATGGATTCTGCCGTCGAGAAACGGATTGGTCCCGTCAAAGCCGCCGCTTTTACATTGGTTGAGTGCAATTTTAATCTCAGTTTTTTCTATAAGTGGTCTATTCGCTGCGCGTTTGGTGTCCGCTTTGGCGGCGATTGGTACTACGCTCCTACTTGCGAATTTTTTTTCTTGTGGCGGTAAGAATAGCTCGGAGAAAAATCAGCGTTGGTGGCTATGTGCGGGAATTATTCTTACTACCTATGGTTTTTATGCGTTAAGCTTTGACGCTCGTGTCGATATGTTGCTGTGTTTTCTTGTAACCGGAGCAACACTTGCATTTTATTCCGGATTGCAAGAGGTAGATTGTGCGTTACCAGCTGCGCAGCGGAATCAAATAAAAGTAATGCAATGCAAAGTTGCTGTGTGGTGTGGTCTCGCTGTTTTAGCCAAAGGACCATTAGGTGTAGCATTTCCAGCCTTGGCAGCGATAGCAATGGTTGGCAGTATATTTTGCAACGGCAAACGCAGCTTGCTTAAAACGCTGTGCCCACATGCCGCTCCAATAGTGATTTTTGCGCTCTTAGCGCTGCCTTGGTATTTCTTCGCAAGTTTTTATGGTGGTAGCGCTTTTATTGAGCGTCAGATTATTTTCGAAAATTTTGCGCGACTTGTAGGTGGCGATGGAATCACATCTCGCCCTTGGCATTTCTATGTGCCTGTTTTGATTACAACCGCATTTCCATGGTCGTTAATAGCAATTTTTTCCTTGCGGAGTTTGGCGAAGAACAACAAGAGTGCTGGCTTTTACTTGGAACGAATTAGCGCTGTTATATGGGTTGCTGGTGTCCTGTTTTTATCATTTTCAGATGGGAAACGTGCCTCGTACTTATTAATGTTATTGCCGTGGTTAACTCTGCACGTCGCAAGCGTTGTTACCACTCATTTAAGCCAGGAGCACAGAGCGATTTTTTGGCAGAGATTTTTAGATCGATTCTTATATTTTTTAAGTGTCTTTGTATTAGTAGCTGCGGGAGCATTCGCCGTGTTCACTCGTTATCTGGTGCGTGCCCCGCTCTTCAACGATTTGAGCACTGGAATTGCAATCACAATTACATGCGCTGTTGCTTGGTTGGTTTTTTTGAGTATCTTTAGGCGGCTGGTCACGGCAACACAATCCAATATCAATATCGGTTTTTCGCTCGCTAGCTTAGCTGGAATCGCTGTGTGTCTAGCCTCGTTAGGCTTGGTAATCAAAGGGGAATTAAAGGATTATGAGGGAGCCGCGCGCAGTATTAATAAAATAGTCTTAAAAAACGATGCTTTATTTGCTGTGCGTGAGCGAACAGACGAGCGCCTAGACCCTATTTTTTATACAATTCGTAGACCAGTGAGTATATTATCGCCGCGTGTTCAAAGAGAGCAATTACCTGATAGCGGCTATGTAATAGCGCCTAAAAAATGGTTATTAGAACGAGGATTTCCCGTCAGTGAGTTTTTTAGTGAATTTTTGATGCAAGCTCCTATGAAGGATTCAGAGTTTGCTTTGGTAAATTTACGGCCTTGATTTTCTATCTCGCTGGCGATGAGAACAAGTGCCCCACCTTGCAGCATCATACGTGTTGTTTGGGGGGCCAGCCCAGCGCACGAACAGTTAAGAAAACGAAGTATTCTCTGTCGCAATCAACATTTTGCCGTAGTGCTTAAATAAACACCCTTAGTCGCGATTCTATTATTAACTCGCGCCCCTGAATTGTTCGCATCCACCGATGGGTGTTGGGGCGCGAGATCGAAGTAGCATCGCTATAATCCGCAGTTTTAGGATTCTTCCTTCGCAGTGCGAGGATTTGACATCGGTAGCTGCCGTAAGATCCGACCACTCCATCCCCAACAAGAAACTGCTAGCGGCAGCAACACTTTGTGCGATCGCAAGTTGTATAGACGGTAAGAATTTTTGTAACTGGTCACCATATTTTAGCTGAGTACAGTCAAAGCGGCAGAAACAAGACTGAATATGAGCCATATTGGCTCTGTGTATGTCTTTCTTGTCAGCCCCCGATCGGGGCAGCTATAGTTTTGTGAGCAGTTACTAAATCGTTTTCCTGTGTCAGGCTCGCCTAATCACTATGAGAATTCTCTGGATATGTCATGTTTGGCCCGAACCAGATTCGTCTGCTGCTGGTGTGCGCACGGCTTCTCTGATCCACCTTAGTAAGGCGCGAAATTGCTCCACAGAGGTGCGTGTCGTATCGGCCTGTCAATCTAATGATTATCGGGTGGCTTTAGAAGAGAAAGGAATTTGCACCGCAGTTGTGGACCCTAATGATGATTGCTTCGATCTTTTTTTAAGAGAATTTCAGCCGCAAATAGTAGTGTTTGATCGGTTTATGACAGAGGAGATGTATAGTTGGCGCGTGCGCGCACAGTGTCCCAACGCAATGCGTATCCTCGATACAGTTGACCTGCATTTTGTACGCCGAGCCAGACAGCGTCATGTTGAGCAAGAGAATTCGCTGCCGCAAGATTCGATCAGTCTCTCATCCGCTCTAAAACTTAGCGATCTAGAGTTTGTTTCTGATGATACCAGCCGTGAACTGGCAGCCATTCAGCGCTCTGACTTCACGCTAGTACTCTCTGCAACAGAGCTAGAAATGTTAGTAACAACATTTCGAATAGCGCCAGCGTTACTGCTGCTTTGCAGCATGATGTATGAGGCTCGGACAAATTTAAAGATTGATTTCGAAGCACGTGTAAACTTTGTATCGATTGGAAATTTAATGCATCCGCCCAATGCAGATAGTTTTAGGCTTCTTGCAACAAAAATTTGGCCGGCTTTACGTGAGCGGCTAATGGCAAGAGGATTAAACAATATCGAATTGCATCTGTATGGAGCTTACGCCAAGGAAGAGTTTTTTCAGCTTTCAGATAACTCGTCCGGAATTGTATTTAAGGGGCGAGCTACGGATGCCTGCCAGACTCTTGCCGGATATCGCGTTAACTTAGCCCCGTTACGCTATGGAGCTGGAGTGAAGGGAAAAATCGCTGATGGATGGTGGGCTGGAACCCCGTGCGTTGCTTCATCGGTGGCAGTGGAGGGGATGCAATCCGAGGGGCAATTTGGTGGTGTTGTGGCTCAGAATTACGCAGATTTTATTGCGGGATGTTCGGAGCTTTATCTGGACAAATCGCGCTGGTCCAGAGCGCAGGATCAGGGATATGCAGTTTTAGACAGCCTATTCGATGCTAAAGGCGAAGGCACTAAATTTCTCACTCTCTTGGAGACAACGAATCACCAATTGTCTGAGCATCGGGCTCAAAATTGGGCTGGTCAAATGTTATGGCAACAGCAGCTGCGCTGTACCGAGTTCTTTTCCCGCTGGATCACCGAGAAAAATCGCAACCGCCCGAACTAGTTATTTGCTGTGCAATAGGGCGTCGGAGTAATTCGTGAAACTGCTTAAAATTACTTACTTTTATACGCACCACAAAGACCACTAAGCGCACAAAGAAAAACAAGTGACTTCGTGGTCTTAGCGGTGAAAAACATTCCGACTCCCTAGCTGTGCAAAAGACTAGGATATAAAGAGTGTTGGTCTACGGCCATTCGGTTATGTGGTTTAAAATGAATGTTGGTACCAAGGCGAACGATCTTTTTTAAACCACAGAGCGCACATAGCTCACAGAGAGGATGAAAGACGTTCTCTCCTCCGCCTTGCGGCTACGGCGGGGCAAGCCATCCCAGGCTCTTCAGATTTCGCCCCGTTGAGGCTCTTCTAATAAAATAAATCGCCGCCGATTTCCCCCTCTGTCCCCTAGCGGTGGGAATATCCCCAACGCAGTTGATCCGAATCTTTTGGACCACAACCAACGCAAAAAGTTAGGAGTGAAGCACCGCAATTGAGTGAGACATGACGCTGGAACAGGCTGCCCGGCCTATCAGGAGGTTGGCCTGAGAAGAAGTGGACCTACCAAGAGGTGGCTGCGTAGTCTTTAAGAAAATTGCCCCACATATGCTTGCGAGCTTTGAGGCCTGCAAAAAGAGGGTCCAATACCCGTGCGGCACCGTCTACGATATCTAGTGGGGGTTGAAAATCATGCTCAATTGTTTTGCGCGCTGCAAGTTCTGCTGGATCTTCATCTGTGACCCAGCCCGTATCGACCGCATTCATAAAAATACCAACATTTGCGTAATCGCGCGCCGCGGTCAGCGTCATCATGTTAAGGGCTGCCTTAGCCATATTCGTGTGCGGATGTTTATCCGTTTTTGTGCCACGGTTAAATTTACCTTCCATAGCTGAAACATTAATAATATGTTTTTCGTCGGTCCGGTCACGCATCATTAATGGCTTTAACTTGCTGCATAAGATGAAGGGAGCGATTGCATTGATTAGTTGCACCTCCAGTAATTCTTCCGTTGGAACGTCCGCTAATTTCATCCGCCAGCTATTCATGCTGCGCAGATCAATCTGTTGCAAGTCAGCGTCAAGCTTTCCGGCAGGAAAGAGCCGCGAATCGCCTAAACCAGAATTTTCTGCCTGCAGTTCATCGCAGCGATGGGTGATCTGAGATAATTGTGCTGGGGCTATCAGTCCAAGAATTGACGAGCTATCGCTGGATTTCCAGTTAGGTATCCATCTTGCTGCCGGCGCTATTGGATGACCTGAATTATTGCTAAGTTGATTCCGATCTTGATTCCGTTCCAGCTGGCCCTGTTCTAGCTCGTGCCTGTAGATCAGATAATTTCTAAGTAGCGCGCTAATTTGCGGCTTTAAACTCGCCACAGGCTGCTCCTCGACCTCTAAAAGATGCGCAAAAAATCCGGGCGGACGGCGCACCGTCTGAGCTGCGTTGTTGATTAAGACATCCAGTCTAATCAGAGTAGAATTCAAATGACTAGTGAACGCTTCTACGCTTGGCGAATGCCTGAGGTCTAACCCGTAAATTTGTAGTCGCTCGCTCCAATTCTCAAAGTCATCTTCTTTGGAGTAGCGAGAAGCTGCATCAACCGGAAATCGAGTGGTAACGATAACGCTCGCTCCAGCACGCAGCATCATCAACGCTGCCTGATACCCAATTTTCAAACGAGCACCGGTAATCACTGCAACTCGGCCCACTAATGAAGCGGTTTGAAATCGCTTCTCATAATTTAGGCTTGCACAGCTTGCACACAAGGAGTCGTAAAAATGATGCACGCTCGAAAACTCCTGTTTGCAAATATAGCAATGATCAGGAGTACGCAAATTATTTTCTGGCCCACTGCTATCGAAGGCTGCGCTACTATTTTGATCGATAAGCTTACGCTGTGGGGGAACAAAAACTGATTGTGTTCGGGCTATGCGAATGGTCGTCTTTGAGCGCGCATGGCGGTCAGCGTTTCTTTTCGCCTCATTTCTTGCGCTGCGAATAGCTCGTATTTTTCTTCGGATTTCAATTTGATCCGGTCTGATAGTTCGCCCAATGGCGATGAATAATCTATTTCTTTCCTCGGTTGAGAGTTTATTAATAATTATCGGCTCATGCACGGTCGCTTCAAAAATTTCGATACAGCGACGCAACTCCTCAACGGAGACTTCTTTGACTGTGACGCTAACTGTGGGCATTTCGTTCGACATCTGAGGTAGAGGCTACCTAAAAGCTCGGCTGTTGACTAGTTTGCTGCTCATTAAACGGCAACTATCCACGATAAAACAATGCAAATTTCTCTTTAAGGCAGGATCCAAAATTTTGTTTCTCAAACCATTCAGGAGATGATGTCACTGTTAATATTTGTGGAATATTCCTAGCTTTAGCCTCAGCCACTGCAATACTCACAAGTTTTGTTCCGATTCCAAAGCGTTGAAACTGCGGGTCAACAGCTAGGGTCCGCAGCTCGCAAATTTTAGGGGAGTATATTTCCAGACATACGCACCCAATTACTTTATTTTTAGAGCCCGAGTGTTCAGATAATAAAGCTTTGTCATGCGCTACCCAAGTTGTGGCTAGCAGCTCCAACATATCCTCGCGCGTTCGTGCTAACAAATTGCCAGGATTGCGCTCGACCAGCGACAGTATTCCGTCAATGTCGTCAACAGAAGCTAAAACCGGAGAAAATTCATTAGCATCTCTTGAGCCGTTGAAACGTTGATTATCCGCAGGTATTTCAGATTTCATTTGCCTTAAAATGTAGAGCAAAAGCGCTAGAAAAAATAGCTGTTTGGCCTAAAACTTTATGCATTGCCTAGGTTTTTGGCGCAGCCAAAAACCTAGCGCGTTGCATCTACCCTTAGGCGATCATACGCTGCGCACATGGAGCATCTAGGCTTTTCAACTTCGGTACCGCTGCTTCATGCCAAATCTGCGCTGCTCTCGTTCGTGATTCCGTTGTTTAACGAGCAAGAATCGCTTGAAAAGCTTCTAATTGAGATTCAACGTGTGATGAATGAGCAGCTTACCGCTTATCAATATGAAGTAATCTTCGTTGATGATGGTAGCACGGATGATTCCTTTGCCGTCCTGCGCCGGCTCGCTGCTAACTTGCCCGCGCAAGTGCGTGCAGTAAGATTGCGTGTCAATTCTGGCAAAGCAGCAGCGCTTGCGGCAGGTTTCGGGATTGCCAGAGGAAGTTTGATTGCGACTCTTGATGCCGACTTACAAGATGACCCACACGAGCTGCCGAAATTACTAGTAGAACTGGAGCGCGGCTTTGATCTTGTTTCTGGCTGGAAGGAGCAACGTAACGATCCATTTTCGCGCAGACTCCCGTCGCTAATATTTAACGCCATTACTTGTTGGTGTACCGGCTTAAAATTAAACGATCTCAATAGCGGCTTTAAACTTTATCGCCGCAAAGTTGTCAGTTCCTTAAACCTTTACGGCCATCGGCATCGTTACATCCCAGTACTTGCGGCTGACCTAGGTTTCAGAGTCTCAGAGGTTGCGGTCAATCACAGAGCGCGAGAGTTCGGCGCATCTAAGTACGGTCTGATGCGCTTTATGCACGGTTTTATAGATTTATTAAGCGTTCTGACCGTTACGCGTTTTTTACGCAGGCCGGCCCATCTTTTTGGTGGCTTAGGTTTGTTTCTTGGTGCACTGGGAATGACAGCACTTTCTTATTTACTGGTGCATTGGATTTTTAGTTTAGGTCCGATTGGCACCAGGCCGCTTTTTTTCTTCGGCATTACAATGCTAATCTTGTCGGTGCAATTTATCCTTTTTGGATTACTCGCTGAACTTATGGTGGCTAATGCGGATCACAATAAGATTGAG
>Ga0105046_10007368_pt1 | contig 17340 bp, 15 predicted proteins | sample MAT03_FD_78385 | JGI IMG/M metagenome (GOLD analysis project Ga0105046, IMG submission 78385) | Freshwater microbial communities from Lake Fryxell liftoff mats and glacier meltwater in Antarctica - MAT-03 (megahit assembly) | ecosystem: Environmental > Aquatic > Freshwater > Ice > Liftoff...
CTTGCTGGCCACCGTGGGGTGACGCAGCACACTGAACGCCACCTCGTCGAGTTGGATGCCGGTGAGCTTGAGTGCCGGCTCGCTGCGCGCCACGCGGCTCACGTTGCGCACCATCTTGGGCGGCTTGCCCAGCAGCACCTGCAGCGGCATGTCGATCACACGCTCGCCGCCGGGGCCGTCCTCGACGATCAACTCGGGCGCGTCGGTGGTCACGCCCACCACCGCAAACGGACAACGCTCACGCGCGCACATCCGCTCAAACAGCGGCATCAGCTCGGGATTGATCGCCAGCGTGTAACGCTCCTGGCTCTCGTTGCACCAGATCTCCTTGGGCGCAAGGCCGCTCTCCTGCAGCGGCACGCGGCGCAGGTCGAAGGTGGCACCCTTGCCCGCGCCGTCGACCAGTTCAGGGAAGGCATTGCTGATGCCGCCGGCGCCGACATCGTGGATCGCGACGATCGGGTTGCCCTTGCCCAGGCTCCAACAATGGTTGATGACCTCCTGCGCCCGGCGCTGGATCTCGGGATTGCCGCGCTGCACCGAATCAAAATCCAGCGCCGCGGTATTGGTGCCCGCAGCCATCGAGCTGGCGGCGCCGCCGCCCATGCCGATGCGCATGCCCGGCCCGCCCAGCTGCACCAGCAGCGTGCCGGCGGCAAACGCCAGCTTGTGGGTCTGGCCGTCGCTGATGCTGCCCAGGCCGCCAGCGATCATGATCGGCTTGTGGTAGCCGCGCTGCACACCGGCCACACGCTGCTCGAAGACGCGAAAGTAACCCGCCAGATTAGGCCGGCCAAACTCGTTGTTGAAGGCCGCGCCGCCCAGCGGGCCGTCGATCATGATCTGCAGCGCACTGGCGATGTGCTCGGGCTTGCCTACCGGCGAGCGCTCCCAGGGCTCATCAAGCCCTGGCAGATGCAGGTTGCCGACCGAAAAGCCGCTGAGGCCTGCCTTGGGCTTGGCACCGCGCCCGGTGGCGCCTTCGTCGCGGATCTCGCCGCCGGCGCCGGTGGCCGCGCCCGGAAACGGGCTGATCGCGGTCGGGTGGTTGTGCGTCTCCACCTTCATCAGTACATGGGCGATCTCGTTGCGCGCGACGTAGATCGGCGCATCGCTGAAGCCCTGCGGCAGCCAGCGCTCGATCGGCCCGCCCGCCATCACCGCAGCGTTGTCGCTGTAGGCCACGATGCTGTGCTGCTTGCCGGTGCCGTCGAGCAACTTCTCGGTGTTGCGGATCATGCCGAACATCGACAGCGGCTGCGGCTGGCCGTCGATGACAAATTCAGCGTTGAAGATCTTGTGCCGGCAATGCTCGCTGTTGGCCTGGGCGAACATCATCAGTTCCACATCACTGGGGTTGCGGCCGAGGCCGCGGAAGGCGCCGAGCAGGTAGTCGATCTCGTCGCTCGACAAGGCCAGGCCAAACTCGGCATTGGCCGCCGCCAGCGCCGCCTGGCCGCCCTGCGGACCCTGGCCCAGCACGTCGACATGCACCATCGGCGGCGCCGGCTGCGGGTCAAACAAGTGGCCAGCGGCCTCGCGCTCGAAGGCCACGCTCTCGGTCATGCGGTCATGCAGCAGCCCGGCGCAGGCCTGCAGCTCGGCCTCGGACAGGGGCTTGGGCGCCATCTTGAACATGCCATCGAGCAGCCCGCTCGTGAGCAGAAGTTGGTACTCGGTGACGCGCTCGACGCGGTGCAGCAGCAGGCCGCAGTTGTGGGCGATGTCGGTGGCCTTGCTCGACCACGGCGAAACCGTACCCAGCCGCGGCATCACCACCACCAGGCTGCCCTCGCTGGCATCGTCATCGTAGGCGTCGCCATAGCGCAGCAGGCCGGCCAGCTTGTCCTGATCGGGCGCGTGGCCAGGCTCGGCCTGCACCCAGTGCACATGGCGCGCCAGCACGCCGCTGATGCGCGGGCACAGCGCTTGCAAGCGAGGCAGCAGCGCCTGCGCGCGAAAGGCCGAGAGCGCATTGCCGCCCTCGAAAAACATCACAGTGGCGGCGGAATTCGAAGGGGCTGTCGGCATGGCGGACCGGGGTCGGGGCGGCCCGTGGCCTGTGGTCGAGGCCTTTGTCGACGCTGGCAGGCGGGCCATGCCCGTGGAAACCCGGCATTCTACTTTGCGGTGGGATAATTTCGCCCATGGCCATTACCCTCAAGACCACCCCCGCCGCGATAGCCGGCATGCGCACCGCCGGCCGCCTGGCCTCCGAGGTGCTGGACATGTTGACGGCGCATGTGGTGCCCGGCATCAGCACCGACGCGCTGGACAAGCTGGCCCACGACCACATCGTGGGCGTGCAGGGCGGCATCCCGGCGCCGCTGAACTATGCGCCACCGGGTTATGTGCCCTACCCCAAGTCGATCTGCACTTCGATCAACCACCAGGTCTGCCACGGCATCCCCAACGCCAAGCCGCTGAAGAACGGCGACGTCGTCAACATCGACGTCACGGTGATCAAGGACGGCTGGCATGGCGATACCAGCCGCATGTTCATCGTCGGTGAAGGCTCGATTGCCGCCAAGCGGTTGAGCGCGATCACCTACGACGCGATGTGGAAGGGCATTGCCAAGGTCAAGCCCGGGGCGCGGCTGGGCGATATCGGCCATGCGATCCAGATGTTCGCCGAGCACCATGGCTTTTCGATCGTGCGAGAGTTTTGCGGCCATGGCATCGGCAACAAGTTCCACGAAGAACCGCAGGTGCTGCACTACGGCCGCCCCGGCACGCTGGAGGAACTGGTGCCGGGCATGATCTTCACCATCGAGCCGATGATCAACGCCGGTCGCCGCGAGATCCGCGAACTCGGCGACGGCTGGACCATCGTCACCAAGGACCGCTCGCTGTCAGCGCAGTGGGAGCACACGGTGCTGGTCACCGACAACGGCTACGAGGTGCTGACGCTGTCGGCCGGCTCGCCGCCGCCGCCGGCCTTCATCACCGCAGCGTGATGGGCCAAGGCGCCGCAGCAATGGCCGACGCCGATCCGACGGCCCTGCCGAGCGTGCCGACCATCGAGCTGGCCCTGCCGCTGGATCTGCCGCAGCTCAGGGCGCAGTTCCGCGACGGCAAGCAGGCGCTGCTCCAAGGCTTTCTGCAGGGCCGGGCCACGGTGACGCACGGCAACCGGCTGGTCAGGGCGCTGACCCGCCATGTCGATGCCACGCTGGCGCAACTGTGGCAGCTTTGCGGCCTGCCGGCCGACGCGGCGCTGTTGGCAGTGGGCGGCTATGGCCGGGGAGAATTACTGCCCTACAGCGACGTCGATGTGCTGCTGCTGCTGCCCGATGCGGCAACCCTGCATGCCGGCAGCCCGCTCAAGGCGGCGATCGAGGCCCTCATCACCGCCTGCTGGGACGTTGGCCTGGAGATCGGCTCGTCGGTGCGCAATGTGGCCGAGTGCGTGGCCGAGGCCCGCGCCGACCAGACGGTGCAGACCGCGATGTTGGAGTCGCGCCTGGTCTGCGGCTCACGCCAGCTGAACAAGACCTTCCAACATGAGACTGCGGCGGTGCTCGACGCCAAGGCCTTCTTGCGCGCCAAGACGCTGGAGCTGGCGCAGCGTCACACCAAGTACGACGACACGCCCTATGCGCTGGAGCCCAACTGCAAGGAGAGCCCCGGCGGGCTGCGTGACCTGCAGGTGTTGATCTGGGTGGCGCGCGCCGCCGGCCTGGGCCGCAGTTGGCGCGAACTGGCCGCCAAGGGCCTGATCACGCCGTTCGAGGTCAGGCAGTTGCAGCGCAACGAGGGTACGTTGCGCTTGATTCGAGCCCGCCTGCATGCCGTGGCCGGCCGCCGCGAGGACCGGCTGGTGTTCGACCTGCAGACCGCCGTGGCCGAGAGCTTCGGCTTCAAGAGCAGCAAGGCGCAGCGATCGTCCGAGCTGCTGATGCACCGCTACTACTGGGCGGCCAAGGCGGTGACCCAGCTCAACCAGATCCTGATGCTCAACATCGAGGAGCGCATCAACGGCAGCGAAGCCGAACCGATGCGCCAGCTCAACGAGCGCTTCTATGACCGTGGCGGCATGCTGGAAGTAGCGCGCGACGATGTCTACAGCGAGCAGCCGCACGCCATCCTCGAGACCTTTTTGATCTACCAGCGCACGCCGGGCATCAAGGGCTTGTCGGCGCGCACGCTGCGCGCGCTGTACAACGCCCGCGAGGTGATGGGCGCCAGCTTTCGCCACGACCCGGTGAACCGGGCGCTGTTCATGGACATCCTGCGCCAGCCGCAGGGCATCACCCACGCCTTCAGGCTGCTCAACCAGACCTCGGTGCTGGGGCGCTACCTGTGGGTGTTCCGGCGCATCGTCGGCCGCATGCAGCATGACTTGTTTCACGTCTACACCGTGGATCAGCACATCCTGATGGTGCTGCGCAACGTGCGCCGCTTTTTCATCCCCGAGCATGGCCATGAATATCCGTTCTGCTCGCAGCTGGCCAGCGAGTGGGACAAGCCCTGGGTGCTGTACATCGCTGCGCTGTTCCATGATGTGGCCAAGGGCCGCGGCGGTGACCACAGCACGCTGGGCGCCACCGAGGCGCGGCGCTTCTGCCGCGAGCACCTCATCGGCCGCGAGGACATGGCGCTGATCGAGTTTCTGGTGCGCCACCACCTGTTGATGAGCACGGTGGCGCAAAAGGAAGATTTGTCCGACCCCCAGGTGATCCGCGTCTTTGCCGACAAGATGGGCGATGTGCGCCAGCTGACCGCGCTTTACCTGCTGACGGTGGCCGACATCCGCGGCACCAGCCCGCGGGTCTGGAACGCCTGGAAAGGCAAGCTGCTGGAAGACCTGTTCCGCCTCACGCTGCGCGCGTTGGGCGGCGCCAAGCCCAATCTGGTGGCCGACCTGGAAGCCCGCAAGCAAGAAGCGCGGCAGATTCTGGCGCTGCACAGCGCACTACCTGGCACCGAACTGCCGCTGTGGCAGACGCTGGAACCCAGCTACTTCGCCCGCCACGATGGCAGTGAGATCGCCTGGCACGCGCGCTCGCTGTGGCGCCATGTGGCGGCCGGCGGCGCCATCGTGCGCGCCCGCCCGTCACCGATCGGCGACGGTCTGCAGGTGCTGGTCTACGCGCCCGACCAGAGCGACTTGTTCGTGCGCATCTGCGGCTATTTCGACGGCGCCTGTTTCTCGATCCAGGACGCCAAGGTGCACACCAGTCGCACCGGTTACGCGTTGGATACCTTCCAGGTGATTTATCCGCAGTTCGAGGATCCCGATCCTGGCAGCTACCGCGATCTGACGGCGTTGATCGAGAACCAGCTGGCGCTGGCGGTGGCCAGCCGTGGGCCGCTGCCCGAGCCGGCGCGCGGCCGGGTGTCGCGGCGGGTCAAATCCTTTCCAGTCACGCCGCGGGTCTCGCTGCGCCCCGATGAGCGCGCGCAGCGCTGGCTGCTGTCGGTCAGCACCAGTGACCGCTCAGGCCTGCTCTACGGCATTGCCCGGGTACTGGCGCGCCATGGCATCAACCTGCAACTGGCCAAGATCAGTACGCTGGGCGAACGTGTCGAAGACACCTTTCTGGTCGACGGCGCTGAACTGCAACAGACGCGCGCACAACTGCGCATCGAAAGCGAACTGCTCGACGCCTTGGCGCCAGTGCGCTGAAGCCCGCCAAGCGATCCAGATGCCCTTGCGCGCCATCACCGCAGACGAAGCCGCCACCAACCTGGCTGGCTTCGACGCCATCATCGATGCCCGCTCGCCGGCCGAGTTTGCGCTGGACCACCTGCCCGGCGCGATCAACTGGCCAGTGCTCGACGACGAGCAGCGCCGCACGGTGGGCACGCTGTACGTGCAGACCTCGGCACTGGAGGCGCGCAAGCTGGGCGCCACCCTGGCCGCGCGCAACATCGCCGACCATCTTGAGCGCTGGATCGCCGACAAGCCGCGCGACTGGCAGCCGCTGGTCTATTGCTGGCGCGGCGGCCAGCGCTCGGGCTCGCTGGCCTGGTTCCTCGACCAGATCGGCTTTCGTGCTGCCAAGCTGGCCGGTGGCTACAAGGGTTTTCGCGCCGTCGTGTTGCAAGACCTGGCGACCTGGCCGGCGCGTTTCGACTTTCGCGTGCTGGCCGGGCGCACTGGCAGCGGCAAGACGCGGCTGCTGCAGACGCTGGCCGAGCAGGGCGCGCAGGTGCTTGATCTCGAAGGCCTGGCCTGTCACCGCGGCTCGATCCTGGGCAACCTGCCCGGCCAGCCGCAGCCCAGCCAGAAGCAGTTCGACAACCGGCTGTGGCAGGCGCTGCGCGATCTAGACGCCATGCGCCCGGTGTTTGTCGAGAGCGAAAGCAAAAAGATCGGCCGCCTGCAACTGCCCGACGCGCTGGTGCGGCACATGCATGCCCAGGGCCGCGTGCTTCGGGTGCAGATGCCCGACGCCGCGCGGGTGCAGTTGCTGCTTGAGGACTACGGCTTCTTTGCCGACGATGCCGAGGCCTTTTGCCGCCTGCTCGACGGCCTGGTGGTGCTGCGCGGCCGCGATACCGTGGCGCGCTGGCAGGCGCTGGCCCGCGCCGGCGACTGGGCCAGCGTCTTCGGCCAGCTGATGCAAGAACACTACGACCCGCTGTACCAGCGATCAATGGACCGCAACTACAACGGCCTGCTCAACGCCGAGAGGGTGGCGCTGGCCGACGGCGGCCCGGCCGCGCTGCAAGAGGCCGCCGCTGCGCTGCTGACTTGAGCAGCGGCGTGCCGTCGGGCCTTGCCTTCGATCAAGGCGACATCGTGCTGCCGCCCCCATCATCCGAACCTTCACCATGCGCGACCGCCCTGCCCTGATCGAATCCCGCAGCTTCGGCATGCGCCAGATCCCCTTGTTGCGGCCGCTGAACTGGTTGGCGCGCGGCTGGCGTGATCTGATGCGCTGCCCGCTGCCGGGGCTGCTGCACGGCCTGCTGCTGGCGCTGTTTGGCGCGGTGTTGATCGCCGTGGCGCACCAGCAGTTCTGGCTGCTGGCGGGCGCCTTCAGCGGCTTCTTGCTGGTGGCGCCGCTGGCCGCCACCGGGCTGTACGCCGTCAGTCGGGCATTGGAGCGTGGTGAACGCGCCGATCTCGCAGTGGCGCTGAGGGCCTGGCGGCCGCAGCGCCGGCTGGTGGTGTTTGGCTTGCTGCTGGCGATGGCCGGCACCGGCTGGGTGCTGACCTCGGCCGCGCTGATCACCGGCTTTGCCGCCGCGCCGGTCAACTCGCCGCTTGATTTCCTGCGCGTGGTGGTACTCAACGAGACTTCGCCGCTGTTTGAAGTCTGGCTGGCGCTGGGCGCTTTCATGGCCGCGCCGGTGTTTGCCAGCAGCGTGGTGGCGATTCCGCTGCTGCTTGATCGCCAGGTCAGCGTGCTCGCCGCCGTTTTGACCAGCTGGCGCGTGGTGCAGGCCCATCCTGCCGCGATGGCGCTGTGGGCTGCGCTGCTGATGGGCCTGACCGTGCTGGGCATGGCCATGGCACTGCTGGGGCTGGTGGTAGTCGCACCCTGGCTGGCCCATGCCAGCTGGCATGCCTACCGTGATTTGGTGAGCGCGGTCGGCGAGCCCACCGCAGATTGAGCCGCCAGGGCAGCGCAAGATGTTCGGCTACAACGAGGAACAGATCGCCTGGTTTGGCCTGACCTTCGGCGTCGGCGCCTTCATGCTGTACATGGTATTCATCATCTTTCAGCTCGCGCGTGAATCCAAGGCCGGCAAGCTGGGCACCTTCGTGCTGTTCCTGGCGCTGGGCTTCGGCCTGCTCGGCTATGTGGCCAAGGGCGTGATCAAGTACTTTCTGGACGGCGTGTCCGAGTGAGGCCGACGCCGGGCCCCGGCCCCGCCAGCGCCCGGGTCGCCGACGCGGCATCGGTGGTGCCGTCCCCAGAGGCGGCCGAAGCGGTGCAGCGACACAGCCTGTTCGACGATGTGCAAGGTCTGCTCACCGGCACGCTGTTTGTTGCGCTGGGCCTGCTGCTGCTGCGTCACACCGGGTTGATGACGGGCGGCACCGCAGGCATCGCGCTGCTGCTGCACCATGCCGGTGGCTGGCCCTTCGGCGCGCTGTTTTTCGCCATCAACCTGCCCTTCTACCTGCTGGCCTGGCAACGCATGGGCCGGCGCTTCACGCTCAAGACCTTGCTGGCGGTGACGCTGCTGTCCACGGGTTCGGAGCTGCTACCGGGCTGGATCGCGCTGGGCGAAGTGGCGCCCTTGTTTGCCGCGCTGGGCGGTGGCCTGCTTTTGGGCGCCGGCTTCATCATCCTGTTCCGCCACCGCGCCAGCCTGGGTGGCCTCAACGTGCTGGTGCTCTGGCTGCAAGACCGATTTGGCTGGCGCGCCGGCTGGGTGCAGATGGCCATCGACTGCAGCATCCTGCTGTGCGCCCTGCCCTGGCTGAGTTGGCAGCAACTGGCGTTGTCGGTGGCCGCTGCGGTGGCGATGAACTTTGCGCTGGCCGTCAACCACCGCCCTGGGCGCTACACCGCGTTCTGACAAACAAGCGGGAATAAAAAGGCCGGCGCCCAGCGCCGGCCTTCGACCATCTGACCAGAGCCCCCTCTTGGAGGGGGCTGGGGGAGCCGTACATCCACCCGTAGGGTTGATGGTGGCTGCGCCGCCATCAACCCATGTGAAGACCGCCATTGCAGCTGAAATCGGCGCCGGTGGTGAAACCGGAGTCGTCGCCAGCCAACCAGGCGCAGATCGAGCCGATCTCGTCGGGTGTGCCCAGGCGCTTGACAGGGATCGTGGCGACGATCTTTTCCAGTACCTCGGGCTTGATGGCGCGCACCATCTCGGTGCCGATATAGCCTGGGCTGACGGTGTTGACCGTCACGCCCTTGTTGGCCATTTCCTGCGCCAGCGCCATCGTGAAGCCATGCATGCCGGCCTTGGCTGCCGAGTAGTTGGTCTGGCCGGCCTGGCCCTTTTCGCCGTTGACCGAGCTGATCTGGATGATGCGGCCCCAGCCCTTTTCAACCATGCCCGGCACCACTTGCTTGGTGACGTAGAACATGCTGTTGAGGTTGGTGTCGATCACCGCTTTCCAGTCCTCGGGCGTCATCTTCAGGAACATGCGGTCGCGGGTGATGCCGGCGTTGTTGACCAGCACGTCAATCACGCCATGCTCGGCGACCGCCTTCTTGAAGGCCTCGACCGTCGAGTCCCAATCAGCAACGTTGCCGACCGAGGCGTGGAAGTCATAGCCCAAGACTTTTTGCTCGTCCAGCCACTTGACGAAGTCACGGCTGGGGCCGCAGCCGGCGATGACCTTGAAGCCGGCCTTGTGCAGGCGCTGGCAGATCGCGGTTCCGATGCCACCCATGCCACCGGTGACGTATGCAACTTTCTGGCTCATGTTTCTCTCCTCTGTTGATGTTTCTGTGGCCCTTGGCGGGCGCCGGCTACAGGGTCGCCTGAAGCCGGTCGGCCGTCAATCGGGTTCGCCCTGCTGCGGTATTCAGCGGCCGCTCGGCTGAACAGCTGATCGGCCACTCAAGCGCTCAGCGCTCGATCGTCAGCGCCACGCCCATGCCGCCGCCGATGCATAGCGAGGCAATGCCCTTCTTGGCATCGCGCCGCACCATCTCGTGCAGCAGCGTGACCAGGATGCGGCAGCCGGAGGCGCCGATCGGGTGGCCAATGGCGATGGCGCCACCGTTGACGTTGACCTTGCTGGTATCCCAGCCCATTTCCTGGTGCACCGCACAGGCCTGGGCGGCAAAGGCTTCGTTGATTTCCAGCAGGTCGAGGTCGGCGGCCTTCCAGCCGGCGCGCTCAAGTGCACGGCGGGCGGCGGGCACCGGACCCATGCCCATGATCTTGGGGTCGAGGCCGGCGCTGGCATAGCTGGCGATGCGGCCAAGCACCGTCAGGCCCAGCGCCTTGGCCTTGGCCGCGCTCATCACCATCACCGCGGCGGCGCCGTCGTTCAAGCCCGAGGCGTTACCCGCGGTCACCGAACCGGCCTTGTCGAAGGCCGGCCGCAAACCGGCCAGCACGTCGGCGCTGGTCTTCTTGTTGATGAACTCGTCGGCAGCGAAGATGATCGGGTCGCCCTTCCTCTGCGCGATCAACACCGGCACGATCTCGTCCTTGAAGCGGCCGGCTTCTTGCGCTGCAGCGGCCTTTTGCTGGCTGCCCAGCGCCAGTGCGTCCTGCTGCTCGCGCGTGATGCCGTACTGCTTGGCCACGTTCTCGGCGGTGATGCCCATGTGGTACTGGTTGTACACATCCCACAGGCCGTCGGTGATCATGGTGTCGATCAGCTTCCAGTCACCCATGCGCTGGCCTTCGCGTGAGTTGGGCAGCACATGCGGTGCCGCGCTCATGTTCTCCTGGCCGCCAGCGATGATGATTTCGCTGTCGCCATCACGGATGGCCTGGGCCGCCAGCATCACCGCCTTCAGACCCGAGCCGCAGACCTTGTTGATGGTCATCGCTGGCACTTCCAGCGGCAGGCCGCTCTTGACCACCGCCTGGCGCGCCGGGTTCTGGCCCGAGCCGGCGGTCAGCACCTGGCCCAGGATGACCTCGTTGACCTGCTCGCCGGCCAGGCCGCTGCGCTCAAGCAGGGCCTTGATGACGGTGGCGCCCAGCTCGGGCGCGGCGGTCTTGGCCAGGGCGCCGCCAAACTTGCCGACCGCGGTGCGGGCAGCGGCGACGATGACGATGTCTGTGCTCATGCATGTCTCCTTCAGGAATCAAGGCTGTTCAAGCCCAGTGTTTTAGCAGGCTAACACTAACAGTGTGAGAGGCAATCTCAGGCTTTCTGCTTGACGTAGCGGCCGGGCGCCGGCTCGATCACCTTGTGGCTGCGGTTGCCATAGGTCTTGGGTGCGGCCACTTCTTTGCCAGCCTGGTGGGCCAGCCAGTCGGCCCATACCGGCCACCAGCTGCCGGGGTGTTCGGCGGCGGTCTTGAACCAGTCATCCGATTGCGCCGGCAGTTTGGCATTGGTCCAATGGCTGCGCTTGTTCTTGCTCGCCGGATTGATGACACCGGCGATGTGGCCCGAGGCGCCCAGCACAAAGGTCTTGTCCTTGCTGCCCGACAGCACTTCGGTCGATTTGTAGGCCGCCGGCCAGGGCACGATGTGATCCTCGCGCGAGGCATAGATAAACACCGGGCAGCTGATGCGGGACAAGTCCAACGGCTCGCCGCAAACGGTTAGCGCGCCGGGCTGGCGCAAGGCGTTGTCGAGGTAGGTGTGGCGCAAATACCAGCAGTACATCGGGCCCGGCAGGTTGGTCGAGTCGCCGTTCCAGTAGAGCAGGTCAAACGGCGGCGGTGCTTCACCCTTCAAGTAGTTGCCGACGACATAGTTCCAAACCAGGTCGTTGGGCCGCAGCAAGTTGAAGGTGGTGGCCAGCTCCTTGCCTTTGAGCAGGCCGGGGCCCTTGGGCGCCTCGGCGCCGATGCTGGTCTCGCGCATGCGCACCGAGCCCTCGTCGACAAAGACATCGAGGATGCCGGTAGCGCTGAAGTCAAGCAGTGTGGTCAGCAGCGTCAACGAGGCCGCAGGCTGTTGGCCACGCGCGTCCAGCACTGCCAGCGCGGTGGACAGGATGGTGCCGCCAACACAGAAGCCCAGCGTATTGATGGTCTTGGTGCCGGCGATGGCCTGCACCACCTCGATGGCCTTGATCGGGCCGTGCTCGATGTAGTCGTCCCAGGTCTTGTCGACCATGCTCTGGTCCGGATTGCGCCAGCTGATGACAAACACGCGGTGGCCTTGCGCCACGGTGTAGCGAATCACCGAGTTCTCGGGCTGCAAATCGAGGATGTAGTACTTGTTGATGCAGGGCGGCACAAACAACATCGGCAGTTCATGCACCTTGTCGGTCAGCGGCTTGTATTCGATCAGCTGAAAAAACTCGTTCTCGAACACCACCGCACCCTCGCTGGTGGCCACATTGCGGCCAACCTCAAACGCGCTTTCGTCGGTCTGCGACATGTGGCCTTGCTCAATGTCCTTGAGCAGCAGCTTCATGCCCTCGCCAATGCTTTCGCCCCGCGTCTGCACGGCTTTGGCCAGCGCCTCGGGGTTGGTCGCGAGGTAGTTGGCCGGGCTGGCGGCGTCTACCCACTGCTGCACGGCAAAGCGGATGCGGGCCTTGGTCTTGGCATCACCCTGCACGCTGTCGGCCAGTTGCATCATCGTGCGCGCATTGAGCAGATAGGTCTGGGCGGCCATCGCTGCGACGGGGTTCTGCGTCCAGGCCTCGGCGGCAAAACGCTTGTCGCCAGGGGGAGGCTTCGCAGCGCCCGCCTGTGCCGGGGCGGTCAGCGCGGTGTTCCACATCGCAGTGGCCTGACTGACATAGTCGCTCTGCAACTGCGTCAGCGCCTGCATCGGCAGGCTCAGGCCCGACAGTGCCTTGAACATGTCGCTCGCTGCCGTGCCCATGGCCTCAACGGGGTTGTGGGCGGAGAGTTCGGTTGACTCGGTGGCGGCTGTCTGCTTGCGCTTCATGGGGGTCTCCGGCGTGGTCAGGCGCTGCATGTTGCGCGCCACTGTGCGATGCTGTGCATCAACCTGGGCTTGTAGCTTACAGAGCTTACCGCAGCTTGACTTAATTTTTCAATAGGCGATATTAAATATCGTATTATGAAATGTACATCGTAGCCATCGGCTGGGCCTTTGTCGTGTTGTTGATGACTTTGGCCGAAGCCACCTCCTCCCAAGGCACCGTGCTCGGCGCCTTCTTCACGCTGCTGCTGTATGGCCTGCTGCCGCTGGCTATCGTGCTGTACCTGATGGGCACACCGGCGAGGCGCGCAGCCAGGCGCCGTGCCGAAGCGGCCGTGGCAAGCGACTCAGCCACCGCGCAAGGCGACAGCGGCGGCCAGCCGGCCGGTGCGGCCGTCGCGCCGGAACGAAAAAAATCGTGAGGCATCGGTGGCGGTGCACCAGCGCCCGCCGCTGACATCGACCACTCCGATTGCCGCCAGCCGTTGCCGCGCAAGTGCGGCCAGATCGGCCCGCCAGCGTGGGCTGCCATCGGCGCGGGGACTGCTGCGGAACAGCGCCTGATCAGCCGTTGCCGGATGCTGGCCAAAGGCCAACAGCACGTCAGCGCCAACCTCAAACGCCGTCGGCCCGATGCTCGGCCCCAGCCAGGCCAACACCTGGTCAGGCGCGCAGCCAGCGGCCTCGCACAACAAGGCCACGCTGCGCTCGATCACGCCAAGTGACAAGCCGCGCCAGCCAGCATGCACAGCACCTACCGCCCGGCCGTTTTGGCTGCACAGCAGCAGCGGCAGGCAATCGGCCACCAGCACCGTGCAGGCCAGCCCGGGCTCGGTGGAGATGCTGGCGTCGGCGCGCGGCAGCGGCGCGCCGGCCAACAGGTGCTCGCTGCGCAGGCGCACCACATCGGCACCGTGCACCTGCTCCAGCCACACCGGCTGCGCACCCAGCGCCAGCGCAAAGCGACGCTGGTTCTCCAGCACGGCGGCAGGCGCATCGATGGCCTCGCCGCCCAAGGCCGTTGGCCGCAGGTTGAGGCTGTCAAACGGTGCCGTGCTGACACCACCGGCGCGGCCGCTCATCAAGGCCAGGATACCGGGTGGCGCCGCCCAGTTGGGCCGGATCGCGCCGGCCAGCAAGGCTTGCGGCCATTCCTCCAGCGCAGCCCGCTGCAGCTCAGACTGCATCCGGGCAGGCCGCAGGCTGGGTCTTGGCGAAGGCGTCGAGCTGCATGCAGGCCTCGTGCACCCGCATCAGTTGCGGCAAGTGATCGGTGCGGCAGTTGAAGCGCTGGGCATTGAAGACCTGCGGCACCAGCGTGATGTCGGCCAAGGTCGGCGTGTCGCCGTGGCAAAAACGCGAGGGCCTGGCAGCCAGCTGGCGTTCAACCGTTTCAAGCCCGGCCTCCACCCAATGGCGGTACCAGCGATCCTTGTCGTCCTCACTGAGCTTGAGGTCATGCACCAGGTAGCGCAGCACACGCAGGTTGTTCAGCGGGTGAATCTCGCAGGCGATGTCCTGGGCAATCGCCCTCACCCGGGCGCGGCCGGCCGGGTCGGCGGGCAGCAGCGGCGGCTGCGGATGGGTCTCGTCAAGGTACTCGACGATGGCCAGAGACTGCGTCAGCACCACCTCACCATCCTGCAGCAGCGGCACCAGCCGGGAGGCCGACAGCGCGGTGTAGGCATCGTCCAGGTGCTGCTTCTGCACCAGGTGCACCGGGATGTAGTCGTAGTCCAGGCCCTTCAGTGCCAGTGCGATGCGTACCCGGTACGAGGCCGAGGATCGAAAGTAGTTGTATAGCTTCATGGCAGCCTCCTGAGCCGGGTTGCTCAACGCACGCGCAGTTTCAGGCTGCCGAGGCCGTCGATCGCGCCTTCGATCAGGTCACCGGCGACTACCGCCGCCACACCAGAAGGCGTGCCGGTGTAGATCAGATCACCGGGCTGCAGCGTCCAGGCCTTGGACAAGGTCTCGATGGTCTCGGCCACGCTCCAGATCAGATCGCTGAGGTCGCCCTTTTGCCGCTGCACGCCATTGACCGACAGCGTGATCGCGCCCTTGCGCAACTCACCGGTCTGGCTGATCGGTTGCAACAGGCCGATCGGCGCAGACTCGTCAAAACCTTTGCCAATCGACCAGGGCCGGCCCTGCTTCTTCATCTCGTTTTGCAGATCGCGCCGGGTCATGTCCAGGCCAACGGCATAACCCCAAATGTGCTTGACGGCATCAACGGCGGCGATGTCGCGGCCCCCGATACCGATCGCCACCACCAGCTCGATCTCATGGTGCAAGTTGGCGGTGAGCGACGGATAGGCCATCTCGCCGATCTCGCCGTCAGCCACCGGCAACACCGCGTCGGCGGGCTTGAGAAAGAAAAACGGCGGCTCGCGGCCGGTGAAGCCCATCTCCTGGGCATGCTCGGCGTAATTGCGGCCGACGCAGTAGATGCGGTGCACGGCAAAAAAACCGCCTCCAGCCACGGGCACGGCTGGGATGGCAGCGGGGGTCAGGACGTAGCGCATGCGGTGTGCTCGGCAGGGGTTTAGGGAGACTGGCCACCATGATGCCACGGCCCCCCGCTACACTTTTGCGCATGATCGAATCGCGTCGCATCAAGCACTGCCGAGAATGCGGCGCAGCCGTGGCCTATCGTCAACCCGACGACGACAACCGCGAGCGCGCGGTCTGCCCGGCCTGTCAGACCATCCACTACGAGAACCCGCTCAACGTCGTCGGCACGGTGCCGGTCTGGGGCGAGCAGGTGCTGTTGTGCAAGCGCGCGATCGAGCCGCGCTACGGCTTTTGGACTCTGCCTGCGGGCTTCATGGAGTTGGGCGAGACCGTGGCCGACGGCGCGATCCGCGAAACAGTGGAGGAAGCCGGCGCCCGCATCGAACTGCTGGACCTGTTCACCATGCTCAGCGTGGTGCGCGTCGGCCAGGTGCACTTGTTCTACCGTGCGCGCATGCTTGACGCCTCACTCGATCCCGGCCCCGAGACGCTGGAAGCGCGCTTGTTCCATGAACATGAAGTGCCCTGGGACCAGATCGCCTTCCGCACCGTGCGCGAGACGCTGCAACACTACTTTGCCTGCCGGCGCACAGGTGACTATCCGCTGCACTGCGGCAGCATCAGCTAAGTGCTGATCGCTGCCGTTTCGGCGGCCGCAGCCTCAGGCCGCAGCGCAGGCCCGGTGGCGGCGTCGAAGCCCAACTGCCAGAGCTGATCCAGATCCTCGGCGCTGCGCACGCCTTCTGCGGTGACCTGCAGACCCACCGCCTGAACCAGTTTCACCAGGCCTTGCAGGTGCAGGCGCGCCGCCGCTGCATCAACGCCGGTCAGGCCGTTGACAAATCGGCTGTCAATGCGCACGCAGTCCAGCCCCAGGTTGATCAACTGAGGGATGCGTGCCAGGGCCTCGCCCGCATGCTCCAGCCCCAGCATCACGCCCAGTGGCCGCCACTGGCGTGAGACCTCGCGCACCCGGCTCGGCTGGACCACAGCCATCGCCTCAGGCAGATCGATCCATAGCCTGCAGGCGGCTTGCGGCGCCACCGCCAGGCGGCGCGTGACCGCCGCCACGAAGACCTCGGAGTCCAGCGACTGCGCCGCCAGGTTGATGCAGCGCGCCTGCCCGTCATCCGCGATGGCCTCCAGCGCCAGTTGCACCGCGCGTTCATCCAGCGCGCCGCACATGCGGGTTTGGCTGGCCAACGGCAGCCAGCGTGCTGCGGTCTCCAGCGGCCCCTTTGCGTGCAGACGAACACGCAGCGGACAGTCAAGATGCAGTTGTCGGCCATCGGGTGTGCACACCGGGAAGGCGGCCAACGCCACCTGGCCCTTGACCAGCGCATGGGCGATGCAGCGCTGCCAGGATGATCGGACCGACGGCCCAACGTCGTCGCGCATAAACGGCGCACTGTCGGCTGACGGACGCTCAGCCGGCAGCTGCAGGAGCGCGGCAGGCCCGTACCTGCCCAGCGCGGCTTCGGCCTGAGCCAGGGCTTGGGCGGCGTTTGTCGGCAAGCTGAGTTCGACCACGCAGATGTCCACGCCAGCCAGCGCATCGATGCGGGCGAAGGGTTGAAGCAAGGCCTGCGCCAGCGCGACGGCGGTCTCGTCGGCCATGCCACCGATCGGCAGCAGCAGGGCAAAGTCGCTGCCATCGATGCGCCCGGCACTGCAGCGTGCAATGCGTTCTGTGTAAGGCAGCAGCAACTGTGCCAGCGAGATCAGCAACTTGTCGGCGCCGATGCGGCCCAGCCGTTGGTTCAGGCCTTGCAGGTCGCGCACCCGCAGCAGCAGCAGGCCGACGTTGATCGGCTGCTCGTCACCGCACAGCAGGCCGTCGAGCAGCGCGCTGAAGTGGCGACGGTTGAACAGGCCGGTCAGCGCATCGCTGTGGGCCTGGCGGCGCAGCAGCTCAAGCTGCTCGGCCTGGGCGTCGAACAGCGCTTGCTGGCGCCGCAGCAACCCTTGCAGGGTCTCGGCCACCGGTGCCAGCAGCGGTGGGCCGTCGGCGGCGGCCGTTGCTGCCAGTTCGCCAGCGCGCAGGCCGCCGGCCGCCGGGTGATCACCCATTAGCTGGTGCAACTCAGCGCGCAGCCGCCAGCGTGTCAAGAGCACGCCGCAGGCCACTCCGTTCAGTGCCAGCACCACGGCCAGCGCCAAGGTGCCCAGACCCTGCCAGATGGCCAGGCCCAGCAACGCCAGGCCGAGCAAGGCCAGGCCCAGCACCAAACCGAGTTCAAACCTACCTGACCGGCGTCGCGGCGCCTTGGCAATCGGCAGTGTGGGCAGGGGCATGGCAACTCGATCCGGGCAGCGCAGCCGGGCAAGGCGCCCAGTCAGCAGCGTCGGCCGTGCCGACGTCGTCA
>Ga0105046_10007369_pt1 | contig 17337 bp, 13 predicted proteins | sample MAT03_FD_78385 | JGI IMG/M metagenome (GOLD analysis project Ga0105046, IMG submission 78385) | Freshwater microbial communities from Lake Fryxell liftoff mats and glacier meltwater in Antarctica - MAT-03 (megahit assembly) | ecosystem: Environmental > Aquatic > Freshwater > Ice > Liftoff...
CACCAGATCGGTGGCCAGGCCCTTTACGCGCCAATACGCGTGGGCTTGCACCATCTGTTTCACCAGTGCGAAACTCCCGAGATCGGAAACCCGCAACAGAACGATTGGCAGGTCGCCCGAAATGCCATACCCCCACAATCCCGATTGCCCGCTGCGGTTGCGAACGATCACGCTGGCCGGCGCCCGCATAGATGCGTTTGCATATAGGATGTTACCGGCCAAATGGCCGAACAAATGCGTTTCGGCCTCGGTGACTTCTAGCCTTCGAAGCACAACCTGGCTTTGAGTCCAAGACAGCTCGAAAACGCGGTCGCCCAAATGGCGGTCCTGGTATTTCTCAACCAAGGACAGCGCGCCTTCGCGCGTTTCCGCCACTCCCGTGACCACGTGCACATGCGCCGTTTCGTCAACGCCCACCACCAAGGTGTTTCGAATCGCCACGACTGGATCCAACACAGACCCTTCACTGTCGCCCAATCGTTCCCGATGCAAGGCTGCGGGGTCAGCGGTTGTGCGTCCCCGCCCTATGAAATCGGCCCGACTGGTTTCGTACGAAGTGCCACTGGTTGAGGCGCCATGAATGGTCATCAAGTGCATCATCCAAGGCGGCCGCTCGGTTCCTGAGCGCGGCCTGCGCGTACACAGAATTGCTTGGCGCCCCCGCAAGATCTCGGTTTGAACGAACAAATTGCTGAAGGCGGGGTGAGACACATCTGCTGCCGCCGCCGCCAACACCACCTCGGCAAAACTGGTGATCTCAACGGTGCGCGGCGTGCGCCCGCGGTTGGTGATGCTGATCCGTCGGAGCTCGATGTCGTCTTCAGGCGAGAGGCTGATCTCTAGGAAGGTTTCAATGTCTCCGTCCTTGCGCCGAAACTCAGCGCGGCCTTCAGAGAAAATCACCTCATACTTTGTAGGCACGGCAAGCGTGGGCTGATACGTCGTCGACCAAAAGACGCCACTGTGCACGTCGCGCACATAACAGAACGTTCCCCAAGGATCGCGGGTGGGATCTTCGCGCCACCTTGTCACTGAAAGATCGCGCCAGCGGCTGTACCCTCCCCCCGCATTGCTCACTGACACGTGGTATTGGCCGTTCGAGAGCAGGTGCAGCTCTGGCGCCTCGGTATTCCACGTCGGGAACACCCGTAAATTGCCCTTCGCTTCGACCGCGGGCCCCCGCGCAGCCGCAACCTCAGCCAAGTGAGGAAATACGGCCGTTGCCTTAGGAACTCGCTCTTGCAACAAGAGGTCTGTGGCTTGAAACATGGGATCGGAAAGAAAACGTCGCTGCATGGGTCGATCGCGCAACAAGTAGACCAGCGACAAGAAGGTCATGCCCTGGTGGTGCGCCATGAACGAGCGGATAGCTACACTGTCTTGCCCGGGAGGCAGTCGAGAACTGGTATAGTCAATCGCCTCGAAGAATCCGCAGCCTGAGAGCTGTCCTGCCTCGGCCAACAAACGCAGATTCTGGCACGACGCTACCGGCTCGACCATGAGCCCCATCGAACTTGCATACGGGGCCACCACAAGGTCATCGGCCAGGCCTCGTTTGAGCCCCAAGCCAGGAACCCCGAAGGCCCGGTATTGGTAGTTGAGATGCGCGTCGGTTTTGTTGTAACCAGATTCGGAAATTCCCCAGGGAACGTTTCGCTCCCGGCCGTACTCAATCTGGCGTTCAACCACAGCCCGATAGGTCTCGTCGAGCAGCGTCCGCTCATACGTGGGCATAATCAACAGCGGCATCAAATACTCAAACATCGATCCGCTCCACGATAGAAGAGCTGACTTGCCGACAGAGGTCGTCAACAAGCGACCCAGACTGAACCAATGCTCCTGCGGTAGCTTTCCTTGAGCGATGGCAACGAAGCTGGCCAGGCGAGCCTCAGACGCCAAAAGGTCATAGTAGCTTGCGTCCAAGCGGTGGTCGGCCACGTTGTATCCAATCGACAAAAGGCCACGGGCTTCGTCGTACAAAAAGTCATAGTCTATGTCTGCAAGCTCGGTGCAGCGCGTGGCCAATCGCCGCAGAGCCATCAAGCGCAAGGTTGCCCGTTCAGCGCCAAGGCCCAATGCCTCGCGCAGCGGCGCATCTAAATCGGTCAAGGCTTGCTCGTCCGTGTGTACCAAGGAGGAAAGGCTCATGCCGATTGTGGAGCCAGGTGCTCCGTCCGGAGGTGTGGGCAAAGACAGCCACGGTGCCACATGAAGGAGATCATCAACCCACCTTTGACCCTGGATTGTAAAGGCGCCCGCCCACCACATGCATTCGGCGTTCGTTCCTGGCAGATTCGCTAGCGACAGCGCGCCTGAAAGCTCCACCGTTCGCATCAAGGAAGAATAGGCGGCAGGCAGCGTTGTTGGTACCAGCTCCAGGTGTGCGCGCATGCCAGCGAAAGCAGCCAACAACTCTGTTGGCGCTTCTTCAATCGATTCCTGCAGCAGCTCAAGAGTGGTTGTAAGCCCCTCATACACTTGCGCGAAAGGGAAGACGGGCACGGACTCGATCTCTTTGCAGGCCGCCGCAAGGGTCAGCAAGTGTCCCGCCAAATTGCCACTGTCGACAGTGGACACATATAGCGGGAGCAAGGGCTCCAGCGTTCTTGTGTCATACCAGTTGTAGAAGTGCCCTCGGTGGCGTTGCATTCTTTCCATGGATGACAGCGTTCGTTCCGTGCGCGCGAGCAGCTCTGTCGCAGGAATATAACCAAAATCATAGGCCGCCAGGTTCGCCAACAACGACAGACCGATGTTGGTGGGCGAGGTCCGATGCGCAACACCTTGCGGCGGATCCACTTGAAAATTGTCAGGTGGTAGATCGTTGTCTTCGGCGACCACAAAGGTCTCGAAGAAGCGCCACGTACGTCGGGCCACCCTGCGCAAAAAGGCTAAATCCTCAGGTAAAACCACAGGACGTCGCGGAGCGAGCGGCTGGCTCAAGAACCACGAGCCCGCGGGGGCCAGCAGCCACAGCAACAGCACACATGCTGCCACGGGCAGTGCGGGGGCATGCACCCGCAAGATCGCCACGCTCACAGCCAGCGAAGTCAAGGGCAGGCTCCACATGGTGGCATAGGTGCCAATCACGTTCGTGCGTGCTGCCCGCAGCGCATCTCTGGCGGTGCGCCACTGCAGCAGCTTGCGATGGCTTATTCGCACGCGCCACGCCGTCCGCGTGATTGCATCAAGACTGAGCCACGCATCGTAGGGCAGGAACGCCAGGTTGAATGCCTCTCGAAGCAGTTGCCTCCCAAATGAGCGACCAATCCCAAGCACGTGATATTTGAAGGGAAGGTCCGAGGGACGACGCGCCAGCTCCGTAGCGGCGGATAGGAATCCGGGCAAACCGAAGATGGAAATCACCATCAATGTGCTCAGCAGTGCTCCGCCCGGCAGCAGCCAGCCTGTCACAAGCGCGGTTAGCAATGCCAAAGGAAGCAGGCTGCGCCTTAGATTATCGGCCAACTTCCATCGCGACAAACCGGATAAACCATTGCGTCGCCTTGCTCCGCGTTCGCGTTGGGGCACGCTTCGCCAAAGCCACGGCGTTAGCTGCCAGTCGCCACGAATCCACCGTGAACGGCGGCTGACGTCGGCGGCATGAGCAAAGGGAAAATCTTCAAACAGAACGACGTCGCTCACCAAGCCGGCGCGGGCATAACCACCTTCCAGCAAGTCGTGACTCAGGATGCGGTTGTCAGGAAAGCGACCACGTAGAGCGCGAGAAAACGCATCCACATCATAGATGCCTTTGCCCACAAACGATCCCTCATCGAAGAGATCCTGGTAGACGTCGGAGACGGCCCGCGTATAGGGATCGATGCCCGACTCGCCAGCGAACAAGCGCGCAAAGTGAGAGCGTGAGGCGCTGGGCATCGTGATTCCCAGCCCGGGTTGCAAAATGCTGTAGCCCTGGATCACCCTACCTGTCGCTTCATCAAAAACGGGGCGATTCAAGGGATGCGCCATCGTCCCTACCAACATTCGCGCGGCGTCTCGCGGCAGTTGCGTATCGGCATCAAGGGCGATGACGTACTTGATCTCTTGCAGATGTTCACGCGGGCCCACAATGGTGGCAAAACCGGTATCGTCGCCGCGCAAGGCCGCATTGAATTCCTCAAGCTTGCCGCGCTTTCGCTCCCATCCCATCCACACGCCTTCTTGCACATTCCAACGGCGCTCCCGGTGGAACAAGAAGTAGGCCCCCTGCCCTTTGTAACGTTCATTCAACGCGGCGATGCCTTCCGCTGCTTGCTGAACCAAGGCCTCGTCGTCTGGCGTCGAGGCCACGGCAGCGTCGCGCACGTCGCTTAACAGTGCGAACGCGACATTCGGATCGCGGTTCGCCAACATGCGGACTTCCAGCGACTCCAGCAGGTCGTTCACCTCGGACGCGTCGGTCAGCAAAACGGGCACAGCAACCACCGTGCGATGTTCAGCAGGAATGCCCTTGGAAAAATCCAGGCGCGGTAGGGTCCGTGGCCGAGCAAAAAGGATCGCGGCCCAATGAACAAACGCAAGCGCCGTTTGAGAGGCACACAAGGCTATCAAGGCCGACCACGCACACAGCACAAACCCCGCCAAACCCGCATGAATTCCCCAGGCAACCAACGGGGTCGTTGCAAGTGCTGTTGTCACACTTAAACTTCCCAGATACACGAAGAAGGGGGCCCGGGCCGCGGTTCGACGCAGCCGCAACCCCAGCGACAACCTCTGGTGAACGGCCTGCTCAACCTGCACCCTGCCCTTTCCGATCAAGAAGTGGCCCACGTGCCCCTTGATCAGATCGCCCGCATCGAACCGCCGCCGCGCAGCATCAAGGGCGCACGTCGCCACCTCGCTTTCCGAGGCTTCACTTGTCTTCGCCACTTGTTCGACCACATGCCGATAGCGATCACGGGTCGCGAAATCCATCTGGGGATAAACGCCAGTGGGATCTAGGCGCAACGTGGCTTCGACGGCACTTGTGGCCTCCACGAAGTCCCGCCAATCTGTGGCACCCAAGAAGCGCAAACTTCCGATGCTGTTGCCGATCGATACCTGTGCAGCAGCTTGGGACTGACTGGTCAACTGGAACACTTGATCAACTGTCTGCCCCTGCTCGGCCAACCGGTGCTCAAGCCACGACATGGCGATGGCTAGGCTTGTGCCTCGTGCCTGAACGCGACTCGCAAATTCCGTCACAAAGGATTTGTTTGGCGTGGGGTTCTGCCGAACCATATCAGCCAGCACCAACACAACCTTCGCGGGTTCTTTGGCTGCCACGGCCACCATTTCATCGGCCCACGCGCCAGCGCGCAGGCGCTCACGTTGCCCAGAGCTAACATCGACTGAGGCGCGCCGCAGATTCTCGATCAGCGCCAAACGCAACATGATCGGAATCGCCCAAAGCTCCCCCAGACGCAAAGGTGTTACGGTTTGGTAGGCGGCGACAAAGGCACACAGGCCTTCAATATCCACCCGCCCGTCCGCGTGCGAGATAAGTTCAATCGCGATGTCATAAACGCGAGGGTGACCCGAGGAAGGCGACTGAATCAGGCACGGCAGTTCTCGAATGTATCCCTTGGGAAGATGGCGCCTTGCCGTGCGCACTTGTTCCTCGATCAAGTGATAGTTATCAAGTAGCCATTCTGCCGCGGGCGTAATGCGGCGACCTTCGGTCAGCGCGTGGCTGACATCTGAATACGTTGCGGCCAGCACCCGTGCGTTGGAGGTTAGGCGCGGCAGCAGTCGGTCTGCACCGGAGCCTGGAGGTCCAACCTCATGGACCCTTGCCAACGATCGCGCGTGTTGCTCAAGCTGGCTGACGCTAAACAACTCTGAGCGAAACGGCGCCTCAAGTGCGTCACTAGACGCCGACGTTACCTCCTGGGAACGGGTTGACTTCAACAAGTGGCCAATCGCAAACTGGTCTTAGAGCGGGATTTGAGCATGGAAGTGATTCCACCCATACCACGTTTTCGGCTGCCTCCAGGGCGGGGGTCGGTCAGCTACACGCTGCCCGCCTCAAAACGCATTGGGATTCTTTTTTGCGCCGAGAACCGTCATCACAATGATTTGAAGGTCCCACCACAAATTCCAGTTGTTGATATACGCCAAATCGTGCTGGATGCGTTTCTCCATCTTCACAACGGTGTCGGTCTCTCCGCGCCATCCATTGACCTGTGCCCAGCCGGTTATACCTGGCTTCACTTTGTGCCGGAGCATGTATCCATAAATTATGGGACGATAGTGTTCATTGTGCGCGACCGCGTGAGGACGAGGGCCCACGATTGACATGTCGCCCATGATGACATTGAGGAATTGGGGCAGCTCGTCCATCGACGTTCTGCGCAGCATCGCCCCTAAGCGGGTTACTCTCGGATCGTTCCGCTGTGCTTGAACGATGCACGGGCCATCCTCGCAGACGTTCATGCTGCGGAACTTCAGCACCCCTATTTCCTTGCCATTTAGGCCATAGCGCCGCTGGCGGAAAAACACAGGGCCACGCGACGTGCATTTGATAGCAACTGCAATGGCCAACATGGGAATGCTCACAAGCGCGAGAATCGCCGCGCCTACCACCACATCCTCAATGCGTTTGAGCAAGGCCGCCCCTCCCCGAAAAGGGCAGTCAAGTATGCTGACCAAGGGGAACTCGCCAAGTTCTCCCCACTTGGAATGCAGCAAATCGAACGCGAAGAAGTCAGGCACATAGTGCACGTTAACGGTGGAGTCGGCTAGACTTTTGACCAGCGCCGCGATTCGCTTTTCAGCACAAAGCGGTAAGGCGATGTAGATATCGTCGACGCATCCCAGACGCGCTGACTTGATAAGATCTTCTAGCCTTCCATGAATCGGGTTCAAGTTTGCGGCCTCGGTGGCCAACCGGTCCGATTGACGTTCGTCAAAAATAAACTCTAGATCGAGGCCAAGCGACGGTTCGCTTTCAATGTACTTTGCAAGTCGCACCCCGATATCCGTCGCTCCAAACACCGCCACTTTGCGGTTGTTTCGTCCGCGGACGCGGATGGCTCTTAAAGCAACTGTTTTGAACACACGTGCCGCGCTGAGGAAAGTTGGGGAAAGCACAAACCAAGTGAACGTGACGATGCGTGAGTACTCGTGAGTGCTTTTGGAAGCGAATCCAAGCAGCAACAGCATAGGTATAACGGCGGCCCACGCGCTTAACATTGTGCCAAGCTCTTTGCCTAACGAAGCGCCCCTCCAGCTGCGGTAAACGCCAAGCGGTTCGCAAACCAAATAGAACCCCACCACGGCCACCGCGGTTGCGATTGTGTTGTGCTCCTCCCAACGCTGCGGGTATATCCAACAAGCGATGTAGTGAGCTACCCAGATCGCAAACAAATCCGCCAACCTCTGAACCAGCCAAAAGATTGGCTGGTACGCCCTACCGAATCCGCCTCCAAGGCCTCTAAGAGAAGTTCCCATTTCCTACCCTCCGTAACGTTTTCCTAGTCTACCTGAGTCGCAGCGGTCTGCGGCTGCTCGTCGGGGGCCACCAAATGCAATAACGTTTGCCCCGTAGCAACTTGATGGGCGCGTAGCGGCGTCTGGGCGGTGGTGACTTCGGTCCACACCAAAGTGCCTTCGGTATCTGCTATCCACGCAAAGAAAACGTCATCGTCTCCTTCCAGTAGTTTGCACGTTAAATCGAAGTCTTGAATCGGCAAGAACGCAAGAACGTTGGAACTCACCGAATTGACGAAACCCAGCGAGTCCTGCTGTCTTTCGTAAAAGCGCATGAAAATATGTTGAAAGGCTGGATCATCTTTACATTCGACGGCTAAATCGACCGTTCGAATCGGACTGTCTTTGGCACCTCGACACAATCCAACTTTATAGTTTGCAACCCGGCAAATCATGGTGGCCCCTCACTTTCGAGAAGATGAAAAGCAAGATCAGGGCCAACAGGCGGCGCAGCACGGGCGCTCCCGCTAGATTCCGCACGTTACGTCGCAGCAACTGGTGGAACTTATGTGTAACGCGCGGAGTTTCCGTGCGAACCACGCCATGAAATATTGATCTTGGACCTTTGCCCGACCGACCTGTAGCTTCTTGAGATGAACGAAGATCCACAGAGCAGGAAGGCGGCGGTTGTTGTGATTGGTGCCGGCACTGCAGGTTTAGCGGCCTACCGCGCGGCTGCCGCGGTTACGGCCGACGTCTTACTAATTGAAAGCGGTTCTTACGGAACAACATGCGCCCGCGTTGGTTGCATGCCCAGCAAACTGTTGTTGGCGGCGGCGGAGGCGGCCCACCAAGCCACGCACGCCACAGGGTTTGGAATCACGGCACAAGTGAATGTGAATGGCCAAGCGGTTATGCAGAGGGTTCGTCGTGAACGTGATCGGTTTGTCTCGTTCGTTATTGATAGCGTCGACCGGCTGCCAGCCGAGCACAAGGTGTTGGGCAATGCCCGCTTCATCGCTCCGCAAACACTTGTTGTAAATGGCCAGCAAATCAATGCTGGCGCGGTGGTCATAGCCACGGGCTCGTCGCCCTTCATACCGCCCGTACTCACTCCCGTTCATGACCGTCTAATAGTTAGTGACGATGTGTTCGAATGGGAAACCTTGCCCGATTCGGTAGCTGTGATTGGCACCGGCGTCGTTGGGCTGGAATTGGGACAGGCTTTACACCGGTTGGGTGTGCGCGTCCGAATTTTCGGGCGCGAGAATACGGTGGGACCGCTTACCGATCCAGTGGTTCGAGCAGCAGCTTTGGGCGCCTTTCAGTCTGAACTTCCATTGCACATTAACACGGACGTAGCGGAAGTACGGCGCGTTGAGCGGGGCCCGGGCACACAGGGAACTGGGGTTGAAGTGGACTTCACAGTAAACGGAACGAAGCAGACCGAGTTCTTCTCTTACGTGTTGATGGCAACGGGTCGCAAGCCAAACTTGGAAAACTTGGATTTGGAACACTCGGGCTTGGCGGTTGACGAACAAGGAATCCCCTTGTTCGACAGGTTCACATTGCAGTGTGGCCAATCACCGGTGTTTTTGGCGGGAGACGCAAACCATGACATTCCGCTACTGCATGAAGCTGCCGATGAAGGCAAGATCGCTGGCGGCAATGCGGCTCGCTTTCCTGCGGTAAAACCTGGTCAACGGCGTTCGTTGCTGTCCATAATATTTACAGATCCACAAATAGCAGTGGTTGGAGCTACGTTCGCAACAGTGAGCAAGGCTCTTGCAGCGCAAGGCGGACCCGTCATCGGCGCGGTAAGCTTTGAGGATCAGGGACGCAGTCGCGTCATCATGCAAAACCGGGGCGCTTGCCGCATCTATGCTGATCCAGCCACCGGGCAATTTTTAGGCGCTGAGATGGCCGGGCCCCGTGCGGAAAACATTGGTCACTTGTTGGCCTGGGCACACCAACAGAAGTTAACAGTCGATCATATGCTGAGCATGCCGTTTTATCATCCCGTGGTTGAGGAAGGCATTCGCACAGCTTTACGCGATGCCAGCACTCAGCTGGCCAATCGCAACGATGCAGCCATTGGCGGATAGTTTTTTCTGAACAAACTCGCAACCGATCACAGGAGAACCAATGAACACAAGTATGGAAGGCAAACGTATACCCGAAGTGAGATTTCGCACCCGCGTGGACGGGCAATGGAAAGACATCACGACGGGTGAATTATTCTCTAATAAGAAGGTGGTGGCCTTTGCGCTGCCAGGGGCTTTCACGCCTACTTGTTCCAGCAGTCACGTGCCCCGTTACAACGAACTAGCTCCGGCCTTCAAAAGCGCCGGCATTGACAGCGTGGTTTGCTTTTCCGTCAACGACGCCTTTGTCATGTCTGAATGGGCGGCCAACCAGCACGCGGACAACATCACATTCGTCCCCGATGGCAATGGTGAGTTTTCCGCCGGGATGGATATGTTGGTCGACAAGCGCGATCTCGGGTTTGGCCAGCGCTCTTGGCGGTATTCAATGTACGTGGAAAACGGTGTCATCAAAAAGATGTTTGTTGAACCCGACGTTGAGGGAGATCCCTTTGACGTGTCGGACGCAGACACCATGCTGAAATACTTGAACCCCACCGCCACTCCGCCTCATGACGTTCTGATGTTCACAAAACCGGGCTGCAGTTTCTGTACTAAGGCTAAGAGCCTTTTGAGCGAGCGGGGTTGGGCCTATGAAGAAGTCGCATCTTCTCCACGCAGACTTCGGGCAGTCAGCTCGAAGGCGAGCACGCCGCAAATTTTCATTGACGGAAAATATGTAGGAGGTTCCCAAGAACTTGAGGAGTACCTTAAAACAAGTCAAGACGCTTAGGCTAAACGAAAGTGCCGCACCCTTTGGAGTGCGGCACTTGTATTTAGTTTTGCGCGTGATTTCGGGACTTACTTGCCGTCGCCGTCGGAATCGCCGGGGATAGCCCGCTCAACCCGGTCCCACGCTGCCTGGGTGGCGTGTTTTGCTCGGTCCCATCCCAACTTCGAGTGTCCCCTCGAACGATCCCAGTCTTTGCCCAAATCCGATTCCACGTCAGAAAAGCTTTGGCCAATTGGGTGTTTTGCCCGCGTTTCCCAGCCATATCGGTATGCCGGGCTGTACTCGTCGTAAGTAGATCCAGAAGCGTAAGAGCTGTTGGAGTGGTTCTTACGCCAGTAATCATCCTCCACCTTAGGGTCAATACTGTCAGCGATAGCTTTACCCGCCGCCGCGCCGCCCGCTAAGCCAACCGCGCCCCCAATAACCGCCCCTACGACGTTTCCTACACCTGGAATCACGGTACCAAGCGCTGCGCCTGCTACTGCACCGGCCAATGCACCGGCACCAGTTCCCAATGTGCTTCTTGAATTTTCGTTCGTTGTATTGGAATTTCTCATTTTGTTCCTCCGCTTCGGTACCTATTCACATTTCGTACCAAGCGGATGCCCCGAAAATTCCTTGGACATCGGCCCCAATTCGTTTCTTCGACGTGACAAAGCTGCGTTTACAACCAGTAACAAACTTCAGGCCGAAGTTACCTATGGGTCTCAAAACGCGACTCTTGGGCCGCAAAACTCGTGGCACAAGTCTTGAATAGAACGGGATACGAAATGAAAACCAAAACCGCTCTCGTATTCGCGTTTGGTGGCGTCCTTATTGGATCCCCCCTTTTGATTGCCGCTGAAACCCCAAGCCGCATGGAACCGACTACCTCTGCAAAGGACGGACACGAATCGTCGCCGGACAAGCCAGACAAGACGGTTAACGCCGACAACACGGCCAAGAATCAACGTGATCGAGATGACAATTCAATCACCGCTGATCAACAAGGTAACAGCAAGTCCGATGTGGAACTTACCGCAGATATACGGCGGGCCATTGTGAAGGACAAGTCGTTGTCAATCAATGCACACAACGTGAAGATCATTACCAACGGTGGCGCTGTTGTCTTACGGGGCCCAGTCAATTCAGAGGCGGAGAAAACCAATGTGAACAAAAAGGCTTGTGACATTGCGGGTGCGGCGCACGTGAAGAATGAGATCGAAGTGAAGTCAAAGTAGCGGCGACCGACGATCGATTCGAACAACAACAACAACTGGAAAAGGATATTCTCATGGCTGGTAAAAATACGTCTGTTTTTGGTATCTTCGGCAATCTCCCTGACCTTGAAAGGGCTGTATCACAACTGAAGGATGCAGGATTCCGCAACTCGGATATCTCTGTACTTTTTCCTGATCAACAGGGCACGCGGGATTTCGCTCACGAGAAAAACACAAAGGCACCCGAAGGTGCTGTGACCGGTGCGGGAACTGGATTGGCATTGGGCGGCGCGCTTGGATGGTTGGTTGGGATCGGAGCTTTGGCGATTCCTGGCCTTGGGCCCTTGATTGCAGCTGGGCCTATCATGGCGGCGTTGGCAGGTGCAAGTGTGGGTGGTGTTGTGGGAGGCATGACGGGGGCGCTGGTTGGAATGGGCATTCCCGAATACGAAGCCAAACGGTATGAGGGAATGGTTAAGAACGGCAAATACCTGGTTTCGGTTCACTCAGACAGCTCCGAGTGGACCAGCAAGGGCAAGAAGATCCTAGAAGCCGCAGGGGGACAGGACGTTGCCTCCGCGGGGGAAGCTTCGGTGGACAAAAGCCCAAGCCAAAGCGACATGAATCAGGCTGCGTTGCCTTAACGAGATCGTGGGCCTTGATGAAAGCGGGTGTACCCATCGGTGCATCCGCTTTTTGTTGGATCGTTTTTTTGCAAAGGCATGACGAATGGAAGCGCGAGCGATTTGGAAAGGTGATTTGCAGCTTGCGAACCACAGAGTTCCCGTGAAGTTCTATTCGGCAGTTGAAGCGCGGGGCGTTCACTTTCGGCTGTTACACGCAAGTGACAATGTTCCCGTGACGCAACAAATGTTTGATGCCAAGACTGGCAAGGCGGTGCCGCGAGAACAGGTGCAAAAGGGGTACCAGGTGGAAGAAGGGGTGTTTGTGTTGTTAAAGCCAACAGAGATTGCGCAGACCGATCCAAAGCCCAGCCGCTCGATTGCGGTCTCAACCTTCCTTCCATCAACCGCAATTCCTCCTGCGTGGTTTAATCGCCCTTACTACCTTGGTCCTGACGGCGATGAAGATTCATACTATGCGCTCGCGGCCGCGTTGCAGGACACCGATCGCGTCGGCGTTGCCCAGTGGGTAATGCGAAAGAAAACTTACGATGGCGCGCTTGTCAGCCATAAGGGTGTGTTGATGATGCTTACGCTTCATCACCAAGATGAAATTCTCGCGTTGGATCACGTGCATGCCGATTCGTCGTTGGTTCTTGATCCAAAGGAAGTCAAACTGGCGCAGCAGCTTGTGGCAGCTTTGGAGGCACCTTTTGAGCCCGAGGCCTACCATAACGAATACCGCGAGCGGGTTGCGAAACTTTTGCAGGCCAAAGCAGAGGGCGGAACGATTGCAGTCGCGCGTGCCAAAGCAAAGCCCGCCGTCAATTCGCTTTCGCAGGCGCTGCAGTCAAGTTTGAAAGCAGCGAAGGAGAAGCACATTGCCTAACGCATCTGCCACCAGATCTACGGCGTCGCGGTCGTTCTGGTCAGGAACGATAAGTTTTGGTTTGGTCAGTATTCCAGTTGATCTGTTTGCGGCCAACCGAACATCGACACTTGGCATGCGCATGCTGGGCCCCAACGGCGAGCCGATGCAGCGTCGCTATATCTGCACGCAGGACGGCAAGACTGTTGACACCGCCAATGTGGTTCGGGGTTTCGAGGTAAAAAAAGGAGAGTTTGTAACAGTAACCGACGAAGAGCTGCAATCGTTGGAACCCGACAAGACACGCGACATAGATTTGAACCGCTTCGTTCCTCGGGAGTCTGTATCACCGGCGTATTTCGAGCGCGGCCACTTTCTGGTTCCTTCAGGACCAACAAGCAAAGCGTATCGACTATTGGCGGACACAATGGAGCGAACGGGGAAGGTGGGAATAGGCACGTTCGTGATGCGTGACAAAGCATACGTCATCGCAATTTTCGCGGAGCGCGGCATCTTGCACGGGCAGACGTTGCGTTATGCCGACGAACTACGATCTGCAAAGGACGTCGGTTTAATACCAAACCGTAAGGTGGATAGCAAAGTGGTGGCCCAGATGAAAAAGGTGATCGCTAAAAGCTCGACTTCAAAGTTTGCCCCAGCCGAAATGCAGGACGATCGCGCGGCGGCGGTGCGCTCCATGGCACAGGCAAAGTTCAAGAAACATCAGGATGTTGTTCAAATCGACGCGCAGAGCGAAGCTGAAGAAGATGATGACAATGAATCGTCTGAATCGCCTTTGAGCCCTACCGGTAAGGTCATTGATCTCATGGAGGTTCTACGTCAGCGCTTGGGTGCCAGTGAAGCGGGCAAGCAGAAGAAGCCCAAATTGGCGGGCGCCTCTCCTAAGAAGAGCGCCACTAAGAAGACCGTCAGAAAGTCCGTCAAAAAGCGCAGCTAACGTACACCGACGTCCGTTAGGATCTTCTTGGTTAGAGTTCTTCTTGCGCCGTCGAAGCCTTTCCACGGGTCATCGCCCATTTTTTCGAGCCAAGCGGGAGCCTGTATTACGGAAAGCAAAAGCGGTCCACTCGTGCGCGCCTCAATTTCCTCCCAAGGAACAGGCAGGGCAACCGGAGCGCCGGGTCGCGCGCGAGGCGAATATGATGCCACTGCAGTGGCGTTGCGACCATTCCTTAAATAGTCAATCAATATCTTAGACTCTCGGCCGCTCTTAGCAAACTTGATTGTAAACGAACGGGGCGCTTTGCGTACAAACTCTTGCGCCAATGCGAGCGAGAAGCTTTTGACGTCTGCCCACGAAGCCCGCGGGGTTAATGGAACCACCACATGAATACCCTTGCCGCCGGTAAACCTCGGATACGCGGCTAGCCCAAGTTCCGCCAGCCTTTCGCGCAAAGCCAAGGCTGTGATGGCAACATCTTTCCACTCAGCCGCTGGTCCTGGATCGAGATCGAAAACAACGACGTCAGGCAATTCGATCTTGGGAAAGCGAGAGCCCCAAACATGAAACTCAACGACGCCCATTTGCACAAGGAGAATGATCGAAGGCAGAGCGTCGACCATCAAATACTCTTTGCTTCCTTCCCCAGTCTCGTTGACGGTTACGCGTAGAATTTCTTTCGGGACGTTTGCATTGCCGTGCTTCTGGAAAAAACATCCCTTTTCAAACCCGTCAGGGCACCGAAGTAGCGTTAAAGGCCGCGCCCTAAGATAAGCAACGGCCAGGGGCGCGACTTTCTCGAAATATAGCGCGAGATCTAACTTGTTAACGCCTACGTCTGCAAACAGCAATTTGTTGGGATGGCTTATGCGAATGCCGGCTACCACCGGGTCTGTTGCCTTTGTTACTTTTTTCTTCGTTGTGGCCACTTCCTGGATAGGACGTTCGCGCACAACTTCGTCAGCGTTCTTGTCACCTCGAAGACCTTGAAATGAAGCATGGCGAACCGCCCCATCTTCCGTCCATTCAGCGAATGAAACTTCAGCGACCTTCTTAGCCGCCACCCAATGAATCCCTTTGGCAGCAGCACCAAGCGGCGGATTCACCACAGCAGGCTTAACTCGCTGCAACGGCAGCAGTGTCTCGTAAAGCTCATCTAGTGTCTTGGTTGAAAAGCCCGTGCCGACTTTCCCGCAATACAACAATTTGTCGCCGTCATAGACCCCAAGGAGCAAAGCGCCGAGACCCTTTCTGACACCACTTGGATCGGTGAACCCGACGATCACGAACTCTTGTCGCTGCAGGCACTTTACTTTGATCCAGGATCGGCTGCGACCAGCCGTATAAGGTGCGTCGGCACGTTTGCAGATCGTTCCTTCAAGCCCCATACGGCAAGCCTCAGCATTGAAAGTGGCCCCGCCCCCGCGAACGTGATCACTGAATCGAATGCTTTGGGGGGTAACGTTCTTGTCTAACAACTTCTGCAGTAGCTCTTTGCGATGGATAAGGGTGCAAGGGCGCAAGTCTAAGCCATCTAGAAACAGCAAATCGAAAGCGAAGTACACAACGTTGCCCACTTGATCTCTGCCTAAGGCATTCTGCAATTTTTGAAAGCTGCTGACGCCAGCCTCGTTAAGAATCACCGCTTCGCCGTCCAGAATTGCAGCCTTGCAAGAAAGCTTTGCAAGCGACGTGGCAAGGGCACCGAACCGAGTCGTCCAGTCGTTTCCGTTGCGGCTTGTCAGCCGCGTCTCGCCCGCGTGAACCGTGGCCAGCAAACGGTAGCCATCTAACTTGATTTCGTGCACCCACTCCTGCCCTTCGGGGCATGAAGCTGCCAAAGTTGCCAACTGAACGGCGGCATCCCTCGGCAGCGTTGCCGGCACCGCTCCTGTGATATTGCCTTTGTTTGACACGCGCCTACCACAGCTTGCAACCATTGTTCCAAGCAAGCGACGACACGCGTCCGCGCCCCAACACGCGTTTCAAGACCGAAACGTGGTTGCACTTCTGTGACTCTTTCTCCTGCCATAACAGCTGTGGACCTTCAGAGTTGAGGCCTACCGGCGGTGGCACGCTTTCTGCCTATAGGCTGATGAAGGAGAAACATATGAACGCCAGCAATGTTGAGATGTACACCAAAGAGGGATGCGTGTTTTCGGAAAATGCACGCGAATATCTTCAAGCTCGCAACATCGGATTTAAAGAAATAAGCGTTAACACCACCGCTGCACGTGGCGAGATGGAGAAGCGCGCCGGCGGCGCAAGCAGTACGCCCCAAATTTTTCTCGATGGCAAGCTCATCGGCGGTTACCAGGAAATGGTCGAGAGCGGAACATTCGAGCGCTTCAGACAATAGTTGCCGTGCCCATGTCCACCCGTAAGCGATTAGCCGAATACCGCAAGAAAAGAAAGTTTAAGGTGTCCGCCGAGCCCGAAGGCAAAGCGATAAAGGTGCGCTCGAGGAAAAAAGTATCGCTGGCCTTTGTGGTTCAAAAACATCGGGCTACGGCACTGCACTACGATCTAAGGTTGGAATGGCAAGGCGTGATGCTTTCTTGGGCGGTACCGAAGGGACCGTCTTACGATACCAAGGTAAAACGGATGGCCATTCACGTGGAAGATCATCCCGTCGAATACAACGCGTTTGAAGGAATTATTCCCGAGGGCGAGTATGGCGGCGGCACCGTAATGATTTGGGACCGTGGCATATGGATTCCAGAATCTCCGGACGTAGACGCCGCTCTGCAAAAGGGTGAGCTCAAATTCTCACTTGAGGGCCTAAAGCTCCTCGGATCCTGGGTTCTGGTTCGAGCAAGGCGTAAGCCTGGCCAAGCGCGAGACGCTTGGCTTTTGATAAAGCACCGAGATCAGTGGGTGAGCGAACAAGACGTGACATCGTTGTTTCCCCGCTCGGTGGTTTCCAACCGATTGCTACTTGAAATTGCCCGCGACGAGGGCGGCAACGTTCGCAAAGCGGCCGATGGAGATCCCCCCGAGTAGCTTAGCGATGAGTAGCGTACGCTAGTGCTACGTTCACTTCTGTGCGCGTATGATTGTGCGCCAAACGATCGCAATCAGTATAGCCGAGCCCAGCCCCATCCAAGCCCAGGGACGTGGTTTCGCGTCCGTTACCCGAGCAACATTTCCGTCCATGCGCAATATAGGATCCTGAAACACAACAGGAGAGAAGTTCGGCGGGTCACTTGCCGGAAACGAATCGTTCAACGTTTCGTCAATCATGTCTTCAACGTGTTCGGCTTTGGTCTTTTTCATGTGTACCCTATTCAGCTTTTCTTAGCGCTTGAACATACTTCGCTATCTTTTCCAGCCCGTCGTCTGAAAGCATTTCCTGTGAGAACGCGGGCATTGCACCTAGTCCTTTGCGAACCTGCG
>Ga0105046_10007370_pt1 | contig 17337 bp, 10 predicted proteins | sample MAT03_FD_78385 | JGI IMG/M metagenome (GOLD analysis project Ga0105046, IMG submission 78385) | Freshwater microbial communities from Lake Fryxell liftoff mats and glacier meltwater in Antarctica - MAT-03 (megahit assembly) | ecosystem: Environmental > Aquatic > Freshwater > Ice > Liftoff...
CGAGGTCGCTTTGCTCCCGCATCGAGGTCGCTTTGCTCCCGCATCGAGGTCGCTTTGCTCCCGCATCGAGGTCGCTTTGCTCCCGCATCGAGGTCGCTTTGCTCCCGCGGCGAAGCCTCGCAGCGCGGGCGAAGCCCGCTCGTAGCGCGCAGCTCGTAGCGCGCAGCTCGTAGCGCGCAGCTCGTAACTCGTAACTCGAAGCTCGAAGCTCGCCGCTAAATTCCTCAGGCCAGGAAATCCCGCAGCAGATCGATCAGTTCATTCGGCGCTTCGCGATGCACCGCATGGCCGCAACCGGGGACGAGTTCGAGCTGGGCGCCAGGAATCTTCGCCGCCATGTCCTTCATCACCGCCACGTAGCGCGGATCGGACTCGCCGGCAATGAGCAGCACTGGCATCTTCAATTCACCCAGCCGCGGCCACAGGTCCGTCATCGCGCCGGTGCTCAGGTGGCGCAGCACGCCCGCTAGTCCGAGTGGATCCTGATTCAAGCGGCGGCAACGCAGTTGTTCGATCATCGCCCGCGGCATCACGCGCGCCGGTTTCAGCGCCGGGTTGGATTCCCACCACGCAACGAACGGCCCGAGGCCGTCTTCTTCCAGCACCTCGGCAAAGGCGTGGTCGTGGCGTACGCGTTTCTCGCGCTCCTGGACATCACGCAGGCCGGCGGTGCTGCTGATCAGCACCAGGCGGCGCAGTTTCGTCGGATGATCGAGCGCGACCTGGAGCGCGATGCGTCCACCCAGGCTGTACCCGAGCAGGTCTCCCCCTGCCGGCAGTTTCGCGGCGATCTCGCCCGCGACAGTTTTGATGGTGGTGCCCGCCGGACATGGCCGCCAACCGTGACCAGGCAGCAACGGACAGCGCAGCGGCCGCTTGAGCGGAGCGAGCACCTCGGTCCAGACGTCATCGGTCTCAGTGAAGCCGTGCAGGGCGGTGAGCATGGCGGAGGACTCTGCCGCGTGGTCCTGGTGGCGGAAGTGTTGACCGTGTTCTGGCCAACCACGCTCTGGTGTCCGGATTACTGCATGTCCTCTTCAAGCCGCTGCCCCAGCCCAATGAACGCTCCGGCGAGGGCGAAACCAAGTGGTCCGAAGGGATTGAAGGGGCCACCGAAGAAGGCGATCACCATGTTGCCGAACCCGACCAAGGCCATGCCCGACAGGTGGCCGCGTTTGAAATGGAGTAGCAACCAGCCGGCAAAACCACTGAATATGACGTGGGCGATGCAGGCGTAGTTCACGGACAGGTAGTTGAGGATCGCCGCTGCGAGCCCAAGGACGGCAGAGACCCAGATCCAGCGATTGATGAAGCGCTGCCGTTTGAGCGTCCGTTTCTCGTCCGCCACCTGTTCACGCTGGAGGTAGTCGCGTCGCAGTTCGTCTGGTGATGGCGGTTTGTCCATGTGCCGAGTCTTATTACCTCCGTGGAGAGCCCAGACTCTCAGGAGGTGGCCGTGTCACTTCAACGTCGCCAAGTACGCCACCAGATTGCGCAGTTCACGTAGCGAGAGGTTCGCGCTCATCGGCGGCATGATCGACACTGGGGCGCTGCGTACGGAGATGGAAGTCTTGGCGATCTTCAGCTCCGGCGCACCAGCCGGACGCAAGACCACCTCGCTGTCGTTTTCCGACGCCAGCGCACCGGAGACAATGTTGCCATCCTTCAGCGTCAGGTTGACCACGCCGAAACCGGGAGCGATCTCGGCACCGGGATTGACCAACGCCGTGAGCAGGTGCGAACGGTCGAGGCGGGTGCCGATGCCGGCGAGGTTCGGGCCGGCGGTATGCGGCGCACCAGCGGCGACGACGTGGCACTGCTGGCAGCTCGCGGTGGCGGAGGTTTTGAAGATCAGTTCGCCATCGAGTGGATCACCGCCGTCCAAGGCCAGGACCGCGAGACCGCGTGGATCGGCCTTAGTCATGGTCTTTTCCAACGCCGTGAGATTGCCGACCAAGCCTTTGTCGGCCTGCGCCCGCACCGCGTCGGCGACATCAAGCTGTAAGGCGGCGTCGAGCTTTCCGGCCTTCCACTGGTCGAGCTGTTCACCGAGCAACGCCACCGCGCGTTTGTGTTTCATCTCTCCGAGCACCGCGATGGCCTGTTGGCGATCCGCGAGCGTGGTGCTGGCGAGCGCAGCGGTGATGGCGCTGTAGGTCGCGTCGTCCGCCGGCTTGGTGCGCCCCAGGACCCCCAACGCCGCGCCGCGAACGACGGCATCTTTGTCAGTGAGTCCCTGTTTTACCGCCGCGTCCAGGCCCTTGGCCTTGAGTGCTTCCAATGCTCCGAGGGCGACGCCGCGCAGTGCCGCGTCCTTGCTGGTGTCGGTGGCGAGCGTGGTCAAACGCTCGGTCCACTCCGGTAATCCGAGCACAGCAATCAGCCGAGCGGTGGCGGCCTGCACGACTTTCGATTTGCCGAACAGCAGGGTGTCGAGCGACGGCGCAATGGCATTGACCACCAGCGCACGGTCGCGCGCTGGCAGGTTGCGGTAGATGCCTTGCACGCGGTCGAGCACTAGCGGTTGGAGGAACGCACCCAGGCTGTCGAGCGCCTCAGCGCGGAACCCCCCGTCGACCCGTTTGTTGGCGTACACGGCGAGACGCTTGGCGCTGGCCGCATCGCCGAGCCGCAGGTTGGCGCTGATGGCGCGGCGGACGGTGGCTTCATCCGTCACGTTGTCGCGCTCGAGCACCGCCGCCAATGCGGGGAAGGCCTCGCTTAGTGATTGATCGTCGTGAATCGCGCGGGCGGCTTCGCCCACCACCGCCGCGTCGGCATCGGCAAGGAACGTTGCCACCTGAGCATCCTTCAAGCGGCGCAGCGCCACCACCGCGGCGAGGCGCACCGCGCGAGATGTGTGCGTGCTGAGCGCATACAGCGGCGCACGTGTATCAGTGCAGCACCCGGTCAGCGCCATGACGCCGGCATGGCGCAGGTAGACGTCTTTGTTGTCATTCTGCTCCAGCAGCGCGACGACTAGAGGAACGTGCTTGGGTGAGCCGAGGCGGCCGAGCGCAATGCCAGCGAACAACCGCACGCGTGGGGCAGCATCGGCGAGCAGCGTGGCGAGGCTGTTGGCAGCGGAAGAGACGCCGGCTTCACCAACCATCTTGGCGGCTTGCGCGCGGACCTCGGCATCGGTGTCGGCGAGCAGACTAGGCAGCACATCCGCCGCGGCGTGATCACCGCCACGCGCCAACTGTCCGATGCCCCACACCGCATGCAGGCGGGCGAGGCGTGTGGCCTTCAGATCATTGGCGATGGCCGACAGCGCTGCGCGCCCGGCGTTGCCCTGTTTCACCAGCGCGAGTTGCGCTTGCAGGCGCACGCGTTGGTCAGCGTGGGCGAGGAGCGTCGCCAACTCGGCAGCGGTGCGTTTGCTGAAACCCTCACGCAGCAAGGTCTGCGTCTCCAAACGCACCGGATCCTTCGCCATCGTCGGATCATCGAGCTTGATCACGCGACCCTTCGCATGCGGCAGCCATTCGTTGTCGCCCCAGTCGGCGGCATAGATCGCGCCGTCGGCACCAACGTGCAGGCCGGTGGCGAATGGACCTGACATCACCACGTGCGCGTCCTTGATCACGAAGCCGGCGCCAGATTCCTCCAGGCGGAAGGCATTGGTCTTCTTCGGCGACTCGGCGAGGAAAAAGAAGCCGCGGTATTTCGCATTCAAGGCGGTGCCCGGCTCCCACACCATCCCGATCGGACCGGAGGAATACGTGGCGAAAACCGGCGTGATGTGCGCTGGTTGCTCAGCGAACGGCGGTTTCCACAGGCTGTCGATCATCCACGGATTGTAGGCTGTTTGCTCCGGCCACTTCTTGTTGCCACGGTACTGCCACTGTTTGCGCCAACCACTGTCGCTGCCCTGGATCATGAAACGCAGGCCTTCTTGATCGCCGAAGTCGCCGTCATGGTCGGCGGCGATGAGGTTGCCGTACGCGTCGAAGTCCATCTCGAAGGGATTGCGCACGCCAGCGCAAAAGATCTCGAAGTGCGAGCCGTCGGGATCGATGCGGAACACCGCGCCCATGCCGGGGCCGTAATAGTTCTTGCCGTCCTTGGTGATGTTGAAGCCCTTGTCGCCCATCGACCAGTAGATGCGACCGTCGACGCCGAGCACCGGGCCGTGCATGTCGTGGCCGCCATAACCGACGTGGATGCCCATGCCGGTGACGAGTTCTTCGCTCTTGTCGAACACGCCGTCGCCATCGGGATCGGTGAGTTTGTAGAGCGCAGGGAAACACGTGACGTAGAGCGCACCATCATGCCACAGGATGCCGGCCGCCACTTCGTTGACGTTGCTGTTGAAACCTTCGAACGCGACCTGGACCTTGTCGGCCTTGCCGTCGCCATCGGTATCATCCAGCGCGTAGACCTTCTCCTTGAAGGCTTCGCGTTTCTTCCAGTCGCTCATCCGGCGTTGGATCAGCTGGTCTTTGTCGTCGATGCTGGTGCAGGCCAACGATTCCATCAGCCAGTCCGGCACCTTGCGGATATCGACCGCGGCGTTGGTGCGGCGCTGGGTCTCGGTGACGTAGATGCGCCCGTCCGGCCGGGTGGTGATGCCGACCACGCTGCCAACCGTTCCGACCGCGGCGAACTCGCTGACCATCAGCTTGCCAGCGTCATCTGCGGCATGGATGGCAGACGATCCGACGAAACCGGCGAGCAGTGCGAGCGTCAGGGAGCGGCAACGGGACAACGACATGGGCAGGACCTCGGTTCAAGGATACGGGTTGGGCATGCTCGCGCTGTGCGGCGGATCACAACCGCGTGGAGGCGGACCCTTCCCCATCCGTGCGGCACTCGCCGCGTTTAATCGCATTCCGCCCGGTGCATGTGGGATCAGCGCAGGGATTGGTCGGCGACAATGGCCGAACGTCCACCAACAGATCCTGATGCGCCAGTACGGTGGTTCCGGTTGCGGTGGGAAAGGCAGGTGGGCATGGTCCGTCCTCCTCTGGTTCCAGGAGCCGTGATTTTATGACCGCTGCCGTAATCGATGCTGCCGTATCGCCACTCCCCTGGTGGAAACGTCTTGGCCCGTTCTTGCCGCTGCTGGGCATCGGCTTGCTGATCATGGTGTTGTTGTCGCTGTCGCGCCTGGGTCTTACCCTGGCCTATGCGGAGCGAGTGCGTGTGACCGATGGCTGGGGTTGGCTGTTCATGGTCGGCCTGCGTATGGATTCGGTGCTGGTGTCGTTCCTGCTGGTGATCCCCATGCTGGTGCTGCTGGCGTTCCCGCCCGCCTGGGCGACGGCGGCGCGTCGTATCGTGGCATGGTATGGTGCGGGGGTGCTGTTGGCGGTGGTGTTCATGGAACTGTCGACCGTGCGTTTCCTTGAAGAGTTCGATCATCGTCCAGACCGCCTGTTCTGGGAATACCTGAGCTATCCCAGGGAAGTGATCGAAACGGTGGTGAAGAGCGCCTGGGGCAGTCTGATCGCGGCGGCCATCCTGCTGCCGTTGGTCGGCTGGGGCGCGTGGCGTTGGTGCCGTCTGCTGGTGGAACAAGCAACGCCGTGGCGCTGGGGCGTGCGGCTGGTGCTGCTGCCGATTATCGCAGGCCTCTTGTTCCTTGGCATACGCGGGACCTTCTCGCATCGAGCGGTGAACATTTCCACCGCAGCGTTCAGCAATGAGAACCTGCTCAATCAACTCGCGCTCAATTCGACCTATACGGCAGCGTATGCGCTCTATGCCATGCGCCGCGAGGCCGACGCATCGTCAGTTTATGGCAAGATGGACGAGGCCAAGGTCATCGCTATCGCCCGTCGCGCGACCACCCTGCCCGAAGCCGCCTTCATCTCGACGGAGTTGCCGCTGCTGCACCGAGTGTCGTCCGTCACACCGCGTGAACGTCCGCTGAATCTGGTAATCCTGCTAGAGGAGAGTCTTGGCGCCCAGTTCGTCGGCTGCCTGGGCGGTATGCCGCTGACGCCGGAGTTCGATGCGCTCAGCAAAGAAGGTCTGCTGCTGACGCGTCTCTATTCCACCGGCACCCGCACCGTGCGCGGCATCGAAGCGGTGGTCAGCGGTTTCCCACCCAGTCCGGCGCTGTCGACCGTCAAGCTCGGCATGAGCCAACATGGTTTCTTCACGCCGGCGGATCTGCTTGGTCGCCACGGTTACGATTCGTTCTTCTTCTACGGCGGCGAGAGCCACTTCGACAACATGCGCTCTTACTTCCAGGGCAATGGCTTTAAACGCGTGGTCGACCAGCCGTTGTTCGATAAGCCTGAGTTTCTCGGCGTTTGGGGCGTGTGCGATGGCGACTTGGTACGGCGAGCGGCCAACGATCTGGCGACCCTGGGCGATAAGCCATTCGTGGCGGTGATGCTGAGCACGTCCAACCACGTGCCGTTCGAGTTCCCGGACGGCTACATCGAACTCTACGAGCAGCCCAAGCAGACGCGGCACAACGCCATGAAGTATGCCGACTGGGCGATCGGCGAATTCTTCCGCCAAGCGCGCAAACATCCGTACTTCGCCAACACCGTCTTTCTGGTGGTTGCCGATCACAACATTCGCACCACCGGCGATTCGCTGGTGCCGGCCAAAGGCTTCCATGTGCCCGGTCTGATCATCGGCCCTGGATTCACCCCCGGCACCTACGATCGCATCTGCAGCCAAATCGATCTGCTGCCGACCATCCTGCCGCGTCTGGGATTGGCGCTGGAACATCCGCTCATCGGTCACGATCTGCTGTCATTGCCGGCGGATGCCCCCGGGCGGGCGATCATGCAGTTCGCCGACGCCCATGGGTACCGCGTTGGCAACCGCATGGTGGTGCACCAGCCACGCGAGCCGGCGCGGCGCTTCCTGATCGATGACCAGGATCGCATCACCGCTACCGATGAGGCGTGGCCGGAATTGACCGACGAGGCCTTGGCGCATGCGCTGCTGTCGACGCAACTCTATCGCAAGCGTCAGCACGCGTTGCCGGCGAAGTGAGGGTGCGGGGTAGCTGAGGGTGGCTGGCGTTCGGCGTTCGGCGTTCGGCGTTACACCGGCAACGCTGGCACCGTCGGTAGGGTCCAGATGTCGCGGTTGTACTCGCGCATAGTGCGGTCGGTGCTGAACTTGCCGCTGGTGGCGGTGTTCATGATGCTGGACTTGGTCCAACGCTCCTGATCGCCGTACCATTCGCGGGCACGGTTCTGCGCGGCGATGTAGTCGGCGAAGTCGGCGCACACCATCCAGTAGTCGCCCCACGTGGTGAGCGTGCCGATGATGTCGTCGAACAGGCCCTTCTCGACTTGGTTGAAGTGGCCGCTCTTGATCAGGCCGAGCACGCGTTTGAGGTCGCTGTTGCCATCGATGATCGCCTGCGGGTTGTAGCCCTTGCGCATGGCGGCGATCTGTTCGGTGGTGTTGCCGAAGAGCAGGAAGTGCTCGTCGCCGACTTCTTCGCGGATCTCGATGTTGGCGCCGTCGAGGGTGCCGATGGTCAGCGCGCCGTTCATCATGAACTTCATGTTGCCGGTGCCCGAGGCTTCCTTGCCGGCGGTGGAAATCTGTTCCGACAGATCGGCGGCCGGACATATCCTCTCCATCAGCGACACGCGGTAGTCGGGGATGTAGGCGACTTTCAGCAGGTCACCGACATCCGGATCGCTGTTCACCACATCGGCGATTGAGCAGATGAAGCGGATGATGGTCTTGGCCATGGCGTAGCCCGGCGCGGCTTTGCCGCCGAACAACACCGCGCGCTTGGTCAGGCCCCTGGTGTCGCCGCGTTTGATGCGGTCGTAGAGGTGCACCACGTGCAGCGCGTTGAGCAGCTGGCGTTTGTACTCGTGAATGCGTTTGACTTGCACGTCGAACATCGCGTCGAGCGGGAAGTCGACGCCGCATTCCCTCTTCACCACCGCGGCCAAGTCGCGCTTGTTGTCCTGCTTGATCTGGCGCCATTCGGTGCGGAAGGCGGGATTGTCGGCGTGTGGTTTGAGCTTCTGCAACTCATCCAGATTGTTGACCCAACCCTCGCCGATGGTGCGCGAGATAAGATCCGACAGGCGCGGATTGCACAGCGCCAACCAGCGGCGCTGGGTCACGCCGTTGGTCTTGTTGTTGAAACGTTCTGGCCACAGCTCGGCGAAGTCGCGGAACAAACCGCCCTTCAGCAGGTCGCTGTGCAAAGCGGCGACGCCATTGACGCTGAACGCACCGACGATCGCGAGGTGCGCCATGCGCACGTGCGGGTGCGGACCTTCCTCGATGATCGACATGCGACCAAGACGTTCGGTGTCGCCGGGCCACTTGTTGGCCACCGCACGCATGAAGCGCGCATTGATTTCGTAGATGATGTCAAGCAGGCGTGGCAGCAGGTGTTTGAACAGCCCGACCGGCCATTTTTCCAACGCTTCCGGCAGCAGCGTGTGGTTGGTGTAGGCCAAGCACTTGCTGGTGATGGCCCAGGCGTCGTCCCAGCCGAGCGCGTGGTCGTCCATCAGCAGGCGCATCAACTCAGCCACCGCGATGGTCGGGTGGGTGTCGTTGAGCTGCATGACGTTCTTGGCCGCGAAGAGCTTGAACTCGGGGCCGTGTTTGGCGGTCCAGCGACGCACGATGTCCTGCAGGCTGGCGCTGGCGAGGAAGTACTGCTGACGCAGGCGCAGTTCCTTGCCGTTCTCGCTCTTGTCGTTGGGGTAGAGCACGCGCGAGATGTTTTCGGCGGTGGAGTTGGCCTCGACCGCGGCGACGTAATCACCAGCGTTGAACTCGGCCAGATCGAACTGCTCCGGTGCCGACGCACGCCACAGACGCAGCGTGTTGACCGTGCCGTTGTGGTAGCCGGGAATCGGCAGGTCGTACGGCACTGCCACGACATCTTGCGTGGCAGTCCAGTTGACGCGCATGCGGCTGTTGGCGTCGCGGTAGAATTCGGTGTGGCCGCCGAACTTCACCCGCTGGCTGTATTCCGGGCGCTGGAGTTCCCACGGATGGCCGTGGGCCAGCCAGTTGTCGGGTTCTTCGATTTGGGCGCCGTTCACGATGCGCTGACGGAACATACCGTAGTCGTAACGCAGGCCGTAGCCGAACACCGGCAGCTGCAGACTGGCGCAGGAATCCATGAAACAGGCGGCCAGACGGCCAAGACCACCATTGCCCAGGCCGGCGTCCGGCTCGCATTCTTCGAGGTCTTCCAGGCGCAGGCCCAGGCTGTGCATCGACCGTTTGAGCTGCTGATCAATGTCGAGGTTGAGCGCGGCGTTGCCGAGCGCGCGCCCCATCAGGAACTCCATCGACAGGTAGTAGCCGCGTTTGCAGTCGGCTTCGTAGTACGCGGCGTGGGTGGCCTTCCAGCGTTCGACCAGACGGTCGCGCACGGCCAGCACGGCGGCCATGTAGCGGTAACGGTTCGACACCGAGTGGGAATCGCGTCCGAGGGTGTAGGCCAAGTGGCGGTGGAAGTCCTGGCGCAGGCTGGCGGCGTCCATGCCCAGGCCGACCGGCGTCAGCGGCTGGGTGTCGGCGGTTTCCGCAATGCGACTGCCGGTCACCGGCACAATCGGCTGGGTGTCAGCGGCCTCGGCAGAACGCAGAGAGGCCTTGTCGGCACGGGAGCGGGGCGCGTTGGTCATTGAAACCTCCACAGGGTCGCCGGGAGTGTTGGGAGGCCATGTGCCGGGTGCAAGGCTGCGTTGCGAAGCGCCCCCCGGCGAACGCTTCATCATCACTGAACATCAGAGGATACGTCGCGCCGCCGCACGTAGTAGGCGGTAGGGGGCACCGGGGTCGGAGGACTCTTCCGCCAAGTGCGCGTCAGCGGCCTCTGCGGCGGCGGCGAACAAGGCGTCGCGGCAGAGGGGATCGGCGTCTTCCCACGTTCCACCGTCCGGCAACGGAACGTTGGTTGGCGGCCACGAACGCCAGGCCGCCATCAGCAGACCGGGGTCGTCCTCCGGCAGCAGCAAGGCGGCGAGTTGGCGGGACAGTTCCTCCACCAGGGCCGCGTCGAGCTGCGTCGGATCGTTCACGCGTAGCCACAGCCAGCCGAGCCACGCTTGTTTCGCCAGGGGGGCCACGTCGCCCAGCTCGCCGTCTTCGGCAAACCGTACGCGCACGGCAGCGGTCGCGGCGCGCAGGGTGTTGGCGTTCACGGCTCCACAGCGGAATCCTTCGCTCGCTGCTGCACGGTACGCCGCCAGGGCATGCGCGAGGTGACGGCGGCGTTCCTGCAACACGCCCTGGTTGTAGCCGGCGGTGACCGCGGCCTCGTGGTCGCCGTGGCGGGCCACGCCCTGCAGCGCTTGCAGGAAATAGCGGCTGGCCGCGGCGGAATCATCCAGGTGGTCGGCAGCGAGGTGCCCCATGGCCACCAGGAAGCGTCCCCACGCCGGATGGGCTGGCGGAGCAGCGGCAAGTCGCTGGTACAGTTCTTCACCCCGCACGTAGAGCATCGCCGGCACTGCTTCGACCTTGGCGTGGGCCAGCAGGAACGCCTCCAACAGTGCGAGGGGATCGGCGTCGGGGAGCATCGGTGCTTTCGTAAGGCAGAATACAGAATGCAGAATGCAGAATGTCGCGGAGCCATGACCGACACGGCTGAACTGACAGGATCACTGGCAGATTGTGTGTTGGCGTTGGTGGTCACCATTGCAGATCATGGCAAGCATGCGGTTACCACCGGTCATCGATCGTATCCTGCGCCTGGTGGTGTGCTCGATAGGCGTGGTGGTCCTGGGATTTGTTCTGATGTTTGGCGCGTTCGTCATCTCCCGCTGGTGGATGGTCACGACGCGTGTCGATCAGGATGGTGGGCCAGCACCGTCGTGGCTGCCGGCGGAGGTCACCGATGTGCATGTGCGTGGCACCAAGCCATCCGCGTGGTTCTCTGGTCGCGTCCCGCAACCAGCGATCGAGGCGTGGGCGATTCAGCGTGGTATTCCGCTCAAGGAACGCCGACATGGAACGGTGACGCTGATCGACTATGGCAAGGTACCGTTGGACTGGACCTCGTTTTCGTTCCACCACGACGAATCCATCCAGACCCATCTGGAGGACGCCGATGAGATCATCTGGGAACGGCGCGAGGGTGACGGTGGTGGTATCACCCTGCACTACGTCCCCAGCCGCCAAGCCTTCCACGGAAACCGTGCACTTTGGTAAGTCAGGTAAGCCGTCCATGCGGCGTTTCACGCTCACCAGGCATGCATTTTTTGAGGCCCGAGCCCCGGCATTGCCCTCCCACCCCACCCCCCTAGGCTCCCCGCCCTTTCCGTACCTGTTGCGCGGTTGTTGCGCGCTCCTGCGCGTTCCTGCGCCTCTTAAAGGACTGTCACATGGCTGATCAGACCAACCCGCCCGCGAAGCCGGATCCTGCTGAGAAGCCGGCAGAGAAGATGGGCGACCAGAAGGACAAGGACAGCTTCGCGCTGCCGAAGAGCCAGCAGCTGTCGACCACCCAGCAGATCTTCATCTGGGCCTTGGTGCTGTTCGTCGGCGTGTTGTTTGGCGCGGGTCCGATCGCCGACACTCTGCTGGGCAATTCCGACCGCGTAGAAATGCACGCTGGCGTCAGCGAAAACGACATCCTGGGTCGTCAGAGCGTCGCTCGTCGCCTGCAGGACCTGCTCAATCCGGAGAAGAATCCCGCTGGCGAGTATTTCGATCCCGCGGCCTACGATCGCAACTTCGACATGAAGAGCTATTGGGCCTATCGCGTGAAAATGACGCGTCGCGCCGACGCCCTGGGGCTGTTGCCGGATGGCGCGTCCCTTGAAGCGTTGGTCAAGGAGTTCCTCAACAAGACATTGCCTGACAATGCGGCTAAGCGTTTCGTCGATGCGCTGCAGGAAGTCGAAGGCACCGACACCGGCGTGACGCTGCAGGAACTGCGCCGTCACGTGGCCGAAGACCGCGCGCTGCGCTTGGTCTCGGCGGCCCGCATCGTCGCGCCCGCAGTGCCGATCGCGAGCGGTGATCTGGTCCCGCCGATGAACCAGATGGATTATTTCCGCGGTCTGCGCGGCGACGAGGTGGCAATCGATGAAGTGGTCCTGAACGCCACCCATCTGTTGTCTGTCGTGCAGGACGACGACGCCGAGATCCAACTGGTCTTCGAGCGTCTCAAAGGTTCGCGGTTCACCAGCCTGACGGCAGTAGAGGCCACCGTCGCTTACGTCGATGTCCCCGCCCTAGCGGCCAAGACCGCGGTCGCCGACAGCGACATCGAAGCCAACTACAACGCGCACAAGGATGACCTTTACCGCAAGGCACCGCCCGCACCGGAGGAGAAAAAGCCCGAGGAGAAAAAGCCCGAGGAAAAGACAGGCGACGCGCCCGCCGAGGACACCAAGCCCGCAGAGGTGAAGGCCCCCGAGCCGCCAAAGATCGAGTACCAGCCGCTGGCCGAGGTCGCCGCTGAGATCAAGACCAAGCTCGCGCGTGAACGTGCCGAACTGCAGGCCAAGGAACTGGTGATGCAGTTCAATACCGCCGCGGATGCCTTGCTCAGTGACACCGACAATGTGCGTTTCAAGGCCAAGGCCGCCGAGCTCGGTCTGCAGGCGCGCGAGAAGGTCTTCATCGAAGAGCCCCGTGCGGGCGGCACGCTTGATGCCGGCGAGTTCGGCATGCTCAGCGAAGCGCAACTCCACCTCTTCAACCAGGAGCACGGCACCATCACCTCCGCGGTACAGAGCACTGGCGACAAGGCAGCGTGGCTGGTCCTACGCATCGATGGCCGACGCGAGGCCGGTTTCCGCGAGCTGAGCGATCCGGCGGTAAAAGCCGAGGTCAAGGCCGTGCTGGCGGGTGAACGTGCCTACAAGGATCTGCTGACCAAGGCCGAGGAGATCCGCGCCGCAGCCGAGAAGCTCGGTCCGGGCGGCCTCAAGAAGTGGGCCGAGAGCGACGCAGCGAAGCCGTGGGCGGCGAAAGTCACCAACAAGAAGGAAGCGATCTTCGACATCAGCCCGTTCGAGCAGCGTCAGGGTGGTCTTAGTGAGATCTCGCCCCCGCCCGCTCAACCGGGTGATGTGCAGTTTGCCGAAGGCAAATTGTTGGCCGCGATGGTGATGCCAGAACGTCCGGTCGTGATCGGTCAACACCAGGCCCAGGGCGATGTCCCAGCGGTGCGTCTGGTCCAGGCCACCGACTATTTTCCGGCGGCTCCCGCCACCGGCCAAGCACGCGTGGAACGCGCCAGCAGCTACCGTGATCTGCTGCTGCGTTACCGTCAGCGGCTCTTGCAGAGCGAAATGAACGCTGAACTCCAAAAGAATTAAACGCCAGAAGAACAGCACCCCAGGCACCGCACATGTCCGCCGCCGTCGCCGTTGTCACCAGCTCTTGCCCGACCCTCAAACTGCTGGCGCGCGGCAAAGTGCGCGACGTCTACGAGGTCGACGCCGACCACCTGCTGTTTGTTGCCTCTGACCGCATCAGTGCGTTCGACGTGGTGATGGCCAACGGCATTCCGGGCAAAGGCAAGATCCTGACGCAGCTGTCGCTGTTCTGGTTCGACCTGCTGAAAAATGTTAGCGAGAATCACTTGGTCACCGCCGACGTGGCGAAGATGCCGGCGTCGGTGCAGGCGTACCGCGACCAGCTCGACGGTCGCACGATGCTGGTGCGTCGGTTGAAGATCCTGCCGGTCGAAGCGATCGTGCGCGGTTATCTGACCGGTTCGGGCCTCAAGGAATACCTGAAGAGCCAGACGGTCAGCAACATCCCGCTGCCTGCCGGTCTGGTCGAGTCGAGCAAGCTCAGCGAACCGCTTTACACGCCCAGCACCAAGGCCGAGATCGGCGCGCACGACCAGAACATCCATCCGGATCAGGCGGCGAAGATCATCGGCGCCCACGCCGAGACGGTGAAGACCCTGGCGCTCAAACTGTACTCCACCGCGCGCGATTACGCCGCGACGCGCGGCATCATCATCGCCGACACCAAGTTCGAGTTCGGTACCAATGCCGCTGGCAAGGTCATCCTTGCCGACGAAGCACTGACCCCCGACAGCAGCCGCTTCTGGCCGGCCAAAGATTACAAGGCCGGCGTGGTGCAGAATTCTTTCGACAAGCAGTACCTGCGCGACTACCTGGAAAAGATCGCGTTCGACAAGAACGGCAAAGGTATCGAACTGCCCAAGGACGTGGTCGACAACACGTTGACGAAATACGTCGAGGCGTTCCGGCTTCTGACCGGTAAAGAACCGACGCTCTGAAACAACGTCCGATGTCCGATGTCCGATGTCCGATGTCGTGCGGACACGGCCTTCCGCGTCGGCTCGTTAGTTTTTCAGCTTTCCGACATCCGACATCGGACATCCGACATCGGACGGCTCTCCGATGATCCTCGAACCCTGGCAATGGGCCCTCGGCCTGCTGTGCGCCTGCATGAACGGCGTCGCCAAGACCGGTGTGCCCGGACTCGGCATCCTGGTCGTGCCGCTGATGCTCTATGTGATCGTCGATCCCACGATGTCGCCTGGCGTGGTGCTGCCGCTGCTGTGTCTCGCGGATCTTTTCGCGGTGCTCTACTACCGCCGCCATGCGCAGTGGAATCGCGTGCTTACGCTGGTGCCCTGGGTCGCGGTCGGCCTCGGCTTCGGTATGATTGGCCTGTGGGCGGTCCATCGTTACCAGATCAGCGACGTGCTGCTGACCAAGGCCATCGGCGTCATCGTGCTGGTGATGATCGTCATGCAGGTGATCCGGAAGTGGAAGAGCGGCGATACCGCCCCTCCGACCGCGGCTTCACCACTCAAAGCAGCGTTGTTTGGCATCGCCACGGGTTTCGCCACCTGCATCGCCAACGCCGCCGGTCCGGTGATGAACCTGTACCTGCTGAGCATGGCCCTGCCCAAAAGCGAATTCATGGGCACCGGCGCGTGGTTCTTCTGCGTCATCAACCTGGTGAAGATCCCGTTGTTCGTCTATCAGGACCGTATCACCGCGGAAACCCTGTGGATCGACCTGTGGCTGGCCCCGGCGGTGATCGCCGGCGCGTTCATCGGGCGCTGGTTGTTCACCCGCATTCCGCAGGCGTTGTTCGAGAAGATCATCATCGGCCTCGCCTTCGTCGCGACGATTGCGTTGTTTTTGCGGTGAAGCAGGGGTGGCAGGAGGGTGTTCGGCGTTCGGCGTTCGGCGTTCGGCGCCTGCCATCGTGGTTCACCCACCGCTGACATCCCCCGTCACTCCAACCTCCGCGCCTTCCCGAACCCTCGTTCATCCTGCGCGTTGACGTTGTCTCGCCGCCGTGTTCCGGTGGCCCGTCTCGCGGAGGCTTCCCATGCGTCATTTCCTCACCCTGGTTGTGGTGTCGGTTTTCTCACTGCCGGCGTTGTTCGCTGAGACCACCACCGAACTGGCCGAGCGCTTCGCTCTGGCCGATGATCGCGAGGCGGTGGTCGCCAGCTTGGTCCCTGGAACCGACGAACACTTCTACTACCGCTGCCTGCTGTGGCAGCACCAGGGCAAGCTCCCCGAGGTCGATGCACTGCTGCCGCGGTGGGAAGCGCTCCATCCAGATTCCGGTCTGCGCCCACGTATCCACCTGCGTCAGGCGGCACTGTGGTTCGATCGTGATCCGATCGCCGGTGCTCAGCGCTTGGCCGAGGCCGGTGGCATGGATTTCACCGTCGTTGAAGCGCCGGCAGCGCCGGCAGTTCCGGCTGCGGAGGTCGTGCGGGCGCGAGAACTGCCGAGTGTTTTGGCGGCAGGTGAGATGTCGTGGGAAGCGCTGATCAAACGTGCGGAATACAATGGGTCGATCGATGGCTGGAGTGAGGCGGGCTTGACCCGACGCGTGGTCGACCTCAAGGATCCGGTGAAACGCCGTGCAGCACTTAAACGGCTCACCACGCCGACCTTTCCCCAGGTGGTCGAGCTGGTGCTCGCCGATCTGGCGGAACCGGGTGGTGATTTCGGCTCGCTGCCGCTGCACGGGCGGCTGACCATCGCGCAGTTGCAGGCCTGCCGCGCGGCGCGTCCGGAGCTGGTCGCTGATGATGATTATGTGCTGACCGTCATCCGTGCCCTGCGCCGTCGGCAGGACGAACCCGCCTGGGCACGCGATCCGGCGGCGCGCCTCGCTTGGGTGCAGGAACTCGCGCGTTTCGCCGCCGATCTGCCGCCGTCGGCGGAAACCCTGCGCACGCACCTCGCGTTGCACCAGCTTGATCTGCAGCTGCGTACCGCTGAACCCACCGTGGCGGCGCTGCGCGCGGTGTTGGCGCAACCGTTGCCGCAGGGAGCCGTGCCGCGGCCCAGCAAGGGCAAGGCCAACCTGGTGTCACCATCGCCGTCATCGACGCTGGTCGAGGCGACTGGTCTGGGTCAGGTCCAGCACCCCGAGCGCCTGATCAGGGACGCCTTGAGCGCGGTGTTCATCGCCGCACCCGACACCAGCGTCTTTGCCGGGCTGGTGGACGATGATTGGCTGCGCCAGATCTTCATCGAAGCCAAGTTGATGCACGGCGTGGGCGACGCGAGCCAGTGGCTGACGCGGGCCGAAGACGCGGATCTCGGTTTGCGGGTCAAGGAGCGCGTCGAGATCGCCTTTGCCCGGAGTGTGCCTGAACGATTCGCTGGTGATGCAGTGGTCGAACTGCCGCTGGTGCTAAAGAACGTGCCCGAGGTGCGCGTGCGCGTCTATGCGCTCGATGCGGTGAATCTCTACCGCACCTTGGGCGGCGAACCGAACACCAGCATCGATCTGGCAGGTGTGGTGCCGACCCAGGAACGCGTCCTGACTTTTGCCCAGGCACCGATCCTGCGTCATCGCGAACGTCTGCTGTTGCCGGAATGTGCCGCGCCTGGTTTGTGGCTGGTGGAACTGGTCGGTGGTGGTCAGGCCGCACGTGCCTTGGTGCGCAAGGGCGGCCTGCGGATGTACAGCGAGCTGCGCGCCGACGGAGAACACCTGCAGGTGTTCGATGAGGCCGACCGTCTTGTGCCAGACGTACGCATCTGGCAGGGCGATCAGGAGTTCGTCGCGGCCGCCGATGGTTCCGTACGTCTGCCGTTTGTGCTCGAAGGTCGCAACCAATCCCTGGTGTTAGCGGGTGCCGGTCGTGCGGCGGTGGTGTCCTACGCCCGGGTCAGCGAGAACTGGACGTTGGAGCATGGCACGCTGCTCGACCGCGAGCAGCTCATCGCCGGCGGTCGTGCGACTGCGCTGATGCGCCCACGCTTACTGCTGAACGGGCAAGAGCAGTCGTTCAGCCACCTGCGTGACGTGCGCGTCATCGTCACCACCACCACCCACAGCGACACCCGTCAGGTGACCACCGTCGAACCGCAGGGCGATCCGCGCGTCGGCGAATGGACCATCACCTTCCCGGTGCCAGAGGGCTTGGCGGGCGTGGAGATCGCG
>Ga0105046_10007372_pt1 | contig 17333 bp, 16 predicted proteins | sample MAT03_FD_78385 | JGI IMG/M metagenome (GOLD analysis project Ga0105046, IMG submission 78385) | Freshwater microbial communities from Lake Fryxell liftoff mats and glacier meltwater in Antarctica - MAT-03 (megahit assembly) | ecosystem: Environmental > Aquatic > Freshwater > Ice > Liftoff...
AATGAAAGAATTATTGAAAAAAATAATTATGAATCTCAAATAGATCCTTTAGGATTCCAAAAAAAAGTAATTAATAAAGAAATTGAAAAAATAAAAAAAAATGAACAACTTTTTCGTGAAAATTGGAATATAGATAATAAAATTAATAATCTAAATCAATTTGAAAAAAATAAAATTGAAAGAGAAGATAATAGATATGATAGTTTTATAGAAAAAAATATTTTACAAAATGATCGTTCAAATCAAATAAAGAATTTATTATCTAAAAATGATGATAATAATGAAGATGAAAATAAAAATATAAAAAATCTTAATACTTTACGATATCAAAAATTAAGTATACCAGAAAATAATAATAATATAATTGTAGAAGAAGATTTAAATATATTTGAATCTAGAAAAAAAGATTTAGCTGAATTAAATCAAAAAAATAATAAAACACCTTCTTCATTATTAAATCAAAATTTTATTATAAATCCTAAAACAGAAAATTTAAATTTAATTCATATTAAAGAAATAGATTTTGAAAATCCTAAAATAAAAAATATTAAAGAGGGTCAAGATATTATTATTGTTGGAAAAAAAACTAAAAATGGAAATGATTTTGATTCATCTTTACAATCAATTAAAGATATTAATATTTTTAAAAAAAAAGATTTATTATCAAAAGGGACTAATAATGAACAAAATGGTATTAGTTTAAATTTTGAAAAAAAGGAAAGTCATAAAAAAACATTAAATGATTTATTTAATATTCAAACAAAAGAAAAAATTACTAATAATAAAAATCATAATTTAATAAAAAATAATAATTTTATAGAAAAGATAAATATTAAAGAAAATTTTTTAGATCAAGATAATGAAATTATTAATGAAGATGATTATAATGATGAGGTAGAAGTAGAAATTAAAAAATTAAATGAAAATTATAAACAAGATATTAATTTTTTAAATAAAAATTATTACTTAGATAAAAATAAAAAAATAAATGATGATTCAGATATATTAAAATATCAAAAATATCAAAATGATAATAATGAAAAAGAAGAAATAAATATTTTAAATAAAAATTATTATTTAGATAAAAATAAAGAAATAAATAATAAATCTGAAATATTAAAATTAAAGCAACAAAATTATGAAAATTTTGAATCAGCAAAAAAATTATTGTCAAATTCTCCTAAAACAAAAAAAAATAAAGATAAAAATTTATCAAAAATTATTAATATTAAACCAATAGATTTTAATAATAATCAAAATATTGATATTGATCAAATAATAAATAAAAATATAAAAAATGACAATTATAATAAAAATAAAAATATTATAAATAATTTTAAAGAAAATTTAGATAAAAGACAATATTTAGATCAATTAAATTCTAATATTTTAAAAGAAAATAATGATGATGAATTTTTAGATCAAAATAATAATTTTGAATATCAAAATCAAAATAAATATAAATTAAATGAACTAAAAAGAAAAATAAATTCTGACAAATTTTTTATTAACAATGAAAAAATTTTAAATAATGAAGAAAATAATAATATTTCAGTAAGACATTCTGAAAAAAATGAATTAATAAAAAATAATAATATTGAAAATGATTTTATAAAAAATTCACGAAAAAAAAAAATCAATAATAATTCTGAAGAAAATAATAATTATGATGTAGAAATAAGATCAAAAATTAATATTTTAAAAACAAAAATTGCTGATTTTAATAATATATTTAGTAAAAATAATGATCAAGAGAATAATATAAAGAATAATGAAAATATTGTTTACATGAAATCTAATAAAGAAGAAAATAGAAATGTAATTGAAAAAATACAAGAAGAAAATAATATTCAAGATAAAAATAAAAATTATGATTCAATAATAAAAATTAGTGATAATTATTTAGATGAATTTAAAGAATTATCTTTAAATGAAATTAAAACAGATAAAAATAAAAATAATTTAGAAAATAACAAAGAAATATTTATAAATAGAGATTTATATGGAGATATAAATAATTCAAAGAAATCGTTAGCTATTTTTGAAAAATTTAATGAAAATTCTCAAGATAATAATGATATTAAAAAAAATGAAGTAGGATATGTTTCTAATTCAATAAAAAATTCAAAATTAATAGAAAATAAAGTTCTTGATAATAAATTAGTATTTGAACCTAAAAATATAAAAGATTCAAAAATTTTTAATATAAGATCTGAATATGAAAATAAAAATTTAAATAGTAGAGATGAAATTTTACAAAATAAAAATAAAAGACAAAAATTATATAATGATTTTATACAAGATAAAAATGAAGAACTTATAAATAAAAATCCAATAAAATCACAAAAATTATTTACTAATAATAATGAACAATTTAATACTAAAAAACAATTTTATAATATTATTGAAAAAAATCAAGATAATTTAGATGATAAAAATTATGAAGTTAAATTAAAAATAAAAAATAATACTTCTTTATTATTAGAAGATAATATTACTAAACCATTAAAAATTTTTGAAAAAGAAGAAGAAAAAAGAGATCAATTTTTATTTAATAAATTGATTAGTAATAAATTAAATTTTGATGCAATAAATTCTATTTTTAATAATGAAAATAATAAAATTCAAAAAATTATTATTGGAAAAGAAAGTGATTTTTTAATTGCAAATGAAAATCATACATTAAGAAAAAAATTGGATATTGGAGAAAAATTAGGTTATGAAGAAAATAAAAATATTATTGAAAGAAAAACAGTTAATAAAGAAAAAGAAAGATTATTAAAATTAAGAGCAAAAATAAATTTAATTGAAAATAATAAGGATTTAGATAGTAATATTTTTATAGATAAAAATGAATTTAAAAATCTTGGAATTTCAGTAAAAAATGAACATAAAAAAAATCCTACACCCATTTTATCACAAAATAATCTTAAAATGAATAAATTTAAAGATTCGGTACTTAAAAAATCTATTATCGAAAATTTTTAAACCATTATTTATACAGGTTTTCTTTTTTTTTTTTGTTGTTTTTTAGAAAATATATATATTTTAATTATAGCTCAAAAATAAATAAAAATATTTTTATTTTTTATTAAATTTTTTAAAACATAACAGAAAAGATAATGAAAAATTTAAAAATTGTAGTAATAGGATTTTTTGATAGAGGTAATTTAGGAGATGAAACTTTTAAATTAGCAATAAATAAAGTAGGAGATGAAATAAAAAGTTATTTGGAATTAGATGATATTGAAATAAAATATATTTGCATAGATGAATTAATTAATTTAAAATACGATGAAATTTTTAATTATGATTTATTATTAATTGGACCAGGTGATGTTTTAAATGATTATTTTTTAAACCGAATAAATGAATTTTTAATAAAAGGAAAAATTAAAATACCAATTTTTAGTATTAGTGTTGGTGGTAATAGTAATATTTTATTAAATAATGATAAAACATATAATATAGATTATATAATAACTAGATCTAAATATGAAAAAGAACTACTTTTAAAAAATAATTTTAATTCAGATTGGGTAGATGAATTATCAGATATAACAACTATATTAACTTTTCCAAAACAATCTAATATAGAATATAAAATTTTAAAAGATAATGAAAGATTAAAAATAGGATTATTTGTTGCTCAACCTTTTTCTAAAATTTTATTTATTAATAATAATTTTAATGAATTAATAAAATTTATGGAAGATCAAATAAAAATAAATAAAGTTAAATGGATTTTATATTCTTTTAATAATTATGAAATTTCTGATTCTGAATGTGATTTTTATTTAATGAAAAAGATATATGAATCAATTAAAGAAGAATTTAAAGAATTTGTTTATTTAGATTTTAGACAATTAAATTTTTTTGATATGACTATGGAAATTAGTAATTTAAATGCTGCTGTTTGTATGAGATTTCATAGCCATGTATTTTGTACAATGTGTAATATACCTTTTATTTCTATTTCAAAAACAAGAAAAACAGAATTATTTATGAAAGAAAATAATTTAGAAAAACAATTATTAATTTTTAATGATAAAAAATCTTTATTATGTATAGAATTGAATCAAATTTTTCAAAATTTAGTAGAAAATTTAAATTATGAACAAGATAATTTATCTAAAATTTCATTTAATTTAAATGAAAAATCTAAAAATTATTCAAAAATGATTTCTAATAAATTAAAACAATTAAAAGAATTTGAAACAATAAATTTTTTTAATTTAGAAAATAATATTAAAAGATTTGATCCAATAAAATTTATTAATGTTGAAGATATTAATAATTTAAGATATCAAACTTTAAAATCAGTAATGACATATATTAAAAAAAGATATGGATTTGAAAAATATATAGATAATAATTTTTTAAATAGTATGGTAAAAATTATTTTTAATTCTAATAATTTTAATTATAATCATATTATACATTGGATGTATCATATTTCTAATCCTTTTCAAAAAACAATATTAATTGATGAAAAAAATAAATTAAATAATCAAAATCAAAATCAAAATCAATTTTTATTAAAATCTTTTGATTTTTCAATAACTATAAATATTGAAAATTTATTTGAAGATATTAGTAAAATTATAGTTTTTTTTATAACTGGAAAATTATTAACAAAATATAATTATGGATTATCAGAAAAAATTAAAAATTTAGATTGGCAATTTAAAGATTCATGGGATTGGATAATATATGAATATCAAAAAAATGAAAATAATTTAATTATGTTTAATTTAATAAATTCTAGTAGAGATTATTTAATAAAAAATTTTTATAATTATAGAAATAATTTTTATAATAAAAATATTAATTTTAATTTATTTACAATAGATCAATTTAATCCACAAAATAATAATCATAGAAGTGGATGGAAATATGTAACTAGTAATTTATTAGGATTACATAATTTTATTAAACCTAATATAATAATAAATGAAGATAATTATTATGATATATCAAATTCTTGTATAATAGATTTTTATTGTGATTGTACTTTTGGTTGGAATTCACAATTTTATGAAAGAATAAATATAATACCTTATAAAACTAAATGGTTTGGATTTTTCCATCATACTTTTATTGAAAATATAGCAAATAATATGTTTGAAATTTTAAAAAAAAAATCTTTTTTGGAAAGTTTAAATTCTTGTAAAGGATTAATAACTTTAAGTAAAGATTTAAAAATAAAAATAGAAACAAATTTAGAAAAAATAAAACAAACTTTACCAACATGTATATTTAATATTCCACCAGTATTTTATTTATATCATCCTACAGAATTTGTATCTAAAATTTGGAATTTAGATTTATTTTTATCTAATGAAAAAAGAAGAGTTGTTCAAATAGGTGGTTGGTTAAGAAATTCTTATGCAATATATAATATTCATCTAGAAAATAATTATAAAAATAAACTTAATTTAACAAAATCTATATTAAAAGGAAAAAATATGGAAAATTATTTTAGAAAAGAAGATAATAATACACAATTAATTTTAGATCCATCTAAAAATAAATGGATTGCAATAGAAAAATTAATTAATTTAAATGAAATAAGAATAAATAATTTATCTTCTAATTCTCATTATTTAGGAATTATTGAAAATTTAAATAAACAATTTGATTCGGTAGAAATTTTATCTACATTATCAAATGATGATTATGATTCTTTATTAGAAAAAAATATAGTTTTTATTGAATTAATAGAACCTTCTGCTGTTAATACAATTATAGAATGTATTGTTAGAAATATCCCAATTTGTATAAATCCTCATCCTGCTGTAATAGAATATTTAGGTGAAAATTATCCTTTTTATTTTTCCTGTTATTCCGAGGCATCTGATAAATTAAATGATCTTGAAATTATAAAAAATACTAATCAATATTTATTAAAAATGGATAAAAATTTTTTAAAATTGGAAACTTTTATCGAGAATCTTTTTTTAATAATTCAAAATAATTTTTAATTCAAATTATCCTTATTTAAGTAAGTTTGTTAATATTTTTAATTTTAAAAGTTCAAAATATGTTAGAAAATATGTTAGAAAATATAATAAAAAAAATTTTAAAAAATTTTAAAAAAATTTAAAAAAAAGAAAATAATGGATTCTTACTTGTAGCAGTAGAAGATATAGAAATATTTTGTAAAAAGGGATCATTTGAAAAATCAGTGTTGTTTTCTAATACATTATTAATATTATTATCATTATATTCTTCAGATAAAGTAGTTTTTTTTTCATTAGTATAATAAGTATTATTTGAAGATAATAAAGACAAAAATATTTTATTATTTAATATTTTTATTGAATTCAAAGCATTTTTTATTCTTAGATTAATTTTTCCTTCTGTTGTAAATTCAATAATAAAATCACTTATTAAAAAACAATCATTGTTTAATATTCGATGAGGAATTTTTATATTAGTATTATATATTGTAGTAATTTTATCATTCAATATACACTCTTTTACTATACCTGATACCTCATCATAAATAAAAAATTTATAATTTATTATTGTATAATTATTTGTTGTTTCTAAATTTATTTCTATATTTAAATCATTATTATCTTTATTAATAATATACCATAATATATTATTATTATTCTTGAAAAAATGGAATTTTAATTTTATTCCATTATCAAAATCTTCTTTTGTAATTAATTCTTTATCTATATTTATAAAACTTCCAATAATTGTAAATTCTTCCTTATTATTTAATTTAATTAACTCTTCCTTATTATTTAATTTAATTAACTCTAAACAATTTTCCATTTTTTTTTCAAAATTTTTAAAACAACAAGTATTTTGTTCAATTAAATTTTTTACTTCTGTTATTTCTAATTTGTTTTTATTTATTTTTTTATTCTGTTTTATTGATATTTTTGTAAATTCATTATAAAAGTTGCTAGTATAATAATAATTATTACGTGAGTTCATTTTTAAAAAATAAATGAAAAAAAAAAAAGAGTGGTACTTATTTTTTTTTCTTTAGCCTAAAGGTATTTTAATTTTTTTTTTAATTGGTTTTTTATGGAACAATTCTATTAATAATATATATGTGTATAATTAATTTTATTTTGTAAAATAATAATAAAAATTTTAGGTTCAAATTAAATTTAATTTGTGAGTTTTTATTGATTTTTTTTACAATTTAAACCATTAAAAATTAAAGGAAAATAAAAAATATTTTGTTTAATTAATATTTTATTGATTAATTTTTTTCTCTTCTTCTTTTTCTATTTTTACTTCTTCTTTTGCTTCATCAACATCTAATCTTTCTTCTGATTTTCCTTCTGATGATAATTTTTGAAATAAACAAAATAAAATTTTCATTTTTTCAGGAGATAATTTTGCATCATTAGCAGCTTGCATGATTTTTAATGAAAATAATTTCTCTACTTCAAATTCAATTAAAGTTTGATCTAAATATTTGGATAAAAATGGTTTTGATACATTTGAAAACATTTTAACTAAAGAACCAAAATCAAATCGATCTCCTTTTGAAACAGGAGTATTATCAAATTTAACTATAAAAAAATTTTTTCTTTGTACATTTAAAGAATTAATAGCTCCTTTATTGTTCAAATTTAAGGAATCAGTACTTTTACCTGATCCTCTTTCTACATTATCATCTATTAAATCTTTTTGATCTTCGGTTGTATCATCATCACTGCCACCGCTTTCACTTCCACCGCTTTCACTTCCACCGCCTCCACCACCTCCACCTCCACCTCCACCTCCACCTCCACCTCCACCTCCACCTTCACCTCCACCTCCTCCTCCACCACCTTTTCCATAAACATTCCCACCATATCCACCATATCCACCATATCCACCATATCCACCATTTCCACCATTTCCACCATACCCAAATCCTATTTGTTCACAACCTTGTCCATAACCTTGTCCATAACCATGTTTATCTTATTTAAATCCTCTTTATCCACCATACTCAAATCTTCACCCCTGCTGTCCTAATAATGATTTGTGTGAAGATAGATATAATAATCAAAATAATGATGATATAAAAAATGGAGGAAACAAAAATTTTAATTTAAATAATAAAGGAACGATAGATAGGTTTAATAATTCAAAAAACAAATTTTTTATAATAAAACTTGATAATAGTTATATAAATATTAGCAGTGATTTTAAAAACCCTGAAAAATTAAAATTTAAGGAAAATTTTAATGGACAACTAAAAGAACAAAAAGAACAAAAAGATCTGAATAAGAAAACAAAAGAAGAAGAAGAAGAAGAAGAAGAAGAAGAAGATAAAAAGATTTTAATTGAAAATATTTTTAATAAAATTTTTAATAATTATTGTTCTAAAATAAATGATATAATTGAATAAAATGATTGCTATAATCAAAAACAAAATATTTCCTTTTTTTTTATTTTATTTTATAATAAAAACAAATTAAAACTTTTTATTTATTTATTTTTAATTTTAGTTTGGCTTTTTTTTTTTAAATTAACAACAAAAATAAAATAAAAATGATAACCATAATTGAAATAATATTTATTTGTTTTTGTTATTGTTCTTTATATATTTTTGAAGAAATTAAAAATTTTATTAATGAACAAAAAAAATATAATATTAAATATAAATCAAAAAATATTATAGATGTTATTGAATTAGAAAATAGATTAAAATTAACTTTAGAAAATGATGTTCCAAAAACAAACAAAAATTATTGTATAATTGGAATAGGTTCTCTTGGATTATCTATATTAGATTTATTAATACAAAGAGGAGAAAGAAATATTATAACTTTTGATATTTGTGATTTACCAAAAAAATATTTAATTTTTAATGTGAGACATTTTAAAGGAGATATAGCCAATTATAAATCTATTCATAAATTATTATTTCAAGTAGATGTAGTTTTTCTTAATGCATCATTAATTAATTGGTGGGAAAATTTTTCTTTTGAATATCAAAAAGCGTAAATAAAAATTATTTTATTTTATTATTTTACTAAAATATATTATAATAAACAAAAAAAAGCTATAAAATAAATGTTTTATGGGTAGAAAATGTTCTAAAAATTTGTGAAAATCTTAAAGTTAAAAAATTAATTTATACATCTACTCCTTTAGTGGTAATGAATAAATCAATGTATAATTTAAAAGATTATATTTATAAATTTAATGAAGATACTCCATATTCTATTGATCCTCCAAATCATTACGTTTCTACAAAATTAGATGCAGAAAAAATAATTTTAAATTTTAGTAGTAATAATAAATCAAATTTAAAAACAATGATAATTAGACCTGGTTCTGGTGTCATTGGTCAATATGATAAAAATTTACGTATGTAAATTTTAAAAAAACAATTAATTTTTATTTTATTTTATTTATTTTTTTTTAAAAAGTTGGTGTTGTAATAAATGATGTTATAAAGGAAAAAACAATCGTTGTACCACAATCTAATATAACAATAAATTATATATATTCAGAAAATTTAGCGTATGCGCATTTATTAGCTGAAAAATCTTTAGACAATAAACAAGTATTTTTTATTTTTTATTTTTCAAAAAATTTTAATAATAAATTTAGAATTCGAGCGAAATAGTATATGTTTATGGGGAAAAAAAAAATTTATATGAATTTTATGGGTATATATATAAATTTTTTATTTTATTTTAATATTACAATAATTAATAAATATTCGTTTTTTTTTATTTTTTTTTTAAAAAAAAAAGGATGGTTAAACATTTTTGTATCAAAAGTGGACTTATTTTTAAATCTATTCTTATTCCAAAATTTTTTTTACATATAATATCTTTGTTTGTATATGTAATAGTTTATTTATCTAAAGGAAAATATCCTCAAAATGAAATAAAAAAATTAAGACCAGAAGCTTTAAGGGTTATGAATTTTAGTTATGTTATTAAAAGTGATAAATGTTTTAAATTATTAAATTATAAACCTATTTTTAATTTAGAAGAGACCATAGTTCGATCTATTCAAAAAATTTTTAATTAATAAATTTTATTTACTTTTTTTTTTATAATTTATTTTTATTATTAATTCAAAACGTATTTTAATAAAAAAAATGAAACTTCCAAAATCAAATGAATCTTTTAAAAAAAATAAAAAAATAAAACAAAAATTATCAGCTAAAGATAACCAGGTTGTATACCAAATGAAAAAACATGAAAAAACCCAAGATGTTAAAAAAATAAAATTTAAAAAACAACAAGAATTTACTAATAAAATTAAAGATGGGGTTACTAATAATCAAGGATATTTGTTAATTAATATGAAATTACTTGATCAAATTAAAAAATTTTTAAAAAAATCTATAGAAAATATTAATTATAATTCAAATAAGTTTAAAAAATTTAATTATTGTATTGATATTTATAAAAATTATGAAAACAGATTTTTTATTTAATTATTTTTGATTTTTTGGTTCCTTATTAATAATAAAATTAAAAATAAATTTTACTGTCCCATTATTATTATTAATATTTAATAATAAATTTGAATCCTTTTTTTCTAAATTGTTTAAATCAATTTTTTTTGTTGGTTTTATAGGTTTTTTATTATCTTTTAAATCAAATAAATTTCCATCAAGAATATTATTAAATTTCTTATCATCTATATTAATCTTTTCTTCAATCTTTTCTTCAATCTTTTCTTCAATTTTTTTTTCATCGGTTTCATTTTTATTTTTTTCTTTATTATTATCTTTTAAATCAAATAAATTTCCATCAAGATTATTATTAAATTTATTATCATTTATATTAATCTTTTCTTCAATCTTTTTTTCATCGGTTTCATTTTTATTTTTTTCTTCATTATTTAAAAAAGCACATGTATTTTCTTCATATTCAGAAGTAATTTTAAACATAATTTCAGTATGGATTACTTCAGGTTGTTTATTTTCTTCCATATTTTTTTTTATAAAATTTTTTTTTCTTTAATACTTAAAATAAAAAATTTATATATATTTGTTTTTTTTAATTAATTTTTTTTAATATAAAAGCATTATTAATTATCAATAAAAAAAAAGAAAAAAAAAAAATTAAAAAAATTTTTTTACAAAAAAAGAAAAAAAAAATAATGGAACAAATATTACCTTCTGTAATAAAAGTTGAAAAACAAATAAAACATTTTGATTTAAGTCCTACATCAAATCGCATTATTGACAAAAGTAACAAAAAATTAATTGATGATTCGACTTATAATAATGATAATAGTAATAAATTAAATGAATTACCTAATATAAATAATAGTAATAAAGATGATTATGATCCAATAGATTTTCAAGCATGGGATTTATTAAAAGATAGAAATTCAAGAGAAAAAAGAAATTTTTGGATGTATTTATTTTATATTTACAATTTAAAAAATAAAAATACTATTAATGATCTTTATATTTCACATATTGAATATTGGACTAATGTTTTTATTAAAAATGAAGAGGAATTACAAAAACTAATGTCTGAACAAAGATATGTAAAAGATGGTTCTGTTGAAAATAAAAAAATAAAGGAATTACATGAAAATAGAAGAAAGTTCCGAGAAAAGATTTTTCCAACTATAAAATAAATAAATTTTTATTTTCTTTTTCTTTTTTCATTAATTTTTTAATTTTAAGACAGCATCAAATTTTTAATGTAGTTAATAAAATAATTTTTTGTGGTATAGAAAACTTTTTTAAAGTTAATAAAAATAAAAATTATAAATATAATAAATAATAAAAATTCTGCACCTGATAAAAAATCAAGAAAATGTTGATTAATTTTATTAACACAAACTTGATAATTTTCTTCATTTGAAATCCAATGAGATTGATCTACATGAGTTATTTCTTGACAAATATTTTCATAATTTTTTCGGTTCCAAAATCCATAGCCAAAGAAACTAGGTCCATTTAAATAAACATACCACATAGGATATAAAATAAAAAATTGATATAAAGATAATATCAATAAATAAAATTTTTTAGTATATTTATTATAATTTATTAAACCTGCAAAATTTCGATTTAATAAATTATTAAAACCAATATAATCACCTAATAAAAATTTTGTTTTTGGTAATACAAAATTTCCTTCGGTTGATGAAAACATTATTATCTTTTTAAATATTATTAAAGCGTCTGTAATAATTTAATTTATCAAATATGATTTATAATGTTTCAGGTAAATAATTATTATTCTTTCAAAAAAATTAAAATAAATCTAATTTTTTCTATTGAGTTTTTTTTCCATTTATTTTAGATAAAAAAGTGAGCCTTATAAAAAATTAAACATATAATATTAATTTTTTTACAGTAGTTAAAAAATTAAATAATTAATACAAAAAAATTTATCCAACCAATTTTTTATTATTATTTTTTACACTTTCTTTTCACTCTTTTTCTTTTCACTCTTTTTCTTTTTTTTTTAAAAAAATAAAATTAAAAAAAAAAAGATTTTTTATTTTTGTGCACATAATTCAAAAAAAATTTTTCAATAATTATTTTTTTTTTTAAAAGAGTAATTTTTAATTATAATCTTCAATATTTTGTAGTGATAATTTAAAATATATATAAATAATGTATTCAGAAAGAATGACTCGAGATTATCCTCATAGATATGAGGGAAGAGAAAGTAATAAAAGACATTCAAGTGAAAAATATAATAAATATGAAAAATTATCACCAGAATATTCTAGAAAAAGAAGAAGATCACCAGAAACAAAAAATAACCATTATAAACCTACCAAAACTGATTTTTTTAATAGAATAGATTCTATTCCAAATGTTAATGATTATGATAGAAATAATATTAAAAATTTAGATGATGGTGTTTTATCTACTTCATGTGATACTTATATTATTAATTTAATGGAAAATATTAACAATTCTATTAGAGTTATGTTAAAAAGAAATCAAAAAGAAATTACAATAACAAAAGATTATGGATTATTATGTGACACAGGTAGTAATATTAAAGCTAAAACATTATTACTTGGTGGTTTTTGGGATCCAGAAACAAAAACTCATTCATCAAAAAGATTTAGAGATGTAGGAATAGATGATATGCCTTTAGAAAAAATTAAAAAAACTTATGAAGAAAAAGGTTATCTAATAATTAGTAATTTTGAAGATACATTTAACCCAAAATTAATAATAAGGTTATTAAATAATAATTCACCAAATAGAAGTAAATAAATTATTATTTTTTTTTAAAAAAAAAATTTATTTATTAATTAATTAATTTTATATAGAATCAATTAAAACTCCTGAATATGGAGTAGAAAGAGGTAAAATTTTTATTTTTTTTTAATTATTATTCATTAATAAATATTTTTATTTAGAATTATTTACAAATCAAGAATTTGAAACAAATAAAGATAACAATTATACAGTAGTTGATGATATTGAAAGTGAAAATAGTGATGAAGATGATAAATCACCTAAAAGACAAAAGAAATAAAGAAATAAATAAAAAAAATAAAATAATTTTAATCTAAAATTTTATGTATATTTAGTATCAATTTTTTTATTTCTATAAAAAAATAAGAAAAAATATATATATATATAAAAATTAATTTATCTCAAGTTTATTTTATGATAAAGATATTCTGATTATATTAATAAATTTTTTTTTTTTTATGACAAAAATTATAAATTTATATTTAATAATTTTATTAATCTGTAAATAAAATTCTTTTTTAAAAATGAATGAATCAGAAAGATCATTTTTTAATATTTATCAATATTTGAATTTTGGAATAAAATCTCTATTATTTGCTATTTCAATATCTTTAATAAAATTAGATGATCCAATTTCCGATAGTTTATTGATAGCTTATTTAATATATTATATTGCTTTAATAATAATTTCAGTTTATTCAATTTCACAATTTTATAAGCTTGGCGTTAAAAAATATTGTTTAACTATTATTATTTCTTCAATTCTTTTTTATTTACCTTTAATAATAATTATAATTACTAGAACTATTTATGATATTGTAAACAATTTTTAAATAAAAAAAAAAAAAAAAAAAAAATTTATATATAAAAATTTTTATTTGTTTTTTTTTAAAAAAATATATATATATATTTATTTAAATAATGGAGCATAAAATTTATTTTCATTAATAGTTTTGTTATATTGTATTTTTATTATTTCTTGTTCAATAGAATTTTTCATTAAAATTCTAATAATAGTTACAGGTTTTGTTTGTCCTATTCTATGTATTCTATCATTTGATTGATTTTCAATACTTCTATTCCACCATGGATCTAATAAAAACAAATAATCAGCAGGTAAAAAATTTAAACCAACTCCACCTGCTTTTAAAGAAACAAGAATAATTTTAAATGAATCATCTTTTTTAAAAGTGTCTAATATTTTTTCTTTATTTTGTAATTTTTTTTCTGTACCATCAAATCTTAAAATTTTTAAAGAATGTTCTAAAAATAATAATTCTATTAAATCTATTAAAGTAATAAAATTAGTAAAAATAACTATTTTTGAAGATGAACTATTTGAAAGAATTTTTTCTACAGTTTGTAATAAGAATTTTAATTTTGTACAAACTTTTATATTAAATAGATTTTGAAATTTATTAATTGTTTCTAAAACTTTTTTATCATATTTTTCTGTTATAAAATTTTTTAATAAAAAATTTGTTTCTATTTGATCTTTATTATTTAATCTTAATGGAAAATAATTAATTGAATCATTTTTTTCAAATGAATTAATTTCTATTTCATTTTTATTATTATTATTAATTGATTTGCAATTAATAAATAAATTTACCCATTTTAAAATATCAAAATTTTGTAAAATTTTAAATTGATTTTTAGTATTATTTATTTTTTTTTTATTTGAATTATTTTCTGGTGAATATTTTTTCTCATTTATAAATATTTCATTAATATTATTTTCAAATAAAAGATAATTATCTTTATTTTGATTTATTTTATTAGAATTTATTGATTCTTCGATATTAATTAATATTGATTTTTTATTATTTAGTTTTATTAATTTTTCATTATTTAATAAAAGAGAATTTTTTTCAGGAAATTTTTTTAAATATAATTTTAATAACATTGTTGTAAAAAATTGTCCATAATGTAAAATATAATGAATTGAACATTGTCTTAATCTTAATAAAATTGTTAATAATTCTTGATAATTTTTTTTATTTTTTTTTATTTTATTATATTTTTCTTCACCTTCTTTTTTTATTTTAGTATAAATATTTAATTCTTCTATATCAAATTCTAACCATACATCTATTTTAGTTAATTTAGGTAAATTTAATATATCTTTTGTTCTTCTGAGAAAATATTTTTGTTTCCATAATTCAGATAAATGTTTATTTTTATTATTTAAAATAAAATGAGGTGTACAAATATAAGATAATGATCTAATATCACTAACAAAATTAATAAATGGAGTACCTGTTATAGCCCATTGAAAATTTGTTTGAATTTCTTGTAATGATTTAAAAGTTTTTGTTTTTTTATTTCTAGTAATATGTGCTTCATCAAATAAAACCCTATTCCATTTTAATTTATATAATAAACTATTATTTTTTTTTTTAAAATCATTTTGAATAATATCATAAGTTGTAATAATTATTTTAATTTTATTTAATTTTAATATATTATTATCATCAATTTTATTATTTTCAATATAATGAGAAAATCGTTTATTTCTATCAAATTCATGATAAATAAAAATTTCTTCTTCTTTAAAACCAAAATTATTTATTGCTTCATTTTTCCAATGATATATAAGACTTAAAGTAACAATAATTAAAGTTGGAATAGTTTCAGGATTAAAAAAAAAATCATAATAAATAAGACCTAACCCAACATAAGTTTTTCCTAAACCCATTTCATCTCCTAAAACACCACCAATTTTTTTTAATTCACCTTTATTTAATTCAATATTTTTCATCCATCTTATTGCTTGTATTTGAATATTAAAAAATAAAACTGGACAATTCTTTAAAAAAATATCTTCATTTTTTAATGTTGGATATTCTATTATTTTTATATCTTTTTTATTATTATTTAAATTATTATAATCATTTGAAAACAAAAAAGGAAAAAATTTATAATCATTTATTTTTTCATTAATATCAAAAGTAATTATATTTTTAATTTCTTCAAAAAATAATTGATCATTATAAATTTTTTTAATATTTTTAATTTTTATTAATGACAATAATGATGATAATTCAATATTTTTAATTTTAAATAAGTTTTTAAAACCTAATAAATTTAAAAATTGAGATTCTTTATTTTCAAGTGGTTCTAATTTAGATTTTTTGGAATATTTATCTAATTTATAAATCTTTCTTTTTTTTTTATTAAAAATATTATCAAAAACTTTTTCTTCTGTTATTTCCATTTATTAAATAAATATATATTTATAAAAAAAAAAAGAAAAAAAAAAATGAAATCAATGGTTATATTTAAAAAAAAACAACGAACTTAATTTTAGTTAAATTTTTATTATTTTGTTTATCTATATAATTTAAAATTTTTTTATTAATTTTTTATTAATTATTTTAATTTTCTGGAACAGGTGTTTTTACAAGATTGTAAGCTTCTTTTTTATCATAAAAAGTATCTACTATACAATCACCACAACTTTTTTTAATAATTTTTTCAAAAGTTTTTGAACCAGTTATTTTAGCTAATTTTTCTCCTAAAACTAAACAACATCTTTTACAACCAGATTTAGGATTGCTCGAAAATTCTTTAATTTTTTGTATTTGATTTTTAAGAACAATAGGTCCAACAGAAGTTATATTTGAAAAATCTATATAAAGATTAAAAAATTCTCCATTAAAACATTGTATAAAATAATTATTCATTTTATTAAATATTTTTTCATTTGCAATTTCAGTTTTTAATACAATACATAAAATATATTTAAATTGTTGTTCTTCTAATGGTATAAGTTTATTAATACTTATTGTATCATCATCATAACATATTTCTTCTTGTACCTTCATTTTTATTTTTATTATTTTTTTTATTTATTTTTTAATAAAAATGTGACAAAATTATTAATTTTTTTTTTACAACTATTTAAATAATTTTTAATGTAATTTTTTTTCCTTTTTTTTAAAAAGAGTTAATCACAATCGGAATGATAAAAAATTTTTTATTAAGAAAAATATAAAATAATATTTAAAAATATATATATTAAATAATCTTTATTATAAAAAAAAAAAAAAAAAAAAAAAAAAAAAAAAAGAGTGATAATTTATAAATTATAGAAAATCTTTATTTAAGAAAAAAAAAATTTTCAAAAATAAAAAAAAAAATTATTTATAAAAAA
>Ga0105046_10007373_pt1 | contig 17332 bp, 16 predicted proteins | sample MAT03_FD_78385 | JGI IMG/M metagenome (GOLD analysis project Ga0105046, IMG submission 78385) | Freshwater microbial communities from Lake Fryxell liftoff mats and glacier meltwater in Antarctica - MAT-03 (megahit assembly) | ecosystem: Environmental > Aquatic > Freshwater > Ice > Liftoff...
CGGCTTCACCAAGATGTCCGAGCAGATGGAGCCGAGCCAGTTGCAGGCCCTGCTCAATGGTGTCTTCACCAGACTCACCGGGATCATCCGGGCCAACCGCGGCACCATCGACAAATACATGGGTGACTGTGTGATGGCATTCTGGGGCGCACCTGTCGACACCCCCGAGCATGCCAGCCTGGCGGTCAAAACTTCCGTGGAAATGGTTCACGCGGTGCGCCGGCTCAATGAGGAGCATGTTGCCAAGGGGCTGCCGGAAATCGGCATAGGCATCGGGCTGAACACCGGAAACATGTGTGTCGGCGACATGGGCTCCCACATACGCCGAAGTTATACGGTGATCGGCGATTCGGTCAACCTGGGATCACGCCTGGAGGGGCTGTCCAAAACCTATGGTGTGGATACTGTCGTGAGCGAGTCGACTCGCAAGCTCGCCATTGATTTCGCGTGGCAGGAGCTTGACAGGGTCCGGGTCAAAGGCAAAGATCAGGCAGTCGCCATTTTCTGGCCCGTGGCGCCCCTGAGTCAGCTCGACAAGCAGGTCAGCAGCGAACTGAAGGAGTGGGCGCTGGCGCTGAAGGCCTATCGCGATCAGGTCTGGGACGCCTGCGATGTGCATTTGCTGAACTTACAGCGCATGAATGCGCAAAAGTACCTTTACCGGCTGTACGCAGAGCGTGTAGCCTCCATGAGGCTGTTGCCGTTTGATCCTGAATGGGACGGCGCCACCAATTTCGAAACCAAATAAGCGCAGCCTGCCGGCGCATCAAGCAAAAAAACATGAAAGTACGTGTACTGGGTTGCTCGGGAGCCATTGCCAAGGACTGTCGGACCACGTCTTTCCTGCTTGATCACGACGTGCTGGTCGATGCGGGAACCGGCGTCGGCGATCTCACGCTGGACGAGATGCGCAGCATTGACCACGTGCTGCTCACACACTCTCATCTGGACCACGTAGCGGCTTTGCCGCTGATGGTTGACGCCATCGCTGCGCGACGGACAACGCCGATACAGATTCATGCCTTGCAAGGCACCATCGATGCGTTGCGTGCGCATATTTTCAACAACACCATCTGGCCGGATTTCTCAAAAATCCCGACGCTAGAGGCGCCGTTTGTGAGTTTTCATCCGTTGACCATCGGGCAGACGCTGTTGCTCGCCGGCAAGCTGGTGGAAGTATTGCCCGCTGTGCATACCGTCCCTGCGGTCGGTTATGCGGTTGCCGCCGGCACCGGTTACTGGGTTTTTACCGGCGACACCGAACGCAACCCCGCACTGTGGGCCCGGATCAATCAGCTCAATGTGGTCATGCTGGTGATTGAAACCGCCTTCAGCAACCGTGAGCGCGATCTGGCTGTGCGCAGTTTGCATCTGTCTCCCCACGCACTTGCCAGCGAGCTGGATTGCATCGACAAGGGCAGAAATTATCCGATTTACATCACCCATACCAAGCCGGCAGAAACGGATTTGATCATGGCCGAGATCCAGCGGTTTGACCAGACAGCACCGTTTGGCCCCAATGTTACCCATGACATACGCTGGTTGCGCGCGGGTCAGGAGTTTGAACTATGACTGCTGTATTGCAGCGAGACCATGAGGACGAGTTTTTCGACTCGCAGATGCTTCCTCCGCAAGAGCGTGGGGTTACCTTTGAGGCGCTTTATTTTCGACAGCTGCAGCAGGTGACCAACCGCATCCACGAGACTGAAAACATTGATCAGATCATGCTGGAGGCCAGCCAGGACATCTGCAAGCTGTTCAACGCCGACCGCTTGACCCTGTACGCCGTCAATGAAGATCGCACATCCATCATTTCCAAGGTCAAGACCGGCCTCAATACCAGCCGGAACCTCAAGCTGCCGATCAGCGCACAAAGCGTGGCCGGGTATGTGGCACTGTCAAAAACCATGGTCAACATTGCCGATGTGTATGACGACGAGGCACTCAAGAAAATTCATCTTGGGCTGAGTTTTTTGCAGGAGGTGGACAAACGTTCAGGCTATCGCACCAAACAAATGCTGGTTGCTCCCGTGATGGACGGCACCACGCTGTATGGTGTTTTGCAGGTGATCAACAACCGCAGCGACCAGCCTTTTGCCCGGCTCGAGGAAGATGGTGCGCAGGAACTGTGCAAGACCTTGGGGATTGCGATTCGGCAGCGCATGCAAAAGGTCGAGGAAGGCCAGCGGCGCAGGGCAACCAAATACGACGGACTGGTTGCCGACGGCGTGCTGACCCAGGACGAGTTATTGCAATGCGTTCAGAAGGCACGCGAGGAAGTGCAGTCCGTGGAACACTTGCTGATGGCCGACTACCGGATTCGGCCGGCGCAAATCGGCGCATCGCTGGCCAAGTTTTTTGGCGTGCCTTATGAGGCGTTCAATGCCGGCCGGATACGCTCTGAAATGTTGCATGGCCTGCTCAAGCGGCATTTTATCGAGCAACAAGGATGGATGCCGCTGGAAGAAACCCCCGAGGGCTTGGTCATCATGTGTGTTGACCCTGAGGCCGTGCGCGGTGCGCGGGTGGTCCCGCAGGTGTTCCCGAAGATCAGCAAGTTTGCTTATTGCGTCACGACGCAAACCGAATTTGACGAAACGCTGAGCCAGCTCTTTGGTGCGGGAAACGAAGGGGGCTCCATTGATCAGCTGCTGGCAGATATGGACTCGCCGCTTGAAAACGACGCCAGCGATGATTCCGCCCTGGAGTCGGCGGCGGCAGACAACGAGTTGGTTAAATTCGTCAACAAAGTGATTATTGACGCTTACAAGCAGAAGGTGTCTGACATTCACATCGAGCCCATGCCTGGCAAAGCCAAAACTGGCATCCGGTTCCGCATCGATGGCACCTTGCAGCCTTACATCGAGGTACCGGCACAGTTTCGCCAGGCGATGGTGACGCGTCTGAAGATCATGTGTGATCTGGATATTTCTGAAAAGCGAAAGCCGCAGGACGGCAAGATCAAGTTCAAGAAATACGGGCCGCTGGATATCGAGCTGCGTGTCGCCACCATTCCCTCCGCCGGCGGCGTCGAAGATGTCGTCATGCGGATTCTGGCCGCAGGCGAGCCCATTCCCCTGGAAAAACTCGGCTTGACCGAGCACAACAAGGAGCGGCTTGAAAAAACGGTTTCCAAACCTTACGGGCTGTTTTACGTCTGCGGACCGACCGGCTCAGGGAAGACGACCACGCTGCATTCCATTCTGAAATTCCTGAACACGCCGGATACCAAAATCTGGACTGCCGAAGATCCGGTCGAGATCACCCAAAAGGGCTTGCGCCAGGTTCAGATCAACAAGAAGGCCGGCATTGACTTTGCGCTGGTCATGCGTGCTTTCCTCCGCGCCGATCCGGACATCATCATGGTCGGCGAGTCACGCGACAAGGAAACTGTCTCCATGGGGGTGGAGGCTTCGCTGACCGGGCACATGGTGTTCTCCACGCTGCACACCAACTCGGCTCCTGAATCCATCACACGCCTGCTTGACATGGGCATGGACCCTTTCAATTTTGCCGATGCCCTGCTGGGCATACTCGCCCAGCGACTGGCCAAAAAACTTTGCGATTGCAAGCAGGCTTATCAGCCGGGCGCACAGGAACTCAAGGACTTCATCAAGGAGTATTCCGAAGAATTGCGGAACACAGAAGCATGGAAAGCCGATGCCGGTGGTGAATCGCAAAAGCTGCTGGATGGCTGGATGGAGCGATATGGCAAGGACGGCCACCTCACCCTGTACAAGGCAGTCGGTTGCGACAAATGCAACCAGACCGGCTACAAGGGCCGTATCGGTTTGCACGAGTTGATGATTGCCGATGATGCAGCGAAAAAACTGATTCAGGAACGGGCACGCGTTGCGGAGCTTTTTGCAGCGGCGGTCAACAGCGGGATGCGGACGCTGAAAATGGACGGTATGGAGAAGGTGCTGATGGGGTTGACGGATCTGAAGATGGTCCGGTCGGTTTGTATCAAATAATCAAGCGCGATGGTGTTAACAGCCGGTTCTCACTGTAGACAGTCCGGCCGCATCGATAGATATGATGCTGCTTTTCTTCTTTCTGGATCTGGCTCATGCTCAAGCAGTTGGTAAACGCACTTTTTTCGTCGGGAAAACGCTTCTGGACTGTTGAGGAAGTTCGGGAGCTGATTCTTGAGGGAGATCTGGAGCGCGCACAGGAGGCTGCGGGTCAACTTCACCCGGCGACGCCGCAGCGTGATTTGACCCGGGACTGCATCCTGGCCGAAATAGCGTTTCGCCAGGAGCGGGATGCTGATGCTGAAGATGGCTTTCGTGCGGTGCTCAAAGAGGCGCCCGGTTTTGCTGACGCGCATTTTGGCTTGTCACTTTTGTTGCTGGAGCAAGGGGAGACGGAGGCTGCCATAGAGCATGCACAATTTGCGAAGAACGTCACCGCCAACGACGCGCGCTATCTTGCGCAGCTGGGCTGCTGTCAGGTCACGGCAGGGAATTTCCCCAGCGCAGAACTGCCGCTGACCCAGGCATTGCGCTTAAATGACAAAGACAAAGCCGCCTGGAATAATTTGGGCCTTGTCTATCTGGCTAAACAGGAACCGGGCGATGCTCACGCATGTTTTTCGAAGGCGCTGAAGCTGGACCCCACATTCGCATTGGCCTTGCAGAATCTGGCATACCTCGAAAGTGAGATGCATTCTGCCGGGGCGGTGTTTACGCCAGCTTCAGCCACCCCCGAGCGTGCGGACGAAGTCATTCCGGAGGAGCGTGCGCCCTGGCTACAACTTTGGGACGAAGTGAATGTTTTAAGAAAGGCTGGGCAAACCGACGAAGCGCTTGCCAGGGCTGAGGCCATTTGCATGGAATGGCCAGATACTCCCGAGCCAGTGTGCGAGCTTGATGGCTTGTATCGCAAGCTCGGTGATCCCCGCAGCGGCATGGATATTTTACAGGCGTACCTGGTGGGGCATCCCGATGATGGACAAATACTTGCTGCGATCGGGGCCTCGCTCCTTGGCGCCAACGACAATGCTGACGCGCAACGCCACTTGAACCGCGCCATAGAGGAAGGATTCGAAAACATCAAGGTGCTGAGCGACTTGGCGCAATGCCTGAGCAACCTGGAAAAGCATGCCGAGGCCCTTGAGGTAAGAAAGCAGGTGTTTGAAATGGAACCCAACTTCCTGCATCAAGCCCAGTTGGCCGCGACCTTGTCGACGGCCTGTTATTACGAAGAAGCCATTGCGCTGTTTGATGACCTGATCGAAAAAGACCCGACGCGAAAAAACGTATTTCTGGTCTCTTATGCGGTAGCGCAGGCCTACAGCGGCAATTTCGACAAGGCGCTGACCATGTTGAACGAGGCCTTGGCGATCCAGCCGCGGGACGCCAATTTGCATCTGCAGCGTGCTCAGATCAATTTGTTGTTGGGTAACTTTGCAGAGGGGTGGGCTGGTTACGCGTACCGTGGGTTGGCCTATACCCGCCAATACCGGGTGTTGCCATTCAAGAAGTGGCGCGGCCAGGACCTGACCGGGAAATGTATTGTGGTGCTGGCCGAACAGGGCTTGGGCGACCAGGTGATGCTGGCGTCCTGTTTGCCAGACCTGCTGGCCTTGGGACCTGCACGCGTGGTGGTCGAAGTGATTGGGCGGGTGGCCCCGACACTGGCCCGCTCGTTCCCCCAATGTGAAATCGTCCATACCAAGCAGGACAAGAAGATGGAGTGGGTAAAGATCGTAGGGGATGTCGATTATTTCGTGCCTCTCGGAGATTTGCCACAGTACTTCAGGACCAACGTCGAGGCCTTTCCGGGCAAGGCTTACCTGAAGGCGGACCCGGATCGTGTCGCATACTGGCGCCACAAGCTTGAAGCGACGGGCCCCGGGCCATGGATCGGCGTCTCGTGGCGCGGCGGGTTGCAGGCTACCCGCCGTGTGCTGCGCTCGATGTCACCGGCTGAGCTGGCGCCGATGACGACAGCAGTCGACGCCACCTGGATCAGTTTGCAATACGGCTCGGTGGACGAAGACCTGAAAATTGCCGAAGCATCCAATGTCATGTTGACGCACTGGAACGAAGCGATTGCGGACCTTGATGAATTTGCTGCGTTGATCGAGTCGCTGGACGCCGTTGTGACGGTGTGCAATACCACCGTTCACTATGCCGGCGCGCTGGGTAAAAGGGTTCTGGTGCTTGCGCCGCATATTCCGGAATGGCGTTACGGACTGAACAGCACGCATATGCCTTGGTACCCTGACGCGAGGGTGCTTCGCCAGCCGCACTCCAATGACTGGCCCGGGGTTGTGACCCAGGCCACCCAAGGCCTAAAAGACATTTTGTGATACCGGCTGACAAATTTGTCGCATGCCGTAGCCGAAAACGCGGCTTTCCTTGAAAAAACAGGGTGTTTTAGAAGCTTTTTGCTTGGCATGGGAGTTGCGGGTCTATCCCGCACGACCGTACTTGCTGTCGCGCATTGGCTCAGGTTAACTATCAAGGAGTTCTTATGAAATCTATGCAGAAGGGTTTTACCCTTATCGAGCTGATGATCGTCGTGGCGATTATCGGCATTCTGGCGGCGGTGGCATTGCCTGCTTATCAGGACTACACCATCCGTGCCCGTGCCTCAGAAGTTATCCTTGCCGGCTCCTCCGCTCGCACAAGTGTGACTGAAGCGGCACAACTGGCCAACACCATGGACATCGGGGCAACTGCTGCCAGCGCGATTGCTCTGGGCATTTCCTCTTCGAAGTTTGTGTCTACCGGCTCGGTTGACACTTCGGGAACGATTGCCGTGACTTCTAAAAGCGCTATTGGCACAGATTCGTTTATGGTCACCTTGAGTCCGAGCTGGACTGGACAGACGGTGGTTTGGACCTGTAACGCATCTATCGCCAAGTACGCGCCAGCTTCTTGCCGCGGTACCTGATCGCTTAACTTTAGACCGTGGGAAGGCGCATCAGTGTGCCTTCCCACAAGTCAGGACTTTCGATGTTGAGCCTTCTTCGCATAGGGCGAAAATCCGAAATCAAAGATTTCGCAGTTGATCTGGCAGGCCAGATTGCCAAACGATATCCTCCCGCCCTGGACAGTCAGCCGGGCAAGCGACCCTCCGTCAATCGCCTTACCCGGATTACGGAAGATGCTTGCACCAAAGCGGTCGAATTCCACGACACACGCAAACTGGGTTGGTTGTCCCGAGCCCGATTGGGAAATCATTTCCGCTGGGCGCTTACAGAGCTTGGTTACACCAAGGCGTTTGTGGAATTTGCCACAGAGGCGGTGATTGTCCACATCAGCCGCAAGCGCTGATCCCAGGCGGCATTTCAATCCTTCCTGAATTGGCTGCTGTTCCCTGAAACCGAGATTCAGCGGAGATAGCGTTTTTTCCGGAAATAAGCCAGGTCCTGGAAACCGGGAACTTGCCTGTGGCCTTCCGAACCGATGGCAAGCACAAACGGCGCGGCCTTGGGACGTTTTTCAAACACCACCATTGAGTCGTAAAACGACACGCTGTACAGATGTTCTGCCAGCCACGCAGTCTTGCTGTCCGGGTCTGCAAAGAACGGCGCATTGACTTGGTCAAGCACAAACTTGCCATACTCGATAAAAGAGTCCTGCTTGCGGACGCCTCCCCCAAAGTCGGGAAGATAGCTGGTATGTGTGTCCTCAACAATATACACACCGGTCGGTGGCAGACGTGGAAATAGTGTTTCAAAACTCGCAATCTGGTGTTCGAAGACATGGCTGCCATCATCGATCACGATATCAAATGGGCCGTGGACGTCGCTGACATCGGCCAGAAAGTCCCGATCAGCCTGGGAGCCTATTTCAATGAGAATGTTTCCTGACTCGACCCTTTTGCATTTCGGGTCGATGTCAACGCCAACGATTTTCTCGGCAAACGGAAAATACTTCTGGTAGAGCTGAAGGCTGCCGCCGTTTTGAACGCCGATCTCCAGGATTTTGCAGTGTTTGTTTCTGAGCGAAGAGAAGTAGCGTTCGTACACCTCAAGATACTGGACCCACTTGGAAGTGACGCTTCCGGTGTGGGCCATGAAAAGCTCGGCAAAGCTTGGAGTGTTCACGCTTGCCCCCCCGCAAACGGCTTTTCTCCGACCAATCGCATGTCTCGCGGCTCCTTTAGCTTATAGACGGCAGGCTCCTGGCGCACATTGACCATTCCGACGCTTTGCATGAGTTGCGCCAGGCTGTAAGGCGTGTAACCCCAACGGTGAATCATCAAAGGATCTTTCCATCCGGGATCGCCATAAAAAACCCACATGCTCGTCTGTCCTGCCTTATCGGGGCGTGACCTAACTTCGGGATCGGCAAGCAGCGCTTCGCAAGCACTCAGCAGGTTGGGGCACTCGAGAATCATCATTCCCCCAGGCTTGAGTACGCGCAACCACTCCCGCAAGATACTCTCGATTTCCCAGCGCCAGAAGTGCTCCACCACATGAATGGCCATGATCTCGTCGGCATGATCATTTGCAAAGCAGGTCAACTCGTGCAGGTCGCAAATGACATCAGGGGATTTGCCGGCCCGCGCCTCCACGACATCAACATTCACATAACCGGCAAGAATCTTGTCGCCGCAACCGAGGTTCAGGCGAATCAATGGTTCCGGCATGGATGGGGGCGGCAAAGGCCCAGCGGGGCGGGCATTGCCGCGCTCACCGGCCCTGGTACCCTTTAACCGGAATGCCCGGAGCCATTCGGTGGCAACCTGAACGGCATCATTGCGCGTGCGCACCGCCACCTGCCCTGCGGACAGTTTCTCCATGGCCTGCGCAGGCTGCGCGAGATAGTCCCGCAGGGCCTGTGCGGGATCGTCCGTGAGCGAGACATAAGGACGGAAAACCTCATAAGCTGGAACGGGTGATGCCACCACGTAACGTCCTGCATTGAGCGCGTCAGTGAGCCGATTGGCAGATTTCGCGGTTTTGGCCTTGGCGGACAGGTCCGAAGGCAAAAGGACAATGTCGGCATCCTCAACAACAGACCACTGGGTTGCTTCGTCCCAAGGGACCAATTCCATCAGGGCCGTCGGTCGGTGCTTTTCGTTAAACCGCTGGATGTAGTTCTCAATGCTCGAATGAGGTCGCGTCACCACCCAGATCAGCAGCGGTTGCGTCGCAGAATAATTTCCCAAGGCATCGGCCCATCGCTGCATTGAAGGCCAGTTTCCATTGTTGCCGTACCACACCAGCTTCAGACGATCGGCAGATTTGCCACCACCCAACAGCCGTTGGGCCCAGGCCGACACGCCCTTTACTTTCTGAAAAACCCGGGGCTTGGACTCGGGCGACGCGAGAGGATCACCAACTGTCATCACCGGGCCGTTGCTGTGGCGCTGAACTTCTTGCGCCATCGCGTCAGATCCCGCGGTACAAACACCGGCCTGTGCTGCGAGTGCTCGCCAGTACGCCCCGACCTGAGGGTTTTCGAAATGATCGTCACTGAAATCGGCAACAGTGATGATTCCGCGGGCCGCTGCGTCTGTCATCCCGTCCAGAACCTGCAGGGCGAGATGCTCGAAACGCCGGGGATCATTGTTGGGGAGAAGTTTGCCGATCACGCATACGTCTGGCGATGCCGACGCGTTCATGTCGCTGGTCCAGCTGCTCATCGGAACGAAGACAACGCTGTGTCCGTCACGCCGCAGTTGAGCTGCGGGAATGATGGCGCGATAGCGGTTAGACGCTAGCGGGCTGGAGAAGCCGGTTTCGGAGTCTCCCTTGATACCGTCGACGATCCAGTGAATGAGCATTGCAGGCGCTGTGTTGTTGAACGGATGATTCAAGACCGCTGATCGGCGCGCAACATATGCTGCTTTTCGTCGAACCAGGGACTTGCATAGTCGCAGGAGGTAAATTCATTGAAATACGGGCCGCCACTGGTGTAGTGCACATTGGCTACTGCCGCGTGTGGCTTGTCGTAGCCGACGAGGTGATTCCAGCTGGCCGGCAGTCCGCCAATCAATTCATCATCATCCAGCCATTTGAATTGGTGTAGTTCAAGACCGCTGGCGGTGTTAACGAATTCCGGCGTCAGAGCCCGACATTTCGCATTGTTGAAAAGTATCACGCTGGACCAGTTTTTCTTGCCATAAGCTGTTTGCTTTTCATTGTGAAATTTTGAGGTTTCAAGAGGAACATGGTTGTGCTTGACGCACATCACTGCATAACGTTCGTCACGCAGCGCCCACAATTTTGCGATGTCCTCTAGCACAAGCATGTCGCAATCCATGAACAGCGACCATCCCTCATAGTCACTCAGGTAGGATGTGAGAAAGCGGGAGAACGAAAAATCCGTTGATTGAAGCGGATCCCGTTTGCGCCACATCAGCTCTTTGAGGTTATCCAGGGCCAGCGGGATGAAGCTGACCGGCTGTGACGAACGTGCCAGGATGCTGTGCGTCAATACATGCCAGGCCACGGTCTCGCGGGGATCGAAACCGATGAAAACACGAATCATGAAGGCCTTCCCCCAGGTTCAACAGGTGCAGGAAACTCCATGAAAACCTGTTTGATGTAAGCGGATTTGTAGATGCCATAAACGATGGTGATATCGAGCAGGCCGCAGCTGGCGAGGAACAGTTCGGGCCGCCCCCACACATCGGAATGCCACAAGAACCATGCAAGCAGCCCCAGATTGATCACGGCTGTTGCAGCCAGGATGGCGCGTCCGTTGTGCCAGATAAATCTCAGCATCTTGCCGGTTGCTGGATACCGTGAAAAACCTGCATAAGCCAATACCAGTACGGGAAGTTCGAGGAGCAACACCAAGGCCGACAAATTGCTGCTGGCCATTTGGATGGCATCGGGCGATCTGCGGGAGGCCAGGGTGATGATGAGAAGCACCCAATGACGGCCAAGAAACGCCATGGCGAGCCACAGGGGACCAGGGATGCTCAAGACGCCGAAGCGATTGACATTTAGATAGCGTTCGTCCATTTCAGCCATGGTCAAATATAGCGCAAGAGATGTTGTACCCATGTCACCGCCCACTCCCGATCAAGCGCCCTTCATCGATTCGTTTCCAGCAGTGATACCCGGCGGCGCGTGTGCCAGCCGGCTGACGCAAGCATCGGTGACCGTCGCACTGGTGATCCCGTGGGTCATGCCATTGGCCGGCCATCCTTCTCCTGCAATAGTGCCGTGGCTCACTGCGGTGTTTTGCGCGGCACTGCTGCTGATGGTTTTTGCATTTGCCGGCACTCCTGCGCTGACCGCTGGGACTGTGGGGCGCGGATGGGTCGTTGCCGCCTCTCTAAGTGCCGCCATGGGCACGGCGCAATATTTCGGCTTCAGTGATCAACTCGTTCCATGGCTCAACCAGACGCAGCCCGGAGAGGCATTCGGCAATCTTCGCCAACGCAACCAATTTGCCAGCTTGATGGGTATCGGGCTGGTGGCATTGATTTGGCACCAGCCGGGACGCTACGAAAAATATGCCCCCTTCCTGCTGGTGCTTCTGGCATTGGGCAACGCGGCATCCAGCTCCCGGACCGGCGCACTTCAATGGCTGGCGATTCTGGTCGTTGCGTTTGTCTATTCCGGCTACGCTCTGCGCGGCACAGCGCGGACCGCGCTGCTTGCCTTGGGTGTCTACCTGCTTTGGGCTTTGATGCTGCCGTGGCTGCTGGCGACGCTGACCGGCGAAGATGCCCGCGGACTGGCTGCGCGTTTTGAAGAGACACCAGGGTGCGCAAGTCGCTTGGTCCTGTGGTCCAACGTGCTCACCCTGATCGCAGAAAAGCCATGGATCGGCTGGGGCTGGGGTGAGCTCGACTATGCGCACTACATGACCTTGTATCCCGGCGAGCGTTTTTGCGACATTCTGGATAATGCACACAACCTGCCCTTGCACTTGGCGGTCGAGCTGGGTGTCCCTGTCGCGTTGCTGGTGTGTGGCTCTCTTTTTTGGCTGGTCCGGCATGCCCGGCCGTGGGGCGAAACCGACCCGACTCGGCAAATGGCCTGGGGTGTTCTCGCGTTGATCCTGTTGCACAGTCTGCTTGAATATCCCCTGTGGTACGGGCCGTTCCAGATGGCCGCAGGCCTGTGTGTCTACCTGCTTTGGACGACGCGGGTGCGACCTGACTCCCCGGTGGGGCCGGCGCTGCACGTCGCGCCAACCGGATCACGCCATCGCTATTTGCTGGCCGCGGCAGCAGCGGTGACGATGTCGGTCACGGCATTCGCAGCCTGGGATTACCGCCGGGTAAGTCAGATTTACCTGTTACCGGCGCAGCGTGATCCAGCTTATCGCGAAAACACCTTGGAAAAGATTCGTGACACCCGCCTGTTCCGGCAGCAGTTTGATTTTGCAGCCATCAGCCTGACGCCGCTGACGCCAGCTAATGCGCTGCAGATGTATGCCCTAAGCACTCAGCTGCTTCATTATTCGCCCGAGCCCAGGGTCATTGAAAAAGTGATTGAAAGCGCGGTCATGTTGCGGCGCGACGATGAAGCCTTGCTGCACCTGGCCCGCTACCGTGCGGCCTTTCCGCAGAACCATGCCAAATGGCGCCAGTCCGTGGTCCCGACGGAGAGGGTTGCAGATTGAGAATGGGCCGGTATTCAGGACTCCGCGACAAAACTTCCCGTTTTGCCGCCGTGTTTCTCCAGCAATTTGACCTCGGTGATCACCATGGCGCGGTCCACGGCCTTGCACATGTCGTAGATCGTGAGCAAGGCTATCTGCACAGCGGTCAAGGCTTCCATTTCCACGCCGGTCGGACCGACGGTTTCCACGGTCGCGTTGCAGCGGATGCTGGCGCTCGCCGAGTCAGGCTGGAAGTCAAGCGCAACCCGGGTGAGGGCCAGCGGATGGCACAGTGGAATCAGATCACTGGTTTTTTTGGCGGCCATGATTCCGGCAATTCGGGCGATTCCCAGCACGTCGCCCTTTTTTGCAGTGCCGTCGAGGATGATGTCGAGGGTGGCGGCATTCATGAGAATACGGCCTTGCGCCACCGCGATGCGGTGCGTGTCCGGTTTGGCGGCGACATCCACCATGTGTGCCTGACCTTGTCCGTCGAAATGCGTGAGCGTTGAAGTCTTGGTCATACTGTTACGAATCCTTTACAAGCATCCTTCATCATAAGAGCATGTCTGGCATGTCCATTTCATTGAAAACCCGTTTGTCGGCAGCCGGTATTCATTTGACGATCAGTCTGGCGGTGGCCGCAGCGGCGGCATGGCTGGTGTTCGGAATCTGGTATCCCTATCCTTACCGGGAAATCTCCGGGGGACGGGAGCTGTTTTTTATCGTGATTGCCGTGGACGTGGTCATGGGCCCCTTGCTGACATTGACCGTCTTCAACCGCAACAAGCCGACCGGAGAATTGCGCCGTGACCTGACGATCATTGGCCTGTTGCAACTCATGGCACTGGCCTACGGCTTGTGGACTGTGTCAGTCGCCCGTCCCGTGCATCTTGTGTTCGAGATGGACCGGTTTCGTGTGGTGCATGCGATCGAGGTGCCCGAGACGGAACTGGATCAGGCGCCGCCCGAACTGCAACACCTGCCCTGGACCGGGCCGACGCTGTTGTCGCTGCGGGCTTTCCAGAACGACAAGGAAAAGATGGATACGACGCTGGCTGCCCTCGGCGGCTCCCCCCTGGGTGCGAGGCCTGGGTTGTGGCAGGACTACGGGAAAGCCAGGCCGCAAATCATCGCGGCGGCGAAGCCGGTGAGCGAACTGAAGACCCGTTTTCCTGCACAGGCCGGTGCCATTGACTTCGCGCTGAAGTCTGCCTTGGGCACCAGCAATTCCGCGAAGGCGCTCGGCTACCTTCCCATGGCGGGCCGCGACAGGTACTGGACGGCCGTGCTCGATCTCAACACTACCGAGGTGATCGCTTTTGTCCCCATCGACTCCTTCTGATTTTCTCATATCAAAAGGGCTTTTTGCCCATAGCAGACCTGCGCTGGCAGCTATTGTTTTGATAGCGTCCGTGGGGTTTTCGCAAGCCCAGGCACCGGTCCGCCCCAGCGGTGCGTTGCCGGCGCTGGGAGACACCTCGGAGCTGACCGTCAGCGGGGAAAGGCGGCTGGGCGACCGGATCGCCAGCAGCATTTACCGCGACCCCGACTATCTGGACGATCCGGTGCTGGGTGACTACCTGCAAAGCATCTGGAAGCCCCTGATGGCTGCGGCGCGTGCGCGTGGTGATCTGAGTGTGGAACTTGAAGAGCGCTTCGCCTGGGACGTGATGCTGATACGCAACCGGACCGTCAACGCCTTTGCCCTTCCTGGCGGCTACCTGGGCGTGCATCTGGGGTTGATCAGTGTGGTGGAAACCCCGGACGAATTGGCATCGGTGCTCGCGCATGAGTTGAGCCATGTGACGCAGCGGCATATTTCCCGCTTGATGAGCAAACAGAGCCAGCAAATGCCCTGGCTGCTGGCGGCCATGATTCTGGGCATGCTGGCAGCCAGCAAGAATCCGGACGCTGCCAATGCAGCCATAGCCGGCGGGCAGGCGCTCGCGGTGCAAAACCAGCTCAATTTTTCGCGCGACATGGAGCGTGAGGCCGACCGCATCGGCTTTGGCGTGATGGCCGACGCCGGCTTTGACAAGCGGGGCTTTGCGAGCATGTTCGACAAGTTGCAGCAGGCCTCCCGGCTTAACGACAACGGCTCTTACCCCTATCTGCGCAGCCACCCCCTGACCACGGAACGTATCGGTGAAGTCAAAAGCAGGCTGCAACTGGAAGGCCAGACGCTGGCACCTTCTGCGGCTGACGAAAACAGCCAGGCGCGCGTGCTCCACGCGATGATGGCCGGACGCGCGCGCGTGCTGGGCGACCTGAGCGTCGATGGCCTGCGGCTGGTGCTGACCGACGCGCAGCGCATCGCGCTGCCAGCCGGGTCTGCTGCGGTGTTGAAACCGCGCGACGCAGGCGCCTTGTACGCGGGCGCCCTGGCCGCCACCCAGACGCGAGACTACGCGCAGGCCCGCAGCCTGGCGGAGCGGCTCAAGACGGCGCTCGCGGGCAATCAAGCGGCATCCGATGTGGTGGGCTTGCTGTTGCTGGAGATCGACATTGTGGCCGGGCGTGCCGCGGATGCGCCCAGACTTGCAGGCACCAGCAGCCGCGCGGCAATCATGCTCCAGTCGCGGGCTGACCTGGCGGCTGGCCGCGCGCAGGACGTGTCTGACCGCCTGCAGAGTTGGGTCAGAACGCACCCCAAAGACGCGATCGCCTGGCAATTGCTGGCGACGGCGCATGGCCAGCAGGGCCAGACGCTGAGGGCTATCCGGGCGGATGCTGAAAGCCGCGTGGCCCAGCTTGACTACGGTGCGGCGCGGGACCGCTTCAGGGCGGCGCAAGATCTGATGCGCAGCGGCCGCGACACGGGTTCGGGGGCGAGCAGCCACATGGATGGCTCCATCATCGATACGCGGGCACGCGAGATCGACCAGCTACTTCGGGAACAGGCGCTCCAGGACAAACTCGATCGCCAGCTGCAGCAGTGAATAAATCAGTGAGCCAATCAGGGCCGCCACAAAACCCGTGACGTGCAGGCCGCTGAGCAGGCTGGCCGCCGCCCAGAACATCAGAGCATTGATGACGAACAAAAACAGCCCCAGCGTGACCAGCGTCACTGGTAGCGTCAGCAAAACCAGCACCGGGCGCACCACGCTATTGAGCGCGCCCAGCACGGCTGCGGCAAGCAGTGCTGCGGGGAAGCTGGTCACGGTCACGCCGGAGTACAGATAAGCAACTGCCAGCAAGGCGGCAGCGCTACAAAGCCATTTGACAATGAGTTTCATGAGGGAAGAATAGCACTGACCCGCCTCGCTTTCCGCCACGGGAAAGATGCCGTGCCCCGGGGGAGTCCGGCCAGATCAATCCACCGCCAGCGACATGCCGGTACCGGTCATCATGGCGACGTAAGACCACAGGCCGCGCGCTGTCGGACTGTGCTGGCGCGTGACCGGCTGAAGGTCGTTGCCGGTCTTGGGGCGGCGGGCGTCCAGCACGCGCCCTGTACCGTATTGGGTGATCAGCGAATCCGTCAGGTCACACAAGGGACCGCTGGCGATCTGGGTAACCACCGCGTCGCTGGGGCCTTGCAGCACGGGGATCACCTGCGAGAAGACTTTTTCGGCCCACTTGCTGCGCCAGTTCTGGCGTGCGCTGTGGGTCACCCATTTGCTGACGTGGTGGGTGACCCGAGGGGCGCAGCCGACCACGATCCAGCGTGTGGGCGTCCGCGTTTGGCCCGCCGATAGCAATGGCGTCAACATCGTCAGTGCGTAAGCGGCCTCGTCGATGTAAACGATCATGTTGTCCATAAAGTTCCTCTCGTTATGCGTGTGGTGCGACTCTCTGGCTGCGATGCAGTGGCCTGTTCAGGGCTCCGGGTTCATGAACCAGGCAGGTCGGTGAGGGGCGAAATATTGCCGCGACGCCTCGATCCAAACCTGTTCAGGTTTCAATCGAAGGTCTGGCTCGACATGCAGTTGCACTGCATGCCCAGCAAGCCGGAAGTGGGGACTTCGTAATGACGACTTGCTGAACGTCTGGCAGCCGGAGGGTCCCGATGGCCGGACGAGGGAGTTACTCCCCTTCGTGAACCCTTATTTGACAACAAATTGAAAATTTTTGCAAAAGCCGGCGCGCCTGGCTGGAAAAAACCCGATGCCCCGGGTGGTTGCCAGCTTGGCCTATCATTCACAGCCCAGCCGGAAATGGCCACCCCGTCCTGAGCGGCGGCCCGGTTTTTAGCCTCCACCCTTTCTTTCCCGATTGCAGAACCCCGCATGCCCGGCATCCACATCACCGACATTGAAGCGGCCATCAATTACTGGCGCGAGAAAAAGCCGTCGCCCGACGGCGTCACGCTGGCGCCGGAGCTGCGTGCGCTGGCCGAGGTGTATGCGCTGATGGTTTTTTATCATGAGGACGAGGCCGACGAAGCCGGCTTCCCGCCGCAGGCCATGGCCGCCTGGCGTGCCTGGTACGAGACGACAGCTGATACGCCCTGCATCGCCATCTGCTCGACCAGCCAGGGCGATGCGCTCTGCAAGGGCTGTGGCCGTACATTTGAAGAAGTGCAGCTGTGGCCTGAAATGAGCCCCTTCGAAAAACGCAGCACCTGGCGGCGCATCACGCAGGAGGCGACGGCCTGGCGTTTTGGCCGGTATTCGGACCGCGCGCTCGAAAAAAAGGATGCGCCACTGGAAGGCGCCTAATACGGTTTTGCATTCAATCATCTAGATAAGGGCCACTTTGTGGGCGGGAGCTGGCCGACGGGGCACTCAGCTACGCGAATGTCCCCCGGCCTGCGGCCTCCTCCTTGATTTCGCTACGCCGAGTACCCCACCGACCCTATC
>Ga0105046_10007374_pt1 | contig 17330 bp, 14 predicted proteins | sample MAT03_FD_78385 | JGI IMG/M metagenome (GOLD analysis project Ga0105046, IMG submission 78385) | Freshwater microbial communities from Lake Fryxell liftoff mats and glacier meltwater in Antarctica - MAT-03 (megahit assembly) | ecosystem: Environmental > Aquatic > Freshwater > Ice > Liftoff...
ACCGCCGCTCGCTGAAACACCTATCGCCAGCCTTCCGGTCGCCGAGGCGCCGCCGGTGACTCCACTTCCACAGGAAGTGGTGCCGGCAAGCAGCACCCAACCGGCTGCGGAGAAACCAAAGGAGCGACCGCTCCCTCCACTGATCTCGCCCAGCGGTTCAATTCTGGATGCTCCGCCTCCGTTGAAGGTCTCCACGACCCCGATACCTTTGCCGATCAGAACGAAGCCAACTCTGGAAGTGATCGCTCCCGAGTCCACTTCGGTGGAAGCTGCATCAAAGACTGAGACGATTACTCCCCCGCTGGCGACCGTGGAAGCAGCGCCGACCAAGGGGGTCATCGCTCCTGTGCCGCCGATCGACCCAACGCCGGCCGTCACGGCTACCGTCGTGAAAGAAAACCCGTCAGTTTCCATGAAGACGGACAAGACACTAAGTACCGAAGATGCCATCGGCAATCTGATTGAAGTGTTGAACTATGGGGCAACCCCCAACGAACGCCATCAGGCACTGCGCGGCCTGGCCTTCCACGATTGGCGCAAGAATCCGCAAGTCGTGGCCGGTCTGGTCAAAACTGCCCGTCTCGATCCGGATCGCGCGGTTCGTGTTAACGCGATCCGCCACATGGCCGCGTTGAAGATGGATTTGCCCTACGTCTACATCCACTTGCGATTCATGCAGAAAGATGCGGATGAATGGGTGCGCCTGGAGGCTGGCACGGCACTAACCCGTCTACAAGCGGTGAAATGAGAAAGCCGGGTTGATTCAACACTCGACAACTAGAGAATCCCCCCCCCGGAGAGGGTCGGTGCGCCAGCACCGGCCCTTTTCTTAAGCGCACCTCGGCAGATTATGTCACAATTTCGTGGACCACATTGCCGTGAACATCGGTGAGACGCATATCGCGGCCGCCGAAACGGAACGTCAACTTCTTGTGATCAATCCCAAGTAGGTGCAGCATCGTGGCATGCAAGTCGTGAATCTCGACACGTCCGCGCTGGGCCTTGTAACCGAACTCGTCGGTCTCGCCGTGGACGATGCCGCCCTTCACACCACCGCCCGCCATCCAGATGGTGAAGCCGTACTGGTTGTGATCGCGACCGTCGTTCCCCTGCGCGAACGGCGTCCGGCCAAACTCGCCGCCCCAAACCACAAGCGTCGTCTCAAGCAACCCGCGAGCTTTCAAATCTCGCAGCAAGCCGGCAATCGGCTGATCGACCGCCCGGCAATTGTCCTCGTGCCCCTTCCGCAGGTTGGCGTGTTGATCCCAGCGATCGTGAACCGTTGACGGAACCGTTAGTTCGATGAAGCGGGCGCCGCGTTCGATCAGCCGGCGAGCGATCAGGCATTGCCGTCCGAAGGTGCGTGTTTGCGGATAAGTGGCCTCGAGGCCATAGAGCCGTTTGACCGCCGGGCTTTCGCTGTTAATCTCGATCAGTTCGGGCACGGCGGTTTGCATCCGGAAGGCTGTCTCTTGATTCTTGATGGCCGATTCGATCTCGTCGGGACGGCCGAGCCGTTCGGCAACACTCGCATCAAGCTTGCGCAACAGGGCGAACTTCCGCTGCTGCTCGGCGTCGCTTGCTTCCAGTCGATTGATGTTGGCAACTGGTGGATCACCGGCCCGAAAGACCGACCCCTGGAACGCGGCCGGCAGGAAACCGCTATTGAAGTTGTCGAGGCCGCCCGGGGGAACGAGGCCGCCGTTCAGCACGATGAAGCCGGGCAGGTTCTGGTTCTCGCTGCCGAGACCATAGCCCATCCAGGCGCCCATGCTGGGCCGACCCTGCAAACCACTGCCCGTATGCAAAAAGTAATTGGCGGAAGTGTGTTCCGGGAACTTCGACATCATCGATTTGATGACGGCCATGTCGTCGACGCACTCGGCAATGTTCGGGAAGAGTTCGCTAACCCAGGTGCCGCACTGGCCATGTTGCTTGAACTTCCAGGGCGAGGCCATCACCTTGCCAATGTTGTTGAACTGCGTCGGTTCCACCTTGAAGACGGTATGCGGGTCGCGGCCGTTAAATTTCTCAAGCAGCGGCTTGTAATCGAACGTGTCGACCTGCGACGGCCCACCATCCATGTAAAGGAAGATGATGTTCCGGGCCTTCGGCTGATGGTGGAAGACCGGCTTCCCTGCCAAAGCAGTCTCGGCCATCAAAGCACTGAACGCCACGGCGCCGAAACCGTTCGCCGAACGAAGAAGCATCTCGCGACGAGTAACTGGTTGAATCATGATTTCAGTATACACAAACCCGAAGCCCCGAGGTGAGGCTCTGCGAACCTCGGGGCTTACGCGCCATCATGATCAACGACCTTGTGACCGATTTCTTTGAGCAGTCGAACAATCTCATCTATATCACCCGCTGACGTCCGCCAGTTGATGATGCACATTCGCAGCGCGTAAACGCCATGCAGCCGGGTCGATGACAGGAACGCCCTTCCGCTAGCGAGTAGATCGCGCGCGATCGCTTCGTTCAAGCAATCGAGATCAACATCCGCCCCGCCCTGGGGACGATAGCGGAAGCAGACGATGCTCAACTGACGCGGATGCAGAATTTCAAAACACCCTTCCGCTTCCAGCCGTCGTTGGGCATACGCGGCCAGGTTCAGGCAGCGCTCGGCCAAGTCTCGGAACCACTGAGCGCCAAGCATCTGCACCGAAAGCCAGATCTTCAGCGCCCGAAATCGCCGCGTCAACGCGATGCCATGATCGGCGAAGTTGATTTCGCCTTCATCGGGGACGACATCCTGCATGTAGTCCGGCCGTAATCGAAAGGTCTCTTCGAGCCGGGCGCCGTCGCGGACGAGCAGGCAACCGGCTTCAAATGTTTGGGCGAACCATTTGTGCGGGTCGAGCGTGATCGAGTCGGCCCGTTCGATTCCCGCCAATTCCCGTTTACCTTCATCCGCCAGAATCGCCACCCAACCATAGGCGGCGTCCACATGCAGCCAGAGCCTTTCCTCCGCACAAACGGTTGCGATCTCATCCAGTGGATCAACGGCTCCCGTGTTCGTCGCCCCCGCATTGGCGACCACCGCCCAGGGCACGAGACCCGCCACGCGGTCACGAGCCACCGCTTCACACAACGCCCGAGCGTGTAGTTTCAGATCGGCCCCAGCAGGCACCGGGTAAATCTGTTGAGGAAACAGACCCATCACCTTGGCAGCCCGATCAACGGACCAGTGCCGTTGTTCGCTGACGTAGAGCACGATCCGTCCGCGATCGACGTACGGGACTCGTTCGCGGGCTACCACGAGTGCGGTCAGGTTCGCCTCCGATCCGCCGCCCGTGAGGATGCCTCGCGCTGTTGCAGGGTAACTCAACCATGACTTGAACCAATCGAGCACCGTGAGTTCGACCTGCGTCGGCCCCGCGGCCTCGAACCAGACGCCGCAGAAGAAATTGGCGGCAGCCGCCAACCAATCGCCCAACACCGAGGGGAATGCCGGCACGCCGGGGACGAACGCCAGGAACCGCGGATTGCACGGCTTGAACGCGAAGGGGGCGATCTGCTCGTCGAAGCGACGCAGAATATCGGGAAACGGTCGGCCGGTTTCGGGCGGCGGCTCCTGCAGAAGCTTCTGCATTACTTCGGGTGTCGCACTCAGCCCAATCCCTTGTTCGTCGAGGGTTGCGTGATTCTGAAGAGCCCACTGCACCACGAGAGCGCCCGCCGCCGCGAGTTCTTCGGTCGACGGATGCGAATGCGGATCCAGGAGGAGTGGATCGAGGTTCACGATTTAGTGCGCATGAGCCTGACGGACATGGTTGGCGGCATCTTCAACCGGGATGTGCCAGCCGCAATCGTCGCAAGGAGGAACTTTCGGGTAACAGTTGGCACAGTAGAGCGGTCCGCCGTGGAAGTATTGCTCGTAACGCAAGCGGTCGTCGCCGGTCGTTCCTTCGAGCGTCAGAGGGAGCGGCAGCAACGTCTCGCACTTCTCGCACGAGTGCTCATTGTTCGCGGCAATCACAGGCTTGTAATGGTTATGCAAGCCACGAGCGACCACTCCCGTCCCGGAACAGAGCGGACAGGCCATGCCGAACTGCGCGACGATCGCCTTGCGAATGAAATCGCTCTTGTTCGGCAACTTGTTCAGGAACTCCGCAAGGTCTTCCTCGACCTTGAAAGCCACGATTTGCGTTTTAGGTGCCTTGCGGGCCATGGTGGGTTCGCCTGGATTCCGGGTGAGAGCGTGATGTCATGATACTTTGAAGGAACACAAATGGCGAGCGTGGGCTTTCATTGCCCCGCCTGTCCCTGCCGAATCTGGCTCGACGACAGATCAACACGGTAATCGCTTTCGGGAATCGCCTCAAACAAATGGCGAAACTCGGCATCAATGTGGACATGTTCAAGACCGACGAATCGACCGTCTCGATTGACCCGCCCGGCAACGAGAAACTTCGTTCCTTGGTCGCCCAGGATCGTCAGCGAGCGCTGACGATCGGCGAGACTCTGGTAGTAGCGGGGATCCAGGATGCGCTCGGCCGTATCGCAACCGACGATCATCACCGCGCCCGGAAAGAGGCTCGCCTTGCGCTCGAACGTCGGGGCACGCGTCACGTAGATCGGGGAGACGCCAACAAACTCGGCCAGTCGCCGGCGCACTTCTTCATCCGCGAGCGGCGGTTTGTCAACATTGACCCGGCTCAGTTCATAAGCGACTGGGAGCCCGAGCCGATGTTCCGCGATGGCGGCCAGTTGACGATGCCCGGCATGAAGTGGGTTGAAGGACCCGGCTATCAAGGCACGCGGTGCGGGTGATCCCGTCCGGGTTGCCCCATCCGGTTCCTGGCAATACCAGTCGTGAAGGCCGAATTCCATGATTCAAATAGTAGTTTATTCGTGTCACCTCGCCAGTGTCGAGGCCGAAAGAACCTTTTTCGCACGAACGAAAATCGGAACGGGGCTAAAATCACTTTTTTCTTACTCGCTCGATTCGCCAAATTCGTGGTTCTTGATCTTTTCAAGCAAACCGTTTCGTCCCCCCGCGGATTGATCACCGCTGGCGACTCCCCTTCCCTATCATGTCAATTCTCGCGTCACGAATATAATCCCACCTGAGACTGCGCATCTGGGCAACTTCGAGTCACGAATGAATCACAACAAGCTACGTGTCTTTAGCGGCCGGGCGAACCGGCCATTGGCTGAGCGAATCGCCCGGTGCCTGGGCGATCATCTCGGCAATATGAAGGTCGAGTCGTTTCCGGACTCGGAAACGTCCGTCCGCATCGAAGAAGACGTGCGCGGCCGCGATGTTTTTATCGTCCAGCCGACCTGCCCGCCCGTGAACGAATACCTCACTGAGTTGCTCATTATTCTCGATGCTTTCAAGCGTGCCAGCCCGAACCGAGTGACCGTCGTGTTGCCGTACTATGGCTACGCCCGGCAAGACCGCAAGGACCAGGGCCGTGTGCCGATCTCGGCCAAACTGGTCGCGAACCTTCTAACGGCGGCCGGGGCGAACCGCGTGCTGGCGCTCGACCTGCATGCCGCCCAGATCCAGGGCTTCTTCGACATCCCCGTCGACCATCTGATGGCCTCTCCGGTCTTCGTCAATTACATCCGCGAACTCAACTTGCCGATGAACGATGTCGTTTTCTTGAGCCCCGACGAAGGCCGCGTGAAGATGACGCTGCATTATCAGAAGCGTTTGGGCGGCGAGCTTTCGATCGTCGACAAGAGACGATCAAGCGCCACCCGCACGGAACAGGCGAACCTGATCGGCGCCAGTTTGAAGGGCAAAATCGTCCTGATGTTCGACGACATGATCTCGACCGGCGGCAGCGTCGTGGGGGCCGCGAAGATTGCTGTCAATAATGGGGCGAAGGAAGTCCTCGTCTTCGCCACACACGGCGTGTTCTGCGGCCCGGCAATTGAGCGGATGCGTGACCCATCGATCAAGCAAGTCGTCATCACCGACAGCATCCCCCTGCCGCCCGAGAAACAACTCGACAAGATCAAGATCTTGAGCGTCGACCACTTGCTAGCTGACGCGATGAAGCGAATTCATGAGAATGAGTCGGTGAGCAAGTTGTTTGAATAAACCCGCAAGTTGCATCTCCAATCGCGTTCGGTTATATTCAAAGGCCCGCCCTCCACCGAGGTAGATCATGACTCGACGAACCGCTTGGATGATTGCCGCGTTCACCTTCGTATTTCTTCTCGAATCGACCGCCTCCGCCCAGGTGATCATCCTGCCGCGCGATGCGACGAAAGACAAAGAAGAATTGAGCAGCAAACTGGTAAACGATTGGGTGCTCATCTATCTCGGCCGTAAACCGACCGAGAAGGAACACGCCCTGCTCATGCAGCGCCTGCGCACCGGCACGAACCCGATCACCGTCCAGTCGTCTATTCTGTCGAGCGACGAATACTTCAAGAAGAATGGCTCGAACACGCAGGGTTTCATCAACGGCCTCTTCAAGGACATCCTCGGCCGCAAAGCGACCCCCGCGGAAATACTCCAACTCTCCGCCAAAGCGAACGGCGCCGGCCGAGCCCGCTTCGCCGCCGACTTCCTCGCGGCGGCGCAAGGCCCCATTGCGAACCCTGTTACGCCTACCGTGATCATCATTCCTTGAGTGCCCATGCTAAACCGCAAAATCATCGACCTGTTTCGCGTGCCGCCGGGCAAGAAGATCAAACTAAAGGACTACGATCCCGGTTGGGCCCAGTCGGCCGATCTGGCGGAGCTCGGCAAGGACACCGTCAAACAAAGAGCAAAAGAGGTTCTTGAGAAGAACCTCGCGGAACTCGCGATCGAGCAGGACAATCTCTACGCCAACAACTCCTATTCGGTCCTCATGATCCTGCAAGCGATGGACGCCGCGGGTAAGGACGGCACGATTAAACATGTCATGAGCGGCGTCAACCCGCAAGGCTGCCATGTCGTGAGTTTCAAGAAGCCCTCGACTGAGGAACTCGACCACAACTTCCTTTGGCGTTGCATGAAGGTGCTGCCCGAACGCGGCAAGATCGGCATCTTCAATCGCTCGTATTACGAGGAAGTGCTCGTCGTCAAAGTGCATCCGGAACTGCTTGCCTACCAGCAACTACCGCCTGGAAAACGCGGCAGGCCCTTCTGGAAAAAACGCTACCAGGACATCAACGCCTTCGAACGCCATCTCGTCCGCAACGGCACGATCATCCTCAAGTTCTTCCTGAACGTCTCGAAAGACGAGCAGAAACGCCGCTTCCTGGAACGCCTGGATCTACCGGAGAAGAACTGGAAATTCTCCGCCACCGATCTGGCCGAACGTGCCTTCTGGGACGATTACCAGCAGGCCTACCAAGATGCGCTCCGCGCGACCAGCACCCCCTGGGCGCCCTGGTACGTGATCCCCGCCGACCGCAAGTGGGTCACCCGCGCCGTCGTGGCGGACATTCTCACGTCCAACATTCGCAAACTCGATCTCGGTCGACCAACCCTGGGCGCGGATCAAATCAAGGCCCTGGCCGAGGCCCGCAAGGCTCTGGAAGCGGAGTGATCCTGCTCGAACTTCACGTCACCCCGTCTGCCGACGGCGGGCGCGGCCTTTACGGATCGGCCGTGGGTCCTCCGAATTGACCACCGGCGCGCCAAGACTATCCGGCCGGCGGTTGGCGTTGTCGGCCGCGATTTGCAGGAACTTCTCCTGGCTGCGAACGAGCGGTTCACCTTCGCGCGCGACCACACGACGGTAGCTGCCATCGGGCAAGAGTTCCCGGGCCTTCACATTGTCCGACATACTGAGCGATAGAATCTCGTCGATCATCCGTTTCTTGAGATCGGCCTGCTCGACGGGGAAGACAACTTCCACTCGACGGCTCAGGTTGCGATCCATCCAGTCAGCGGAGCCGATCAACACGGTCGGGTCGCCGCCGTTGCCGAAGTAGTAAATCCGGCTGTGCTCGAGGAAGCGGTCGATGATCGAGATCACGCGGATGTTCTCGCTCACGCCCGGAATCCCCGGCCGCAAGGCGCAGATGCCACGGCAGGCGATGTCGATCTTCACACCCGCTTGGCTGGCCCGATAGAGTGCCTGGACGATGGCCGGTTCGAGCAGGCCGTTGAGCTTCGCGATGATGCGCCCGGTTTTGCCTGAACGTTGCAGTTCCGCTTCGCGTTCAATCTGCTCGATCATGAACGACTGCATCCGCGACGGCGCGACGATGAGCTTCTTCCACTGGGGTAGTTCGCTGTAGCCGGTCAAGTAGTTGAAAAGGGCGGACGCGTCCTCGGCATATTCGGGGTTGCAGGTGAAGATGCCCAGATCGGTGTAGACGCGTGCCGTCTGTGGGTTGTAGTTGCCCGTGGCGAGATGCACATAACGGCGAATGCCGTCATCGTCCTTGCGGACGACGAGCGAGACCTTGCAATGCGTCTTCAAGCCGATGAAGCCAAAGACGACATGCACGCCCGCTTTTTCGAGTTCCCGAGCCCAAGCGATATTCCGCTCCTCGTCCAGGCGGGCCTTGAGTTCGATGACCGCGGTGACCTGCTTACCGGCGTCGGCCGCGCGTTGCAACGCCCGCACGATCGGTGAATCGGAACTCGTGCGATAAAGCGTCTGCTTGATGGCGAGGACTTTATCGTCCGAAGCGGCCGCCTCGACGAAATCGACGACATGACCAAACGATTCGTAGGGGTGATGCACCAGGATGTCACGTGACTTGATTGCCGACCAGATGTTCGGCGCGTTCGTAAACTCCAACACCGGTTGCGCGACGAACTGGACATCGCGCAGGTGGGCAAAACCGGGCAGTGCGTAGATCTGGAACATGCCCGTCGGGTCGAGCATGCGCGGGACGCGGTAGACGTCCGACGGCTCGAGGTGGAGGGCATTCATCAGGAATTGTTCGATCTCTTCCGAGCCCTCGCCTTCGAGTTCGAGACGCACGGCCGCGCCGCGTTTCCGCTTTCGCACCTCTTCTTCAATCGCCTTCAGGAGATCTTCGACTTCGTCGTCGTCGATTTCGTATTCGGAATCGCGAGTGACGCGGAAAACGGAGGCCGAATCAAGGTCCATGCCTGGGAAGAGTTCGCTCAGATGCAAACGGATCGTGGTTTCCAGGGGAGCGAAAGCATAACCCTTTTCGCATGGAAGCTGCACGAAGCGCGGCAGCACGGCCGGAACCTGCACGACGGCGAAGAGTTTATCCGAATTCCGGGGCCGTTGAAGCACGACCGCCAGGTTCAACGACTTATTCAGCAAGTGCGGGAACGGATGCACCGGGTCGATCGCCAGCGGCGTCAGGACCGGGAAGACTTCCTTGCGGAACATCTCACGCAGGTGCTTGCGGTCGCTGTCCGTCAGGTCGCGGCTGCGGCGGATGACGATCCCCTCGGCCTCAAGCGCGGGAAGCACGTCCTCCATCATGACCTGATACTGCTGGTTCACCAGATCGCCCACAACCTGCCCAATGCGATCAAGCTGAATGATCGGCGACATCTTGTCGGCGCCAAACGAACGCGCGATGCCGGCTTGCACCTTCTGCTGAAGCCCGCCCACGCGCACCATGAAGAACTCGTCGAGATTGGCCGCGAAAATCGCCAGGAACTTGAGACGTTCCATCAACGGCACTTTGGGGTCCTGAGCTTCTTCAAGCACCCGGCTGTTGAACTCCAACCACGAGAGTTCGCGGTTGATATAAAGCGTCGGGTCATCGAGATTGGGCGCCGGCACCGGTACAGCGGACGTCTGCATGAAAACTCCCTCGCAAGTGCGAAGAGAATAGTATACGAACTGTCGTCATTCCGGTTGAGCGAACAAGCCGAACACCCCCAAACCGTAGAACGTATACTCCACGTCGAAGCCTTCATCCCATAGACCGCCGCGGAAGCCCCCGGTCGGGATCTCGCATGACTCCGCATATTCCCGCACGGCGACGGCGTCGAGCCGATCGATCGCCCCGAGTTGAAAAAGCGTCCAACTCCCCGTGAACGTCGAGAGCAGGTCCGCGGCGGGGATGCGGTCATTCGCGCGCAGGCCGCCTTCAAACGATGACGGCAGTTGTTCGAGAAAGTCGCAAACCGCCGATCGGGCTTCCTCGTCGAGCGCGTCGGCCATTTGCAGGATGCCGATGCCGGCCGCGGTCGGGTTGGTGCCGCTGCGTTTCATCGGGGCGATCTCGACATAGCCGCCGTCATCGCGCCGGCGCGACTTCACGAACTTCACGAGATCATCGAGCCGTGGAACTGGCCGATCGAGCAATTGCAAGGCGAGCATGACCAGGAACGAATGGTACGTGCTGCCCGAGATGCCGCCCGGCATTTTCGCATAGCCGCCATCCGCGGTGCGAAACGATTCGAGCGTGCCGGCCACGCGCTCGGGCCAGTCGGCGGGCGCTTCGGCCAACACGTCCGGCCCGCCACCCAGCGGGACGAGAAAACAACTGACCAGCAGCGAGAAGAGATCGATGACACTCGCCGGCTCGCCCATCTTCTTCCGGAGGAAGTCGCCCGTCTTCGTGCAGAGCTCGGGCGTCAACCCTTGCAGCACGGCCAGCGAGCGCAGGGCGAACCCCGTGTAATAGAGGTCCGAACCGCCTTCGCGGCCCGAGAAGCCGCCATCCGGATTTTGGACCTCACGCAGCCAGTCAATATGCCGTTGCCGGGTCTCGGCGGGGAGTTTCTCGAGCGCATCGACCAGTTGACTGGTCAGGCGTTGCAGGTACGGTTCGTTCATGTGGGTTGCAGCTTCGTGCGGATCGACTCGGGGATCTCATGCGACTCGAGCCCGTGACCGGGAATCTCGCGGCAGAAGACGGACGTAATACGGCCCGTCGCAATGGCCTCGCCGCTGCGGGTAAAGTCGAAGCGATAGGTCGCCGACTTGTTGCCCAGGCGTTCCAGTGTGACTTCGATGTCGAGGACATCTTCGAACAAGGCGGGTTTGACATAATCGCAGGTGACCGAAACTCGCGGGAAACCGAAGCGCCGGCCCTCCTCGCGCCAGGCGACACTGAGCCCGCGCACGCGAAGATACTCCGTCTCCGCCGCTTCCATATAGCGGAAGAAATTCGAGAAGTGGACGATCCCGGCCATGTCGGTATCACCGAACTCGACCCGACGCGTAGTGCGAAGACTGTTCATCAAACGTACCTTTTGAGGACATCCAGTGTGTTCTGGGCCATGCTCTCGGCCGTGAAGCGTTCGCGCACGGCCGCCTGCCCTTGCTCGCCATAGGCCTGGCGTTTCTCGGGATTTTCCAGCATCTGCCGCCAGCCCTCCGCCAGAGCGTGGGGGTCGTTCGGCTCCACGAGCAGACCGCCGCCGGTGGCTTCGATCAATTCCGGGAATGAGCCATGCCGCGGTTGCACCACCGGCGTGCCGTTCGCCAGAGCTTCCAGAATATAGATCCCCTTCGGCTCGCGATAGACAGTCGGCACCGAGAGCAGATCGAGATCACGCAGGAACTCAATCTTACCCGCATGCCCTGGGGAGGCGACATGTTCGACGTCGCCGGTCGCGCGCATCTTCAACATTTGTTCTTCAAAAAACGAACGCCGATGCTCGCCCAGCCAGCCGGAGAGACGCACCCGGATCGGCGGAGCGCCCGCCATCTTGCGGTATTCCACAACCGCGTCGGCGAACTGATGCAGCCCCTTCTCGGGACAGAGCCGGGCGAAAAAGCCGACGGTATAGGGCGGTTGCTCGCGGTATGTGCGCGGCAGACCGTGCCCTTTCAGGTTCAGACCCGGATGGACGACATGGAAACGTTCACGCGGGTGATCGAGATAGCCGGCCATGAAGTCGGCGTAGTAGGCGCTCGTCGCGAAACAGCCGTCGATCAGCCGAAGGTTCTGTTGGACAAGCCCGATGGAGTGCAGGCGATCTTCCGGCGGCAGGGCTTCCAGGAAAATATCATCGCCCTGAACGGTGCCGAGAACCGGTACTCCAAGAGCGTTTTTGACATCCGCGACGAGACCGGAGATCAACAGATTCGAGAGCACGATGATGTCAGGCTTGGCTTCGTCTTTCAGATAGTAGAGCAGTTTGGCGATCTCTTTCCGTTGCTTGCCGTGCGTCCCCTCGAGCATCGAGACAGTCAGGCCGCCCAACTTCTCGGCCCGGGTGCTCGCCGCGAAACGCGAGACCCAGCGGAGCAACCGGGGGAAATTCAGCAAACGGTCGAAGAACCAGGGTGTATGGCGGAACAGCCACGACTTCTGTTCGAGGAAGACGTTAATGCCGCCGTAGAAGACGTGCGAGTTGGAAACGTCGTCCTCGTCGGTCCGGATCGGCGTGTAGGTGGGGATGAGCAGCGTATCATGCCCGAGCCGGTTGAGCGCGGCCGCGAGTGTGTTGTCCTTCATGCACGAGCCGCAATACATGCCCGCGGCCCCGGAGGTGATGAACGCAATCCGCATGAAGTGATTATAACCAGCGGCGGCGAAGGAGTCGATTGACTCGACGACGCACGTTGCCCCAAAGTCCGAAATTCCATTGAACCGAGGCATGCACAAGTTGATTCTCGTCGTGCCAGCACGCGGCGAGTAGATCCTGGATTTCCGGATCCGCGAGGACCGCACGCGGCGCCTCACGCAGGGCCTTGCCGATCTGTTCCTTGTAACGCGATTCGATTGAGGCGTTATGACACAGGAACTCGACCATCTGGTTAAGCGGCAGGCCTTCTTCGATGAACCAGCCCGCGAGCGCTTGAAGCGGCTTCTTCACGGCCAAATACTCGCCGACAACCTGCGGTTGAATCTCCCGAGGGTCGACCGCGATCAATCGCGAACCGCTGATTAAATAGTGGTAGCGATAGCCCAGCCGGGTGAAGGCACGGCGTAGTTCGCGCGGCGTGCGATCGTAGTAGTCGAGACCGAGGTAATTGGATTCATAAAGGATCGGCGGCGCGTCGCTGCGGCGTAAAAAGCGCCGGCCGCCTTCGAGAGCCTCGATCTCCGAACCTTCGACGTCGAGCTTGATGAAATCAAGGTGATCCACCCGTTCATCAACCAGCAGACGATCGAGTTCGATGAGCGGGACCTTACTCGAAGGCAAGTTAGTCTTGGCGTTCGCCACATGCCCCCATGGTCCGTGTGACGAGAACGAAACCGTCCCCGTGCGATTGCCGATGGCGGCATGATGCACCGACAGACGTTTCGACCAGTGATTGGCATAAACACTTTGAAGCAAGAGGGCCGCATTGAGCGGAGACGCTTCCACCGCCAACGCTCGACAACCGCGTGCGGCGGCCGTGAGGGCGAACGTGCCCAGATGAGCGCCCAGATCGAGCATCGCGCTGCCGGGCTTCAGAAACTCGAGCATCAGCCGCAAGAGCGACAAATTGTGATTGGTCGTGTTGTCGATGTACCCCATCGCGATGGGGTCCGCCGCCTGCCCGGGTTGCGCGACGACGCACCGTGGATCGATAGCAATCTGAAATGCGAGTTCATCATCGATCTGATGATGGCAGAGAATCGGAACAGCCTCGGAAAGAGGCAAGCGGGTATCGAGACGGGCCTGTTGGGTCTGCGTCATCGGAGCCTCCATGCTTCGCCGGGCGACGGCAGGGAGAAATGATACTCCGAATGCAAACCCGGACGCAAGAGGATCAGGGCGCCGTAGCCGCCAGGTACGCGCTCAGGATCGCCACGTTCTGGACGAACGCCTGACAATTGATGATCTTCGTCGTCGGATCATTCGGGCCGTGGAAGCGCAGCCTTCCCTCTTCGATCCAGCGACCCTGGGCGTCGAGGGCGGCGAGAACCGTCTTTACTTGAGCCGTCAAGGCGTCACCCGGCGGTCCCTTCTTGGGCAGATTCTCCTTCTTGAGATCCTCGGCCGACAGTTTCTTCAGACGCTCGAATTCTTTCTCGATGGAATCGAGCTTGCTGTTAAACTTGAAGCCATAATGGGTCGGCAGGTCGTCATCCTTGTAGGTCAGCCCGTAGTTCTTGTTCATGTAGAGCGGCTTGTTGGTTTTCAATTCGTAGAAGCGAGCGAGTTGGTTGCCCTCCAGCAGGCATGTCTTGTAATAGGCGAGAGCGCGGGGGAGCGGTTCCAGGTATTTGGCGTCGCCCGTCACGCGGTAGAAAAGCAGGAGCATTTGCATGACGCCGGCCGATTCGCTGCCGGTGATCGCCGGCGGCTCGAACTTGCGAGCCCATGTTGGCCGCATCTCGAAATCGTACTGTTGCGCCCAGCCTGGTTGCGGGTCAGGCATCTGGGCCAGAATCAAGAAGTTGGCCCCCTTCTCCGCGGCCTGGCGATATTTCGGCTCATCGTAGATACGTGCCGCTTCCAGAAGCACGGGGAGCAGATCGCTCATCAAACCGTCGTTGAGCGTGCAGAACTCCCAGTAGTTCTTGTACTGGGATACGCGCGGATAATCTCCCTGATGATACCCCGCCTTTTTGATGGCAAATCGGGAAGCATCCGGGAACTCGGAGTAACCTTGAGGCCAGCCGCCAATCGGATACTGCGATTTGAGAATGGCGTCGAGCGCGTAGAGCGCCGCCTCGTGAATCGCGGCGTCCTTTTTCTTCAGGGCGGCGTCCAGGCGAATCATCATCATCGTCGATGCCTGCGTGGTGTTGTCGTCGAACGAGGTCACGTTGCGTTTCTTGCTTCCGGGCGGTTCGGTGCGGAATGCCCAGAGGTTGCGTGCGGCCGGGTCGAATTCGATCGATGCCTTCCAACCACCCGAGCGAAGTTGCCCTTTCAACAACGTGGCGCCGACTTCGCGAGCGGCATCGAGATAGAACGAGTCGCCGGTCGCCTCGTGCGCGGCCACGAACGCCAGCCCAATCGTCGGCGTGCCGGGCGGTTGAATCCACGTTTGTCCCTTGACGGCTCTCCCCTCGGCCTCCCGCTTGCTCAAGTCGTCGCTGTAACGCCAAAGATAGCCGCCATCCTGGCAGACCTGCGTCCGGAAGAAATCGACCGCCTTGTGCAAACCCTTGGACGCCTCCTCCCGCAACGCCGCCTCATCGGCCTGAAGACTCGGCGCGATCAGAAGCGGTAGAAGGGAGAGAGTGTAGCGCATGGAGTTGTCTCCTTGGGTAGAGTCGAGATTCTACCTCTTCCGCCCTATTCATGTTTTTGAACATGAAACCAGCCGCCACGCCATAAAAATCCGATGACGATTCCCCAGACGGCCACGACGAGGCCCCCCTGCCAGAGCAATCGCTCGATGAGCAACGGCCAATTACGCCGTCCCGGTAGGATCGGCGGCAGCCAGCGATCGACCATCGCCTGCACGCAAAAACCGACGCCCAGGGCAAAGAAGATCCAGACCACGTCGCGGCGGAAGATGGGGAATCCCTCGTAGCGGGCTGCGAGCGCGGTACACCGATAGCGAGCCAGGTCGCCGAGTAATAGGGCCGCGATCAGGCCGCGCAGGCCGTCGACCCAGGCCCCGACTGGCATGAACAGAATAAGACAAAAGACCTTCACGCCATTGCTCAGGGCATAGATCCGCGGCTTGCCGCGAGCGATCAGCAGGGAACTGCCGTTGGAGTCGAGGATCTGCAACAACCCACTGACGGCCAACATCGGCAGGATCCAGCCGGCCTCCTGGTAACGATCGTCATAGAGGCAACGGATCAGGGTCGGCGCGATGGCGATCAGGCCGGCGACCAGCAAGGCGCTCAGAGCCCCGGCACGCAGTTGAACTAGCCGCACCGCTTCACGCAAATCGCTCCCAGCGTCGATCATCCGGCTGTAGATCGGCAGCACCACTTGGCGGGCGACGGTGCCCATCAGAGCGCTCGGCACCATCGCGATCTGGTTCGCCAGATGGTACACCCCCAGGGTGGCCAGTGAAATAAAACTGACGACCACGCGGTCGACGTGATCGGCCAAAAAAGTGCAAATCGTGCTAATGAAGATCCACCGGCCGAAGTGAACGAGCTCGTGAGCCGATTGGCGATCGTAACGAAAGCGATTACGCGGACCCGGCAAGAGATGGCTGAGGGACATTTGCATCAACGCATTGCTCAGCGGGCCGGCGGCCATCGCCAGCAGTCCGGGTGAAAAAGAGGCCCACGTGAGCATGATGACGACGCTGACAATCGAACTGACCAGATCAATTAGAACCGCCCGGCGCTGAAGAAGATGCCGATGCAGGCCATGCAGCTTGGTTGACGTGAACCCCTCGATAACCGTGGTGAAGGCGAGCAAGGGCAACAACCAGAGAAGTGCGGGCTCCGGTTCAGGCCGCCAATAGGCCGCGGGCCAGGCGAGGGCCGCCGCACCGATCCAGAGTACGAAGCCGCGAACAATCTGGATCGTCCAGGCTGTATTGAGAAAGACCGGATCGTCGCCGCGAGGACTTTGAATGATGGAGACGCGAATGCCCAGATCGGAAAACAGATGCAACCCGGTGAGAAACGCGAAGCAGAGCGCGAACAACCCAAAGGCTTCCGGATAGAGCAACGACGCGAGCATGATCGACGAGCCGAAGCGGATGATCTGCATGCAGGCGAAGCCGCCGCCGATCCAGACGACGCTCGACTTGATCACCCCGCGCGACGGCGGCGACGGCAACGTCTCGTTCGTCCCGGTGGCAGGATCGGAAGGGGGAGTTTCGGGAAGCGATTCAGGCACGGAGGTTCGCCCCCGATGTCAGACCCAACCGTTGCCAAGCGGCGAGAGGGACAGTCATCCCGGCGCAGAAGAGCCAAACCGTGGAATAGTCGTTGGCGAACCAGACGCCGCGCATGGCGATCAGGCAGCCGCCGATCGAGCCCAGCAAGCCGGCCGCGATTCGGCCAGACGGACCGGTGCCGCGTAGGAAGGGACCGAGCAGATTCCAGAGCACGCTCGCCGCCAATAAAGCGAAGAACAACAGACTGAGATCGCCATATTGCAGAAAGAACATCAGGTAGTGATTATCGATCGAGATGAATCGCGCGTCCATGTCCGAATCGCGCGGCAACTGCTTCATCTGCGTGCCGTAACCGAGCCAGCCTGCGTTCTCGATCGCCTCACGATAGACGACCAGAAGTAAGTCGCGATGCTTGGTGCCCGAATACTCGTATTGTTCGCCATTGATCATGACGAACGAATCGCCTTCTTTGCTTTCATCCGCGTAGTTCTGCAGCAAATTGACGACCTCGTCGCGAGCGGCGTAGAAACCGATGCCGCCGAAGGCGATGAGGAAAATAAATAGCGGACGCAGCCGCGGCGCGGCGTGGAAGAGCGTCGTCCCCAGGACCGTGATGGAGACAACCTGGGCCGCCCGCGATCCGGTACTGACGACGCCGATCAAGGCGAACAACGGCGTGAATTTCCACCACCTCGGACCACGATGGTGATACGACTGCACCGCCGCCTCGATCGCCCACGGCAGCAGTAGAGCGAAGGTCAGGCCGAAGTAGATCGGATG
>Ga0105046_10007375_pt1 | contig 17328 bp, 13 predicted proteins | sample MAT03_FD_78385 | JGI IMG/M metagenome (GOLD analysis project Ga0105046, IMG submission 78385) | Freshwater microbial communities from Lake Fryxell liftoff mats and glacier meltwater in Antarctica - MAT-03 (megahit assembly) | ecosystem: Environmental > Aquatic > Freshwater > Ice > Liftoff...
AGCCACACTGTATTGGGCGGCCGGGCTTTCCACGGGACCGGCCTGGAACACATGGGTCGAGAATCTCGTTCCACAGAAAATCCGCAGTGGTTTTTTCGCGCGTCGAAGTCGCATGTGCCATATTGGTGTCCTGCTGGGATTGATCGCGGGAGGGCTGTTTTTGAGATGGTCCGTCGCGCACGACATGACAGTCGCCGTGTTTGCCGTGCTGTTTGGTATCGGTGCCGTCGGTCGCTATGTGTCGGCAGGTATGTTGGCGCGACAGACCGAACAGCCGAACTGGCACGGATCGGGACATGATCGCGAATTTGATGGAGTCGCGGGAGATCGCAGGCAGGATGCTTACGCCACGAGCGAGCACGGCAAGCAGGATGCTTACCCCACAGAATTGCCAAAAATTGTGTCGGCGAAGGATCGATTCGCTGCGGTCGTGCAGGCTCTCAAACATCCGGGATCGGCTGGTCGATTGGTGTTGTTCCTGATGGTCGTGCAAACCGCCGTGCATGTGTCCGGCCCGTACTTCACTCCGTATATGCTCAGAATTCTGAAGCTGTCGTGGATGGAGTACATGGGTCTGCTCTCGCTGGGTTTCATAGGCAAGATGCTGGCGCTTCCCTGGGCCGGTCGGTTTGCAAATCGATTTGGATCAGATCGTTTGTTGTGGGTTGGCAGTATTGGGATCGTTCCCGTGAGCGCTTTGTGGTTCTTTTCGCAGAACGTCTGGTGGCTGGCGGGGATTCAGATTGTGAGTGGTCTTGTCTGGGGCTGTTATGAACTCGCCATGCTGCTGCAATTCTTCCGGCAGATTCCTGGCGAGCGACGTGTGGCTGTACTCACGCTGTACAACCTGGGCAATTCCGCTGCAATGGTTCTGGGCACCGTCATCGGCGGAGTGATATTGAATGCCCTGGGACGCGGGATGGATGCGTATCTGACACTGTTTGTCGCGTCTGGCTGTATGAGATTCTTCGCACTTCTGGCAATGCCCGGCAGACAGGCAGCCGTGGAAACGACGCGGGAAGTGGTGTCTGGATGGATGGAGAAATCTGTTCGCGGTTATATTCATGCACCGCATTCGATGCGTGCGGTCCAGGAAGTTCACATGAATGTTCCTCAGACGTCCAGAGTCAGCGACGTTGTGCTGAGTATTCACGAAGGATCATCGATTACGTCACGAGTGATCGATGAAGGCGGAACCACAAAGCGCCGCGATGCTTCGTCCGTGTCGCAAAGCGGATGACGGGGTTCGTTGATTGGGATTTATGTAGCCTGAACATTCTTGTCCGAGATCTTACCAAACAGCGTGCCATCGCCGTACAATTCGTGAGCGGAACAACTTCTGTCTCGATGGCGTTTCATGGCCATGCGACGGACATGAATGTCCAGCCTGCAAGAGGGCCTGTTTTGCTTTTTCGATTGCAGTCAAACCACAAGGATCTTATCTTGTCCGAAGAACAATCGCCTCAACTGATCGGGGCGGAACAGACCAGTCCGGAACAGGCTCCACCGGACCAGACCGGTCCATGGTATCGCGACGGCCTCCAGTTTACCTGTTCGCAGTGCGGGGATTGCTGCACAGGCCCGCCGGGAGTGGTGTGGGCCAGCGAAGAAGAACTCCTTGAGATCGCGGAATATCTCGGAAAACCCATCGGGGAAATTCGATTGTTTCATACGCGAATTGCCCGCGGGCGAGTTTCACTGACCGAGTTTGCGAACGGCGACTGCACATTTTTTGATTCGAAGAGTCGCAAGTGCACCGTCTATCCCGCGCGCCCCGTCCAGTGCCGCACATGGCCGTTCTGGAATTCGCACCTTGCCAGCGAAACTGCCTGGAAGAAAGTCTGCGAAGTGTGCCCCGGTGCCGGCGAAGGCGCATTCGTCAGTCTTGAGCTGATTGAAGAACGGGCGAAGCGAATCGATATGTGAACCTTTCTTTCGCCATCGGAAATACGGCGTTTGGCGGGAATTGGTGGCGGCGTCTTTGCCAGTTTCGATGCGGACTGTTATCGTTTGTGATCTCACGGAATGTTTGTTCATTTCTCATCCACGTCCTGCCTGTCAAAGTGTGTTTGTCATGACTCAAATCAATAAATTCAGCAGTCGAATCACTCAGCCTGCCTCTCAGGGGGCATCTCAGGCAATGCTGTATGCCACCGGCATGGACCGGGCTGACATGGATAAGGCGCAGATCGGTATCAGCAGCATGTGGTTCGAGGGCAATCCGTGCAACATGCACCTGATGGACCTGGCGGCCAAAGTCCATGAAGGCGTCCAGGCTGAAAACATGATTGGCATGCGATTCAATACGATCGGTGTCAGCGACGGCATTTCGATGGGCACGGACGGCATGTCGTATTCGCTGCAGTCACGCGACCTGATTGCGGATTCGATTGAGACGGTCATGTCGGCGCAATGGTACGACGCAAATATCTCATTGCCGGGCTGCGACAAGAACATGCCTGGCTGCATCATCGCCATGGGGCGCCTGAATCGTCCGTCGCTGATGATCTACGGCGGCACGATCAAGCCGGGATGCGGGCTCAAGGGCGAAAAGCTCGATATCGTTTCGGCGTTCCAGTCCTACGGTGAATACCTCGGAAAGAAAATCACGGAAGAAGAACGAGCCAGCATCGTGCGTCGCAGTTGTCCCGGAGCTGGTGCCTGCGGCGGCATGTATACGGCCAACACCATGGCGTCGGCGATCGAAGCGATGGGGATGAGTCTGCCGTACAGTTCATCTACGCCTGCTGAAGATCCGGCAAAGCTCGACGAGTGCTTTACGGCAGGGACCGCGATTCGGCACTTGCTGGAAATGGACATCAAACCTCGTGACATTATGACGCGGGCGGCATTCGAAAATGCGATGGTGATTATCATGGCGACAGGCGGATCCACCAACGCCGTCCTGCATCTGATCGCGATGGCTCGCGCTGTGGAAGTGCCGCTGACGATTGATGACTTCCAGAAAGTCAGCGAGCGAGTGCCGTATATTTCGGATCTGAAGCCCAGCGGCAAGTTCGTGATGGAAGATCTGCACATGATCGGCGGCACTCCGGCTGTGCTCAAGTATCTCCTTGAAAAAGGTTTTCTCGACGGCAGTTGCATGACGGTGACTGGAAAAACGCTGGAGCAGAATCTGAAGAATCTGCCCGGCCTGAAACCCGGTCAACAAATTGTGCATCCGATTGAAACGCCGATCAAGGAGAGCGGGCACATTCGCATCATGCGTGGCAACGTGTCTCCCGACGGTGCGGTGGCCAAGATCACCGGCAAAGAAGGTCTGGTGTTCAGCGGTACGGCTCGTTGTTTTGATTCAGAAGAACTGATGCTGACCGGTCTGGAACACGGAAAAATCAAGAAAGGCGATGTGGTCGTCATTCGTTACGAAGGACCAAAGGGTGGACCGGGGATGCCGGAAATGCTCACGCCGACTTCTGCGATCATGGGTGCTGGTCTTGGGACGGACGTAGCACTGCTGACCGACGGTCGCTTCAGTGGCGGTTCGCACGGATTCATCGTGGGCCATATCACTCCGGAAGCTCAGGTCGGCGGTCCGATCGCGCTGCTGAAGGATGGCGACAGGATTGTCGTCGATGCAGAGAAGAACGAAATCAACGTCGATCTGTCAGCGAGTGAACTTGCCGCTCGTAAGGCGGCTTTTGTGGCTCCGCCGTTCAAGGCGACGCGCGGTACGCTGGCCAAATACATCCGCTGCGTGAAGTCGGCTTCGGAAGGCTGCGTGACGGACGAAGAGTTGTAGTCACCGAGACGCCTTCTTCCATTCGGCGGATCCATGAGGTATAGTACGTCATTGATCATACCTTTTGTGTCCATCAAACCGGGGACGAACAATGGTGAACTCAGCAGTCAGTTCGACGATGGCCGAACGACTTGAGGAATTGGGCCATATTTCAGCCGACCGACTGCGGCTTTTTCCGTCACCGGGGACCGCTACGGTGGACGATTTGATGGAATCCAATACTCATCGCAAGCCGCTTTGTGAGTTGATCGATCAATCACTTGTGGAGAAAGCCGTGGGATTTGAATCATCTGTGGTGGCGGCAACGATACTCGCAATTCTCCATAATTTTGTGGCTCCCCGCCGACTGGGTTTCGTGGCTGGGGCGGATGGAATGTTTCGGTTGCTGCCAAGCACAGTCCGTGCTCCTGACGTCGCTTTTGTATCCCGGGAGCAACTACCCGACGGCAAATTTCCCGCAGAAGCGTACCCTCCATTCGCTCCGGATCTGGTCGTCGAAGTGCTGAGCCCCGGAAACACGAAAGCCGAAATGTCACGGAAGCGGGTCGAGTACTTTCATTCGGGCACGCGTCTTGTCTGGATGGTAGACTGCGTCGATCGTTCCGTCGCCGTTTATACGTCGCCCAGTGCGGTTAGCATTCTGAATGAAGAAGCGACCATCGACGGTGGCGAAGTCCTGCCGGGATTCTCCAGCCCCGTCGCGGACTTCTTCGCAGATCTGGACTTCGGTGCTGAATAACCGAATGCCGCATGCGGCGTGACTCTCAACATACGACCGCGTGCCGGTAAATGCTCCACTGAATCTGCTTCTCAGATTTCGACCATCTCAGCCTCGGTGCGCATGCGGTGGCTGTTGGCGGATGAAGCCGTCGAGATCTTCGGCTGCATCCTGCCAGTTGCCGGAGCGGGCCTGCTGGATGATGTCGGCCAGTGCTTCAAAGGCTTTGCCTGACAGCTGGCCGTCATCCCGGAGTTTTTTCAGTCGTCCTTCGGAGTCATCGAGCAGTTCCGTGCGGCGTGAAGTGATTGCTGTGTACAGGGCATCTGTGGTCAAAATCGCTTCGTCAGATTCCAATGCCGGTGGCCCGCCGCAGCCCAAAACTGACAGCCACAGACTTAGCAGCAGGACAGACGGCAAACCCCGGAGATATGTCATCAGAATTCTCCCGTGACTTCGGCACCGCCGCGAGTACACAAGCCAGCCCAGACGAAACCATCCATGTACTGCGAAATAAACCGTACCGAACCGTCACCAAGCAGGCAGTGGCATCCGCCCGCATGGTCGGCTTCCAACTGATCCGGATGCCGGGCAGGATGATTGGGCTGGTGAATAATCACCTGAGGATGGTCGTGCAGGTCTGGCCCGCTGTGGGCCTGAACCAGGGCTCCGCCGCTGTCGCAATCATCCGTGAGCGTCCCGTTCACTTTTTTGCAGGTGACAGAATACGGCACCACACCGACCCATGTTTTGTCGCTCAGGGCTGATGTGTGCTCGCCCAGAAAAACGGTGTTGGATGTGCCGTCCGTAATGTCCGCCATGCGGATCCTGCTGTTGCGATAAAAAGCTCCGTCAATTGTCGCTGATCCGGCATTGGGTATGGGCTCGGGAATGGAGAAGTCCGTCGAATATGCCGCTGGCCGTCCCCATGGTCCCTGCGTTCCAGCCATGGTGACATAGTGGGCGTGCGCCACAAAAATGCCAGGAGAATACGGCTGCGGATTTCCAGGTTGCTCGTTATCGCCGGATGTATATCTTCGCAGCGAAAATCCGTCACTGCCTCCGACTGCACTTGGACACAGAAACATGGCCAGCTTGGTTTTCATTGCAGACACATGTTGAGGCACCCACAATGGAAGCGTCGGATCAAACTGCTGGTACAGCGACGACTGTTCAAGTTGCGGCAGTATCATCACGCCCCATCCCAGCCCTGATGCTCCATTGCGATTGTCATCCGGGTAACTCACGCCAAACGCTGACCCCGATACCACAGGGCTCCCCAGATAGGCGGGCGGAAGCACCTGATGGACGTCGTGGTAATTATGAATCGCGAGTCCTATCTGCTTCAGATTATTCCTGCACTGCGTCCGCCGCGCCGCCTCCCGTGCCTGCTGAACCGCAGGCAACAGCAACGAAACCAGAATCGCAATAATGGCGATCACCACGAGCAATTCTATGAGCGTAAATGCTCGCGAGCGAAGCGACCGTCGCCCTGAAGACAATCGGCAAATCAATTCTTGATTCATGTGGACGAACCCTGCAGTATTCAAAGTGGTAACTGGCGACGGTCCCGACTGCTTTTCAGGCCCCGGTGATCGGTGGCCGTCGTGTTTGTAGCTAGCGCTACATTTCAGGATTGTAGCGTGTGCTACATTGGCGTCAATGTCGCATTTCAAAGATTCTGCGTGTGATCGTCGTGGCGGAGCGGCTGGGGAGGTGAATGGTGGGCCGGCGCGGCTTTTCAGCCGCTTGTCGCACCTTGTGTCGCGAAAATCCGGTTCTTATTCTGAACCTGGTTCAAAACAAATGCCGTTGTCCCGAGGATGTTCGCGGAGGCCTGAACAAGTCTGTTCGAGACGCAGGAAGTGTGGCGTCAAGGCCACAGCGTTGGCGAGTGAGTTTGAAGAGAGCTGAGATCTGATCGGCGATGGGGCCGGTACCACGCATCCGAATGCGGAATTCGCTTTGACTGAGCTTGCCTTCTCGAACCGACCGTAAACGCGATTCAATTTTATCGGCATGAGTCGGGCGATGGCGTTTGATCCAGTCGATAAAGATCGTTTGGACAGTCAGCGGTAACCGGACCATGATGTAGCTGGCGGATTTTGCTCCGGCTTCTGCCACCGCTTTCAGCACTGCAGCCATTTCATCGTCGTTGAGTCCGGGGATGATGGGAGCCACCATAACATGCACCGGAATTCCGCCTTCCGCAAGCTTTCGGATCGCTTCGAGCCGACCGGCCGGTGCCGTGCAGGCGGGTTCAAGAACTTTTGTGAGCCCCTGGTCCAGACTATTAATACTGATCGCGACTCTGCACAGATTCATGGACGCAAGTTCGCTCAGCAAATCGACATCGCGCGTCACCAGCGAGTTTTTCGTGATGAGCGACATTGGCTGCCTGGCTTCCAGAGCAATCTGAAGGCACTGTCGCGTGATCTGCAGTTTGCGTTCGATCGGCTGATAGCAGTCGGTGACTCCGGAGAGCATCACAGGTTCGCACCTGTACTTCGGTCGTGCAAGCCAGTCGCGAAAAAGAGTGGGAGCGTTCCGTTTGACGAAGATCTTCGTTTCAAAATCCAGTCCGGCACTCAGGCCGAGGTACTCATGCGTAGGCCGTGCGTAACAATAACTGCAGCCGTGCAAACAGCCTCGATAGGGATTCAGGCTGTAGCGAAACGGGATGTCGGGACTGTCATTTTCTGAAATGACGGATTTTGATGCATCATCGAAGTACTGCGTGGCCGGGCGTTCAAGCTGCTGCAGGAATTCGTCATCAAACTCCAGTTGCTCGAAGTCTGCTTCGTGAATGACGGTCAGAAATCTGTTCGCCGGGTTGTCAGCGGCACCGCGTCCAACAGGATCTCTTCCGGGATTTTTTGACATGAGAATCGACGACAACACGAAAATTGAAATGCGAAGGCTTTAAAACGCTGGCACCGACTATATTCTACGCAGGCTGGCCCGAAATGTTGAGACCAAACATCAATTCAGCCGAAACTCGCTGGCGTCCGGTTGTCTGGGAAACCGTGGGCTAGCGCCCAATGGCACTCGATTTCACAAAGTAGACCTCACTCTCCGAGTGAGGCAGGCCGCAAAACGCGGCCTTTGGCATTCGTCACTCAGAGAGTGACGGCTACTTTAATCGCAAATCGAGTACCATGGGATAGCACCCAGCACCTGATGGAATGTCAGAATCTCAACTGCCGCTCGACTTACAGAGTGATATGAGGTCTTCACATGAAGAATTCGCGGCCCAAAGGGTCGGTAAACTACAACAACGCCGGGCGTGTGGTGTTGGTCAGTGGCGGTGCAGGTGGAATAGGGCGCGCCATCTGCGATGCCTTTGCGGCGTCTGGTGCGGATGTGGTGTGTCTGGACATTAACGCAGATGCTGCGGTCGATCTGCCGAACGGGATTGCGTTTGTCGCGGGAGACACATCGTGCGAGACCGACTGCCGCAATGCGGTAGAATTCGCGATCCAGTCGTTTGGCGCTTTGGATGTGCTGGTGAACAACGCGGCCATTCAGCCGCCTTCTTCCTATGCACCGCTGCATGAGTTTCCAACTGAGCTGTGGGAGCGCATGGTGGGAGTCAACTTCACTGGCTATTCACTGTTGGCAAAACATGCGTTGCTGCAGATGCTGAAGCAGGACACCGGCGTGATCGTGAACATCGCCAGCGGCCAGGCGCATCGGACGACTCGGGGGGTTCCTGCCTACGGTCCGATCAAGGCCGCGAATCTGCTCCAGACGCGGCAATGGGGCGTCGAATACGCTCGTGAGGGAATTCGCGTCGTGTCTGTTTCGCCGGGTGCGATCAGGACGCCGCTTGTGGAAGCAACTTTACGTGAGCAGGGCGGTGAAGCCCAATTGGCCAATCGCCATCCTCTGGGTCGCATTGGTCGACCAGATGAAGTTGCCGCCGCCGTCCTGTGGCTTGCCAGCGATGATGCGTCATTTGTGACGGCCACTGATCTGGAAGTCGATGGCGGTCTTGGCGCATTCGGCGCATTTGCTGATCCGTATCCGATGAATTGATGGGGGCAGACTTTTAGAAGATGGGGCTCAGCGAAAAGCATAGAGAATTCGCATCGGTGCGAATTCGGGAAAAATTGCTTACAATTCCGGACTCTCCGAATCATTTCTGAAACAAGTGCCTTTATCGAACTCGCTCAGATGAAGCACATAATCTGCTGGAATAGCTGTGCGTCTACTTGAATACCTGGAAATTGAAAACTTCAAACGATTTGGGGACATCCAGCGAATCGAACTGGAGCATCCTACGGTCCTGATCGGGCCAAACAACTGTGGGAAGACGTCAGCGATTCAGGCAATCGCGCTTTGGTCACAGGCCATTAAGACGTGGTATGAGTCACGAAGAGAATCTAAAGCTAAAGAGCGCACGGCCGTAGCACTCAACCGTTTGACGCTTGTCGCCGTACCCGTTCCGAGTACGCGATTTTTCTGGCACAATGCCGCTGTTCGCCAAGGAAATCAAAACGTCACGCTGACGATCACCCTGGGAATACACATGCGTGGCAGGACAGATTCCCTGTCCATGTCGTTTCGCAATCAGGGTGACGAAATCGTTTATTGCACCCCCATCGACGGGGATCTCGAAAAAACGGACCTTATTGAATATGCAGCGAAGCTGAATATCGAGTTGCTGTATTCTATGTCCGGTCTGGAAAACGAAGAAGCAATCCTGCAACCGGGGAGAATCAATGTACTTTTGGGTCAGGGCCAGACTGCCCAGGTACTCCGAAATCTGTGCCTTATGGTCTATGAACAGTCTGCGGAAGACTGGCTGTGCGTTCAGAAGCTGATGATCCGGTTGTTCTCCGTTGAGCTGGGACACCCAGTGAGAACAGCACGAGGCGCAATTGAACTGAAGTACGAGCAATCCGGCATGAAAGACTCCTTGGAAGTCGCTCTGGCTGGACGCGGTTTTCAGCAATTGTTGCTTATCTTTGCGTACCTCTTCAGCCACAAAAACAGTGTATTGTTGATTGATGAGCCCGATGCACATCTGGAGATTCTTCGTCAGAAGCAAGTCTACGTTCTACTGCGTGACATTGCGTCCGCCAATCGAAGTCAAGTTGTTCTGGTCACACATTCAGAGGTTATTCTTGAAGAATCACTGGACAAAAATCTGACATTACTGCTGGACGCGAAGGCGGACAACCTGGCCCAGAAAAGCGACATTAAGAACGCATTGAAACACTTTGGTGCGGAACTTTATGTGCGGGCACGCGAGCGAGGCTATGTGCTGTATGTTGAAGGTGGTACCGATCTGGACATGCTGCGTGCGTTTGCGGAGCGGATCATGCACCCGGTTGCAGCGCAATGGGACGAACGAGTCAATTCGTTCTACGTCCAGGATAACTACCCGGAGCAGTCAGTTGAGAGTGAACTGGAACGCGTTGAAGGCGGATTTGGAATCACCCCAAAGGCTCATTTTTTTCAACTTCGCGGCATGATTCCCGAACTTAAAGGACTGGCCATTCTGGACAACGATGGTAGAAATCGGACACCTTCGTTCGAAGGCGGTTTACGGACTCTTTACTGGAATCGTTACGAGGCAGAAAACTACTTTGTGACTCCTGAATTACTTCGCTCATACGCTCGCCGCTCATACGCCGATGCGACACTTTTTGGTGGACACAAGAAAGAGATCGATCGCGTTCTGCAAGACCTGATCCTGGATCGAGTATTTTCGGGCTCGGACGTTGACTATAAGATTTACGAAAAAATGACTGGAGATGCTAAACGACTGGTCTGGGACGCGCAAACGCAGCGAATCAAGCTGAGCGACTTTGCAGAAGCGTTTTTTCGGCGGCTGGCGGCTGACGTCGGAGACCAGATGCTGCTGACAAAAGGTGAACTTCACCAATTGGTCCAGCTTGTTGAACCCAGCCACATCCCATCCGAAGTACGCGACAAACTGGACGAATTGGCTGAGGTTTTCTCATCCGCCAGTCCTTGAAATCTCCACCCGCTAACACACTTTTTGCAGTTGCCCTCCGACGCGAATCCGCCAGGTTTCTGCATCTCACGCATTTATCCATCATCAGTCGCCCTGGAGCGCTTAATGTCTTGTACGAACATTGCAGGAATTGCGATCATCATGACCTTTGTCACACTGTCTGCCCGCAGCACGTCGGTCCTTGCGGAAGACGGCATGTTTCCCATGAGCGAACTGCCACGTCTGAATCTGGCCGAAAAAGGCATTTTGCTGACCGCCGATGAATTGTTCCATCCCGGTCAGGTCAGTCTGGTGGATGGGATCTGCCGTGTGAACGGATGCACGGGATCGTTTGTCTCGGACAGCGGCCTGATCATCACCAATCATCATTGTGCGTTCGATGCGATCCAGAAAGCCAGCACGCCTCAGAACGATTTACTGACCAACGGATTCAGCGCCGCGACGCGTGAACAGGAGATTTCCGCTCCTGACTATCAGGTCCGTATCACTGAGAACTACCGTGACATCTCGAGTGACGTTCTGGCCGCTGTCCAGGCCGGGATGTCGTTTCTGGAACGCACAAAAGCGATCGACAAGCGACGCAAGGAACTGGAAGTCGCCTCAGAAAAAGAGCATCCGGGGCTGCGGGCCGAAGTTGCTGAAATGTTCGCGGGAAAGACGTATGTGCTGTTTCTCTACACGTATCTGAAGGACGTGCGACTGGTCTTCGCACCTCCGGCATCGATCGGCAATTTCGGTGGCGAAGTCGACAATTGGGAGTGGCCTCGGCATACCGGCGACTTTTCATTCATGCGCGCCTACACGGCTCCGGATGGATCTTCAGCGACCTATGCGACGCACAATATCCCTTACAGGCCGAAGCGATTCATTCAGGTAGCACCGGAAGGCGTCGAGGAAAACGATGCGGTATTTCTGCTCGGCTATCCCGGCCGCACGGCACGTCACAGGACTGCCAGTTTTCTGCGATGCGAACAGGACGTGCGACTGCCGACGATTGTGGAACTCTACAACTGGCAGATTGATGAAATGGAAAAAGCCGGAGCTAAAGACCGCGCGGTGGAGATCAAACATGCCTCACGCATGAGGTCACTCGCCAACACAGAGAAGCGATCCCGAGGTCAGTTGTTGGGACTTAGGCGGGCAAAAATTGTGCAAACGAGGACTCAGCAGGAAGCCGAGCTGCAGGCATTCATCGAGAACAATGCGGCGCGGTCGGCGAAATATGGATCACTGTTAAAGGACATTGAAACCGTCGATGCAGAAATCTCGGCCGCCGGGCCTTTTGAGATCAATCTGGTCCAGCTCCGCCAGGCGTGCCGAGCGGCGGCGTTTGGTTACTTTGTCTATGACGCTTCTGTGGAACGCGAGAAGTCGGATCTTGAGCGTGAAACGCCATATATGGATCGCAATTTTCCGCAATCCGTTCAGGAACTTCAGGTCTCCATGAGTGACTGGCATTCGCCGACCGATCAGATCCTGCTGACAGGAATGCTGGAACGCCTGAGCCAGATACCGGCGGCACGCGAGACCGAACCGCTTAAGGGATTTCTGGCCGAACCGGGAACGCTGGCCACGAAGGCCGAGGCATTGATTGCAAAGACGCGCCTGGGCGCGCTCAGCTTCGTTCAGGAGTGTCTGACAAAAACACCCGCCGAGTTGCAACAAACCGATGATCCGCTCCTGAAGCTGATTGTGCAGTTACATCCCGTGTATCTGAAGTTGCGGGAAACTGACAAGACCCGTGATGGAAGGCTGAGTCAGTTGTACGGTTCGCTGATTGAGGTCAAGCAGCAGTTTCTCGCCACCAGTTTTATTCCGGATGCCAACGCTACGCTGAGATTTACCTGTGGCCGTATTAAGTCCTATTCGCCGGCAGACGCGGTGATCAGAACGCCGATTTCGACACTGCGAGGAGTGATGGAAAAGACGACCGGAGTCGAACCGTTCATTACTCCGGACCGCGTGCTGAAGAAGTATGAATCGGGAGAGTTTGGTCGCTTCGTGCATCCACGTCTGGGTCAGGTTCCTGTGGCCATCCTGTACGACACCGATACCACAGGAGGAAATTCGGGCAGTCCTGTCCTGAATTCCAAAGGCCAGCTCGTCGGCGTCAACTTTGACCGCTGTTTTGAAGCCACCATCAACGACTTTGCGTGGAACAAAGACTACAGTCGCTCGATCGGCGTGGATATTCGCTATGTGCTGTGGATCACAGGCATCGTCTATGAAGCAGATCACTTGTTAAAAGAGATGGGTGTGCAATAGGTGCGAGGTCGGCAGATTTCCTTCGGAGTCAAAGTACCCTGATACATGTTCCGCTTTCTGACACCTGTGTTCGTCCTGCGATGCGCCATCGTACTGGCGCAGTCGGATGCGTCCGATGGCAACGGCAGCATACGCGGACGATGCGGGGATTCTGACATCGTCATCACGACGACCGCCCGTCTTGCTGGTGCGATTCATTCGCTGACATGGAATGGGAAAGAGTTCATCGACAGCGCTGACCACGGGCGGCAGTTGCAGTCGGCATCTAACTTTGATGCAGGCTCGGCGTTCACAAGTGAAACCTTTAATCCGACCGAAGCGGGTTCGATGCATGACGGCCCTGGCGAACAAAATCATCCGGTTGCCTTATCGACTGAGGCCGGTGATTTTGCGTTGGGGATCTATGCACCCGATCAGCCGTCGAAAGGTTTCGAAAACGCTGGCTATGGTCGCTGGTATTTCGGCCCGCAGCACGTTGTCAAATGGAACTGCGTCTTTCGAATTCGGGACGTCAATGGCATTGCCGCACGCGACTATTCGTTTCGCATGTTTGTCATCATTGGCACGCTTGAAGACGTGCGAATTTCCATAATTCGTTTACATTCCGCGAATGCTGGCCAGTTTCCAGAGTGATTGAAGGATCGCGTGCGCACAGATCACGACAATCCCCGATTGCACAGAAGGCCCTTCTGCATCACAGTATAAGCACCCATTCATAAGACTCTTCGTTTAACCGCGTGGGCATCGCCCCGCGCTGTCGCGAGTAAAACGCGGCCCGATGGGCACGCGGTTAAACAAGTTGTGTGCGAAAACTTGTGCATGGGTGCTTATCGAGTCATCGGAATACTTCGGAATCATCTTCCAACAGGGCTTTCATGAAGATTCACGCAACATGTCCCGCCTGTCAGGCAACGATCGCTGTCGCTGCAGAGAATGCCGGTAAGAGGGCACGATGTCCGAAATGCGGAGGAGCGATTTTGATCCCAGGTGCTGCGCCGTCGCAATCCCCGCCCGCACCGCCCGGAAAGTCGGAGCCACGGAGCGGGGCGTCGTCAGGTTCGCCTCGCGGCGATCAACCCGAATCTCCGCCCCGAAAAGCCCGGCGAGCGAGCGAAGTCGAAGGCGAACGGCCACCAGAAAAAGGCAAATCAGCACCGCAGCGTCGGCGTAAGGAACCCACTGCTGATGATATCTGGGCTCAGCCGCTCTCCAGTTATTCATCGCCCGCGATTGAAGAAGAGCACTACGAAGCGTTTGGGATTCCTCCGAAAAGCAGCCAGAATCGCGGCAAATACAATCCGCGCACGGGACAGCGAGAGGTGGGAAATCACAACAGCTACACGGCACCCGGTTACAAAACCCCTCTGATCATGGCGGCGACCGGGCTGGGATCAGCAATTCTGTTCGGTGCGATCGGGCTGGCGTTTCCTCCGGCAGCATTCGCCGGCGCTGGGATCGGCGGAGTGATCGGATTCCTGCTCATGCTTTGGGGAGGACTCAAGATCCTGGGAAATGCATTTGAAGACAGCCCTGTGACCGGATTTCTGTATTTGATGTGTGGCCCGTATGCGTTGTACTTCTTGTTTTCTCGCTGGGAAATCAATCAGTATCCGTTTTTCATCAATCTGATGGGTACTCTCGTGTTTGTTGTTTCCATGGCGATCGGCGGCCTTGCCGGGGCAGGCGCAGGAGCAGCGAATTGATCCCGCTCTAAAAAGGGGTCAGGAACCAATCGTGCGAAGCACCCGCTGGGCCATTTGGCTATTGGTTCCTGACCCCTATTTAGAGCCGAGCTCACCAAAATCATTGAATGAGATTGCCGTCCTGCCCTGACTGTTCTGTATCGGATGTCACTCGAAGCCAGGTAACTCCATGTCCAATTCGGCCAACGTCAATTCCGTCGATGCCATTCGTCTGTTTGCAGCGGCGGTTGCGAAGTTTCAGGAGGAAGCACGGCTGTGTCTCACCATGATGGATGCGCAGCTACGGCAGATTCTGTTCTGGCTGGAGCGGGATCGACCGGGATTCTGGAAGCATGAGATCGAAAACTGTATGCGCCAGGTTGCTGACGCACGCGTGCGACTGCACCAGTGCCGGATGAGGAAGTTGGGTGACTTCCGCCCGTCGTGTATTGAAGAAGTTAAGGATCTGGAGAAATCACAGAACGACGTGGAATTCGCCCAGAAGCAGATTCCCAACGTCAAACGCTGGTTCGGCGAAGCAACGCACGAGGCCGAAGAATATCGTGGGCGTGCTGCGCAGTTGACTCAGGCCGTCGAGCGCGATCTCCCGCGTCTGATGGCGCTCATGGCGTTCACCATCGATCGACTGGAAGCCTATGCCGCTGTCAGCAGTCCCAGCGGTGTGCCGGAGGCAGCCCGCATGCAACAGATCAGCGCGGAACTTGAGGAATTCCTGAAAAGTGTGCCGCAGGACGATCGCATGTAGGATAGACATTCCTGTCCGTCGCATGGCCATGAAACACTGTCGAAGCGAAGGTCAAAGTGCCTTGACCGCCGTTCGACAATGCCAAGGGGCATGGCTAATATCTCGGACATGAATGTCCAAGCTACAGGAATCGCAGCGTTTGCCGCCAACAGTGACAGTCGAACGAGTGCGACGCCATGCTTGTTTTTGAAGTAGGCCGGACCAAGCGGAATACACTTTGTTTGAATGAGAATCTTACTTGTCAAACCTTCTCGCACGTGATCGATATCAGCGATTCCTCTTCCTGTTTTTTCTGCTGTTCTTCGTCGGCAGTTGCATCTCTCCTCCGTATCGACAATTTCTGCTGATGCAGCATGTGCCGACAGTGCTGGCGGCATTGTTGCTGGCGTACCTGTCGAACCGCTTTGTCATTGGTCGGTGGAGTTTTTCGTCGATCATCGTGTTTCTATGCCTGCATACTCTGGGCGCACGTTATCTGTACTCATACGTGCCGTACGATGTCTGGTCGGAGAAACTGCTGGGCGTCAGTCTCAGTGAAGTGTTTGGCTTCGAGCGCAACCATTACGATCGTGTGGTGCATTTTTCTTACGGACTGCTGCTGGCCGTTCCCGTCCAGGAATTTGAACGTCGGTATCTGCGACTGTCCAAAGTCATGTCGTCGTTGCTGGCCGTTGAGTTCATCCTTGCGACGAGCGCAGGATACGAATTGCTTGAATGGCTGGTCGCCGTTGTTTTTACCCCGCGCTGGGCGGAACAATTCCTCGGTCAGCAAGGCGACATCTTTGACGCTCAGAAGGACACGGCACTGGCGACGGTGGGCGCAGTTGTCTCCATCAGCGTCATGGCGTTGACCGACCGGTGGCGCACGAAGGCGAGCTTTAAAAAAGGGGGCAGGAACCAATAGCCAAATGGCCCAGAGGGTGCTCCGCACAGAAATCGCATGAACTCTCAATCGATTGGTCCGTGGTCTTCATCGTCCGGAAACCACAGGATCATGTTCTGGCGAACGGCACGGTCCTGGGCATCTCCGGTACGAGTCAGCGCTTTCACGAGGCCGAGGCGCAGGCGGTCTTTCGACGCTTCATCCGTCACGGCGTCCAGAGCGGCTTCGCACTGTTCTGGCTGTAAGTCGGCAATCAGTGACGCCGCAGGACGCGCGAAACTGACATAGGTTGCGAAGTGACTGCCGCCATCCGATGGACTCGGCAGCCAGCGTGCGACCCGGTGCGCCTGGTTCCGGTCAACTCGGGCCAGCAACAACGCCATTTCACAGCAGCAGCCTTTTCCCGCGAGCGTGTACGCTCCGGATTTCTCCATGGGACGGCGCAGAGCGATCGTTTGCCAGATGCGGTGTGGAAGTTGGTTCGGAGCGAGTTCTGCGGTATGCTTGCAGAGCGCAGCGGCCATCGTTGAAGGGTAGAGCCACGCAACCTCGGACAGGTCGGCGTCCTTGTTCGTGTCGGTCAGCATCTGCCACGCTTCATCGTGCAGACGGAGAGCCTGAGCCCGCGCATCGCCGGAATCGTCGCGCAACAGTGATTCGATCATTACACTGAAGGCGTAGACTCGCATCGAATCGTGCTTGATGGTGCGCGCCAATTCGATAGCTTTCGTCGGGGCGATGCGAATCATGCGGTAGCAGACGCGCACGGCGGCACCGTCTCGTTCGTCCACGATCGGTTTTCGATTGGCGTCGGGTGCGCGGAAGTTGTCGAGGATGGCGATGGCTCGATCAGGGTCGATGGTGGCCAGCTCGTGGGCGATGTTTTGCAGATGCCGATTGAATTCGAAGACATCGGTGATAGGTTCGATCAGCTCCAGGGCCACGTCGGCGTCGACCTGAGCCAGTTCTTCTGCGAAGGCTCCGCGCGCGTACGCCGACCACGCAGCCGGAGCCAGGTTCTTAGCATCTTCCAGTGTTTCTCGCAGCAGGAGCTCACCACTCTCTCGCTGACCTCGATCCAGCAGTCGTTCGGCAGCGAATCCCAGCGTGATCACTCGGTACTGAGCTTCGTTGATGCCGCGAGCATCCTGAACAATGCGGGCGAGTAGCTGCAAACGAGCGTCTTCGTCGAGCTGGACGACGGATTCGAACTGAACCATCATCATCAACTTCATGACGCCGTCCGGTAACTCGTCGAGGATTCGCAG
>Ga0105046_10007376_pt1 | contig 17327 bp, 16 predicted proteins | sample MAT03_FD_78385 | JGI IMG/M metagenome (GOLD analysis project Ga0105046, IMG submission 78385) | Freshwater microbial communities from Lake Fryxell liftoff mats and glacier meltwater in Antarctica - MAT-03 (megahit assembly) | ecosystem: Environmental > Aquatic > Freshwater > Ice > Liftoff...
ACTCGAGTTCTTCCTGTTTTGGGTGATCTGGCCCATTGATGGATCTCGTCTCAAGCGCAAAACTACTCGTATACCGAAAGATTTTGCTTGGGCCGGCCTTGGTTAAGGGCCGGGAGCCTATCTCCAAATGGAACAATTGGAACAAAAAGAACGCAGCATAACGGCTCTCTCGCCCGCGCTACGCCGGATTTGGGGCGAGCAGCGCGGCATGGCGACCGTGGCGGGTTGGTCGTTTCTGGCAGCGGTGGTGGCTCGCGGATCGAACCTGATCGCGCTGGCGATTTGTGCGCGGGTGTTGGGACAGGTGGAGTTCGGGCAGGTCGCCGTGATCCAAAGCACCGTCGGCATGTTTGGCCCGTTAGCTAGCCTGGGGCTGGCGTTAACGACAACGAAGTTTGTGGCGGAGTACCGGGACCGGAGCCCCGAACGGGCGGGCCGCATCATCGCCCTTTCGCTGTGTGCGGGGGCGGCGGCAGGACTGCTGATGACGGTCGCCCTGATCGTGTTGGCGCCGGTGATGGCCGCGAGCGGGTTCGCGAATCCAGAGTTGAGAAAGCAGCTGGTGGAGTCCTCGGGGCTGCTGTTCTTCGGGGTGATCGAAGCGGTGCAGGGCGGTGCCTTGACCGGCCTCGAAGCGTACTCCCGAATGGCGAAGCTGAGCGCCTGGGGCGGCTTGGTCTCGATTCCGTTGACCGTACTGCTGGCTTACCAATACGGCACTTCCGGGGCGATTGCGGGACTCACCGCTTCCCTGGCGATCTCTTGCGGGCTGAATGCTTGGGTGTTGCAGGCAGAGTGCAAGTGGCGGGGGATCCGGACGACGCTCGCCGGTTGCTCGTCGGAAAAAGGCATCTTATGGTCGTTTAGCTTACCGGCTTATGTCTCCGGCATCATCGTGGCTCCGGTGAGTTGGTTGAGCACGGTGATGCTGGTGCATCAGGCGAACGGGTTCTCCGAGATGGCGCTATTCTCGGCGGCGGATCGGTTTCGCTACATTCTGATCTTCATTCCGTTAGCGGTTTCGCGGATCGCGGTACCGGCCTTGTCCCGCTTGCGGGCCGAGCAAAATCATAAGGCCTACCGCAGCGCTTTTCAATGGAATCTGGGCTTCAGCCTGTTAGCCACCGTTCCGGCGGTCGTCATCTGCGCGCTGGTTTCTCCGCGCTTGATGGGGCTGTTTGGCGAAGGGTTTGCGCCGGGTTGGCCGGTGCTGGCACTGCTCGCGATTTCGGCGGTGCCCACCGTCCTCAATACGCAGTTGGGCGCGGCCCTGCTTAGCAATGGTCGAGCGTGGGCCCGGACCATTGTCGACGTTCTTCTGGCGGCGACCTTCCTCGCAGCGGCGTGGTTCGCTGTTCCGCGTTGGAGCGCCATGGGGCTGGCGGGGGCGTTTCTGTTCTCGTACTCCATTGCTTCGCTCGTCCTTTGGGTGCTGCTGCAGCAAAGCCACGCCGAACTCGAAGAGGGGGCGCAAGGATGACCGGGCGACTGAATCCCTTGTGGATTGCTGCACTGCCGTTACTCGCGCTCGCCGGACTGCTCTCAAGCGCACCCGAACAAAGGCTACTGTCGGTACTCGTGTCGGCCAGTGTTTGCGCACTGGCGCCCTGGTTCTTACCGCAGGCGCGGTTCCGCACCGAGGCGTACTTTTCGCCGGTCAACGTAGCCTTGGCGCTCCTGCACTTGAAGCTGGTAGCGGTGCCGATCTGTCTGATGAACTTCGGCTACCAGAACAAGATCTTGGCGCTCACGCCATCGCACGGATCGATGGAGAAAGCCATTCTCATCGACACGGTCGCCTTTATCGGATTTTGCATCGGGCTGCAATTGTTTTCGGAGCGACCGGTGAACCCGGGTCGGTACTCCCTGCTACCCGCGCTGAGCGGGACCCCAGGCCGCGGTTTCGTAGTTACCTTTGCGCTGCTGGGCCTGGCCGGTTTGTTCCTGACGTTTGGAAGCGTAGGCCGGTTTCTGGAGTACTTCTCTGACCCCGCGGCGGTGGTTGATCCGCAGGGCAGCGCGAGTATCGCCGACTTTTTGGGGACCGTGCTCCGTCCTTTCCTGGCGTTCGCGCTCGTGACTTGGTGGGCGGGGGTGGCGGACGAGAGTCGCGACACGGGTAATCGTTGGCGCCCGGCGCTGGTCGGCGTCGCGGCGGCGATCGGGATCACGATTGCGAACATGACGTTCAGCTTCAACCGGGGCGCGTTCGTGTTCCCGGTTCTGTCTCTGGTGGCCGTCTATAGCGCCCGCATTCGCCGCATTCCGCTCGGGTTGACCATCGCCGCCGTCGCCGTTTGCGTGCCGCTTCTGTTAGCCGTGGCTTCGTTTCGCAGTAACTCTCAACTCGCCAAGGTTGCCCCCAACGCAACGCCGGCGACCTCGGACTTCATGAGCGATCTGGCGGAAAACGTGGTGGTCTATTGCGGCGGTCCGCAGCTCACCGGGGTGTTTTACGAGAGCCTTAACTGGGGCGATCGGCTGTTTGGAGGGGTGACGTTAGTGTCCTCCGTCATGAGCCCCGTCCCGATTCTTGGCAAAGCGTTTCGGGAAGATGGCGGACCGATTGTCTACAACAAAGCCATTTACGGCATGTCCGGCATCGACGATCAGATTCCTCCGTTTGCGTCCGAATTGTTTGGAAACTTCCACATCGCCGGCGTCGTGACGGGGTTCCTGGGCCTGGCCTTCCTGCTGGCGACGCTCGAATCGTGGATGGACGTGGTGGGGTCGACTTTCGGGGCGTTTGTCCTGCAATACCTTGCAGTCTGGGGGGCGATGCTCTCAGTTTGGAGCTTAAGCGTCTACGCCCAAATCTTGTTTTATTTTCTTGGGCCGGTGTACTTCTACCTGGCCGTTATGCAGATCCGCGCGTGGCTGCGAAGAGCGCCCGCGCCAGAAGTTCTTACTTACACGGGAGTTATAGCGCAATGAAGATTTGTTTGGTTGGCGGTATCTACAACAAAGGTGGAGCCCGTTCGAACTACCTGAAAATCACACCGGAGACAACGCTCGAAACCGGATTCCGGGAGGGTGGCCACGAAGTGACCACCCTGAGCCACTACGACGAAGCGGATTTCAGCAAGTTCGATGTCGTCCACGTGCATCACCTCAGCTACGGCGCGCTGCGGATGGCGGGGGACCCTTCGTCCACCCCGTTTATCTTCACGCCCCATGCCACCAGCCATATGGCGGCAGGGTCGTTAAGCCGAACCCGTCGCGTCGCGATGCGGTATGTGTTTTCTTCCGTCGACGCCGTCGTGAGCCTCTCGAACATGGAAGCTGAAGGCGCCCGGCAGGCGTACTCCTTCGACGAAGCGGTCTTGACCGCGATTCCGAATGGGATCGATGTCACGAAGTACAACTACCGGCGGGACAACCGAGCCGGCCAGGGTGCCCCGTGGCAGATGCTCTTCAGCGCGCAATTGATCCCGATCAAGCGCTGCGACGTTTTGATGCGCGCGATGGCGAGCCTGCCGCACGCCTGCGAACTGACGCTCGTTTACCAGAATCCGCAAATCGAAAAAGAGCTGATGGCTTTCGCGGCCTCCCTCGGCCTCGCCAAGCGCGTCCACTTCCGCGGGAAAGTCGATCCGCAAGAACTGGCAGGCCTGTATCAAAAGAGCGACCTGCTCGTTCTACCGAGCGAAACCGAGGCGCTGCCTTCCGTGATTACCGAGGCCATGCTCTGCGGGTTGCCCTTCGTCGCCAGTGCGGTCGGCGGCATCCCGGAACAGGCCAACCGGTTTGGGGTCGTGCTCGAAGATCGATCGATGGAAAAGATCGCCGAGGCAATTGCCAATGTTTTCGATAACTACGGCCGATACCAAGCCGACGGCGAAGCGATGAGCCAGTACGCCAGAGAAACCTTCGCGATCCCCATGATGATCAACCGTCACTTGGCGCTCTACGAAAAGATGATCGGCGTCACTCCGCGCCGTCATACCTCGAAGTTCTCCGCACCGCGGACGCTGGCCCGGGTGGCTGCGCACTGGATGGGAACGGCCGGTCCGAATAAGGTGGCGGCGGCCCTATGACCATCGTCCACATCGGCCCGCCGCATCTGCCGATTCTCTATAACCTGGGCGGCGCGACCGAACGCCGCATGCGGGAAGTAGCCGCCCGCCAAGCCCAGCAGGGATCACGCGTCATCGTTTACTCCGCTGAAGATCAGTCCAAGTCCATCGACTACCACGGGGCCGAAATCCGCGCGGTCGAATGCCGGCAGCAGGGCCTCCTGCGCGCGGCCGAGTTTTTGACGAAGAGCCTGCGCGACGTCAGGCGGGTTGCTCCGGACGTCATCCACTTCCACACGCTGGCCGAAGGGGCGGCTTTTGCCAAACTATTCGCCCGGGGAATCAACGCGAAAACAGTTCTCTCGTTCGACTACTTTATCTTCCGCCGTGGCAAGCAGAATCCGTTCTTTCCCTGGTACCAGCGCGCGCTGCGGTCGTTCACTTCGCTTCTGCCTGTCTCGGACTACTGCCGGCGGGAGTCGGCGGCGTACTGGTCGATCCCGGAAGACCGGATGCAGGTTCTCTACAACGGGGTCAGCTTGCAACAGTTCTATCCGGATGCCGCCGCCGCCGCTGGTCGACGCGCCGCGCTTGGGGTCGGCGATGAGTTTGTGTTGGTTTACGTCGGCCGGGTTTGCAAGCAAAAGGGCACCGATCTTTTGGTTGATGCTTACGCCACGCTGCGCGCCGAAGGCCGTAAAATCCGCCTCGTGATTGCCGGACCGATCGGCCAATTTGGCCATGAGGGCTCCGACGAGATCACGAACAAGTTGAAGGCGAACCAGGGCTTGTATCTCGGCCCGGTGGATGAGGCCGTGCTGCCTTCGGTCTACAACATGGCGGATGTATTCGTGCTGCCGACGCGCGACAACGAGATGTTCGGGATGGCGGCGATTGAGGCTCAGGCCTGCGGCCGTCCCGTAGTTTGCAGCAATCACGGCGGGCTTCCCGAGGTGGTCGACCGGTCCAGCGGGCTGCTGTTCCGCTCCGGCGACTTGGACGATTTGACCCAGCAGCTTCGGCTGTTGATGGACAACGCCGCCATGCGCCAGCAGTTCAGCGAGGCCGCGGTATCGAACGCGCGCCGGTTCGCCTGGGAAAGCATTACGAAAGAATTGGGCGAAGTGTATCGGGCGGAGCCGCGACCCTAATGGAAACGCCTCTCGTAAGCGTCATCCTCCCCTTCCTCAACCCGGGCCCGGCCTTCACCGCGGCCCTGCGGTCAATCGAGCGGCAGACCTATACGAATTGGGAACTGCTGCTGTGCGACGACGGCTCGACCGACGGCAGCCTGGAACTGGCGCGCGCGATCGGCGATCCCCGCCTGGTCGGCTGGTCGGACGGGAAAACGAAGGGCTTGGCCGCACGCTTAAACGAGTGCATCGGACGCGCGCGGGGCACCGTGATCGCGCGGATGGACGCCGACGATATCAGCTACCCGGACCGGCTTCGGTTGCAGGTCGAATACCTGCGGACCCATCCCGCCGTCGACGTCGTAGGTTGCGGCATGTTGATCTGCGAAGAGGATGGCAGCGCGATCGGGAAGCGAATGTCGCCGCCGGAGCATGCGGACGTGGTGGCCAATCCCGCACTCGGCTTTGGCTTGGCGCATCCGACGTGGATGGCCCGCGCCGAGTGGTACCGGCAACACCTTTACGACCCCACCGCGCTACGGTTCGAAGACATTGAATTGCTGTATCGCGCTTATGAGCGAAGCCAGTTTGCCAACCTCCCGGGTGTGCTCTACGGATACCGCGAGATGCGCGGTGGGTTCAGCAAACGGTTCAAGACCCGGCTTGGCCGGATCCGCTATCTGCGCGCCAGGAATCAGGAGTTAGGCACCGGCCTGTTCCTCCGCGCGGCCGCGGCGGAAGGGATCAAGACGATACTGGACGCGGGTTTAGTCACCATCTCGGCCCGGTATCAGTGGCTCCGGTTTCGCGAAGAGAAGTTAACGCCGGTCGAAGCGGCCGAATGGCAGAACCTCGTGGCGGTGTTGGCATGAGCGCTCTCCCTCGTATCTTGGTGCTGACCACCGTCCCGCAGACCATGGTCGCGTTCTTTCCCCGGCAATTGCGGTCGTTGGCCGAAGCCGGCTTCGACGTCCATGCCGTTTCTTCCCCGGGCGATGAGCTAGACCAGTTGGGCCGGGAGTGCGGAATCGCGACGCACGGAGTGCCGATGGAGCGTCAGGTAAGCCCGCGCAAAGATGCGGTCTCCCTTTGGCGCCTCGTGCGCCTGATGCGCCGGCTCCGGCCCCAGGTCGTCCATGCCCACACCCCGAAAGCAGGCTTGCTCGGGATGATCGCCGCGACGATCGCGCGCGTCCCGGTCCGTCTCTACACCGTCCATGGATTGCCCCTCTTAACCCGGGGCGGCCTATGGCGCCGCGTGCTGGAAGCCGCCGAACGCACGAGCGCCGCGCTCTCCACCCGCACGTATTGCATCAGCCGTTCCCTCCGCCGGGAAGTCATCGCCCTCAATCTCTGCCCCGCCCACAAAGTATTCACGCTGGGCACCGGCTCCTGCGCCGGCATCGATTTGGAACGTTTCCAACCAACCTCCGAACGAGGGGCAACGCGCAAAGCGCTGGGCATTCCGCCCCACGCGACCTTGGCCACCTTCATCGGGCGGTTGGCAAAGGACAAGGGCATCGGCGTTCTGGCCGACGCTTGGCCCCAGGTGAGCCGGAGCCATCCGGACATGCACCTGCTCATCGCCGGCGAGGAGGACGGAACCGATCCAGTTTCGCCAGCCACCCTAGCGCAACTTCGCCAGGATCCGACGGTACATATGATCGGAGCGATTCGTTCGGCGGAGATCCCCGCCCTCTTCAGCGCCTCGGATCTCTTCGTCCTGCCGAGCTTCCGCGAAGGTCTGTCGCAAGTCAGCCTCGAGGCGGGTGCCATGGGAGTGCCCGTCGTTTCGAGTCAGGTGCCAGGGCTCGTTGATGCGGTGCTCCACGGGGTGACCGGGATCTTGGTTGCCCCCCGCGAACCGGGTCTGCTGGCCAACGCTATTTTGCGGCTCGCCGCCGACCCTGCGCTGCGCCGTCAGATGGGCCTGGCCGGCGTCGATCATGTTCGCTTGAACTTTTCCGACCAACGCGTCAACGGGCTTTGGATGGCCGAATACCAGAGCCTCGCAGCCACCCACGGGCTCAACCCACTAACCGCAGATTCCACAGTTTAACGTCCGAAAAATTAAACTATGCTCTTCATCCTCCCACCCTCTCCCAAGCCCCTCGTCGTTTACGGCGCGGCTGGGCATGCGAAAGTCGTTTTTGACATCGTACGGCGGCAGGGCATCTATCAAATCCTCGGTGTGCTCGACCGGTACAAGCCAGTGGGCGCGTCCTGCGGGCCCCTCGCTGTCTCGGGAACAATCGAACAGCTCCCCGAGATGCTGCGTCGTCTCCCCGATCTCGAAGTCATCGTGGCCATCGGCGATAACTGGGCTCGGGCCCGGATCACCCTCGAAATCTTGCAGTTGTGTCCAGCGATTCGCTTTGGTCTGGCAATCCATCCATCGGCCCAGATCGGCGCTGATGTCACCATCGGAGCGGGTACGGCCATAGCGGCCGGAACGATCATCAGCCCGTCGGCGAAGGTGGGCGGTGGGTGCCTTTTGAACACCGGTTCCTCGCTCGACCACGATTCCATCATGGGGCACTTCTCGAGCTTGGCGCCGGCGGCGGCGGTTGGCGGCGGGGTCCGCATCGGGGCGTATACCAGCGTGGGGATCGGCGCTTCGGTCATCCAGGAAATTACGATCGGCGAACACGTCGTCGTGGGGGCCGGCGCGGTGGTCGTCCGCGACATCCCCGATTCCGTTGTGGCCTACGGGGTGCCCGCGCGGGCGATCCACGAACGGCACGTCGGGGAACGCTACCTGGGAGCCTCGACGGCCGCGGGGCGGAGATAAGCCAATGCAAACACTTTACCCTTTCCTCAAACGAGCCCTCGACATCCTGATCTCGGCCACTGCCTTGTTGGTCCTGGCTCCGGTAATGGCTGTCGTCGCGGTGCTCGTGCGCTGGAAGCTCGGCAGTCCGGTGATCTTTCGCCACCCGCGCCCGGGTTTCCAGGAGAAGACCTTCGACTGCATCAAGTTCCGCTCCATGACGAGCGCCCGCGATGCGCAAGGACAACTTCTGAAAGAGGAGCTGCGGTTGACCGCCTTCGGCAAGTTGCTCCGCGGCGCCAGCCTTGACGAGCTGCCGCAACTGTGGAGCGTCCTGAAGGGCGACATGAGTCTGGTCGGCCCCCGGCCCTTAGAGGTTCGGTACCTCCCCCGCTATTCGGCCGAACAGAGTCGACGCCACTCCGTGCCGCCGGGGATTACAGGCTGGGCCCAAGTGAACGGCCGAAACGAAATCTCCTGGGCCCGGAAGCTATCGCTCGACGTGTGGTACGTCGACCACCGCAGCCTGGGCCTTGACCTCAAAATTCTCGTGCTTACGTTTTGGACGGTGGTGACCGCGGCAGGAATAGCCAAGGAAGGCCACGCCTCCATGGAAGAGTTTTTCGGCACCCCCGCCGACCACGGTGTCCCCACGCGGGAACCCGTCAAATCAATTTTTTAAGGAAGAACCAACTCATGTCGAACCTAGCAGCCACGCGCGTCTCTAAACCCATTCCTCTGTCCTCGCCCGACGTCTCCGCCGAAGATCGCCAGCGCGTCATGGATGTCTTGACCGGCCCCACCCTCAGCTTGGGCCCGCTGCTCCCCGCCTTTGAAGAGGCCATGGCCGCCGCCGCCGGCACGCGCTTTGCCGTCGCTGTGAACTCGGGGACTAGCGCCCTCCATCTCTGCGTGAAGGCCGCCGGCATTGCCGATGGGGACGAGGTCGTCACCACCCCGTTCAGCTTCGTCGCCTCGGCCAACTGCATGCTCTACGAACGGGCGATCCCGCGCTTTGTCGACATCGATATCAACACCTACAACATCGATACCGCGTTGATCCCAGGCGCCATCAATGCGAAAACGCGCGGCATTCTCCCGGTTCACGTCTTCGGGCACCCGTCGGATATGCCAGCCATTGTCCAGATCGCCAACCGGCGCGGCCTCGCCGTCATCGAGGACGCTTGCGAGGCCATCGGTGCCACCATCGGCGGGCGCAAGGCAGGCAGCTTTGGCGATAGCGGCGTTTTCGCTTTTTACCCCAACAAACAAATTACGACCGGTGAGGGCGGTGCCGTCGTCACGAACGACGAACAGGTGGCGCGCCTCTCGCGCAGCTGGCGCAATCAAGGGCGCGGCGACGGCGGCGCTTGGCTGCAACACCAACGCTTGGGCTACAACTATCGCCTTGCCGATATCAACTGCGCCCTCGGCCTCGGACAGTTAACCCGGCTCCAGGAAATCCTCCGCCTCCGCAAGAACGTCGCCGAAACCTACAACCACGTCTTATCCCGCGTTCCCGGGGTGATTCTGCCGCCCCAGCCGACCGGGGAAGTGGAGATGAGCTGGTTTGTCTATGTGGTTCGTCTCGCTGACGAGTTCAGCCGCGAAGACCGCGACCGCGTCCTCGAACTGCTTCGCCAGGAAGGCGTCGCCTGCAACAACTACTTCGCGCCGATTCACCTGCAGGACTTCTATCGCGAACAGTTCGGCTATCGCCGCGGGGATTTCCCGATCACCGAACACGTCGCTGACCGGACCATCGCCCTCCCGTTCTTCAACCATCTGAGCGAACAACAAGTGCACGAGGTCGCCGGTGCGTTGTCGCGCGCGCTCAATCAACTCGACCACGCCGTAGCCGTTCCCGCACTCGGTGCGAATTCCCGCGTCGCCTAATTGGAGGGCCCCTCGCCATGCTCTTGCTTCACCATCATTCCTCCGGCACCCAGCGGGCACCACTGCTGTTGCACATGGTCACCGAGGCCGTGCTCATCGCCTTGGCCGGATTCGGCGCATTTCTGCTGCGCTTTGAGTTCGAGATTCCCGCGCTGTACGTACCTCACCTGAAGGTCGCTCTCGCCATCTGGATCCTCGTCAAACTCTCCGCCTTCCAGTGGCACCAACTCGACCGCCGTTCGTGGCGCTTCTTCTCCATTGATGACATGCTCCAGGTGTGCAAGGCCAACATGATCGGCTCCTTGCTCAGTCTGCCGCTAGTGCTTTGGCTCGCCCCGACCGGCTTCCCGCAGTCCATCCCGATCATGGATCTCATGCTGTGCTCGCTCTTCATTGGCAGCCGCTACCTCATCGCCCGGCTGTTGATTGAAGCGCGGCAGCCGCGGGTGTCGACACCCGGCGTCAACGTACTCATCTACGGGGCCGGACGCGCCGGCGTCGCTCTAGTTTCGGAAACCCGCGCCAATCCTTCCCTCGGCTACAACGTACTTGGGTTCATCGACGATGATCCCAAGCTCACCGATTTTTTCGTCTACGGCACGAGCGTACTGGGACGCGGCGCACAGTTGAAGACCATCGCCAATCGCACCGGAGCCCGAGAGGTCCTCATCGCGCTTCCGTCCGCCACCGCCGAAGAGATGGTCCAGGTCCTTCACTACTGCCAGCAAGCCCGCGTCCGGTTCCGCACGGTGGCCACCTTGGGCGAGATCGTGGAAAGCAAAGAGATGGCTTCCCAGATCCGCGACGTCGACGTCCAGGACCTCCTCTCGCGCGAGCCGGTGGAGTTAGATCGGGAACTCCTGCGCAGCCGCATTGAGGGGAAAATCGTGATGGTGACGGGCGCGGCCGGATCCATCGGCTCCGAGTTGTGCCGTCAAATCGCCCGTTTCCGTCCCTCCCGCCTCGTCGCGTTTGAAGTGGCGGAAACACCCCTGTTCCACCTGGAGCGCGAATTGCGGACCGCGTTCCCGGACCTGAATCTGGTGCTCGCCATCGGCAACATTCGCGATCAGCAGCGAGTCTCGTCCGTTATGAAAACGCACCGCCCCGTGATGGTCTACCACGCGGCCGCCTACAAGCACGTCCCGATCATGGAATCGAGCGTCGTGGAGGCGATTGCCAACAACGTCTTTGGAACGTGGAACGTCGCGCAAGCCGCGGCCGAGCACGGCGCCGAGGAGTTCGTCCTGATTTCATCGGACAAAGCAGTCCACCCCACCAGCGTTATGGGCGCCACCAAACGGCTGTGCGAGCTGCTGATTCGTTCTCTCCCCGCCAGCCAAACCCGCTTCGTCGCCGTCCGGTTTGGCAACGTCCTTGGCAGCAACGGCAGCGTGATCCCGCTTTTCAAGCAGCAGATCTCGAACGGCGGTCCAGTAACGGTCACCCATCCGGACATGCAGCGCTACTTCATGACAATTCCCGAAGCATCCCAACTCGTTCTGCAGGCTTCGGTGATGGGTCAAGGGGGCGAGATCTTCGTCCTCGAAATGGGCGCCCAAGTCAAAATCGTGGATATCGCCCGGAAGCTGATTCTGCTCTCCGGCCTGGTTCCGGATACCGACATTAAGATCGAGTTTTCCGGCATTCGTCCCGGCGAAAAACTATACGAAGAGCTGAATTTGAACGACGAGGAGACCATCGCTACCTCCCACCGCAAGATCAAAATGTTCATGGGAAGAGGAGGCTCGACTTCCCAAATCCTGTCGCAGTTAAACCACCTGCGCCATCTGTGCGACAACCGGCGGCTGGGGGAGATCGTCCCCTTGATGCAGGAACTCGTGCCCGAGTATGTCGCCAGCGAGCATGTTCTGAGCCTTGCCGCCGCGGAACCGCCCCGTAAGCGGGCGCAGATCGTCACCATGCCCCAAGCCGCCCGAGCCAAGGCCGCCGGCAACGCCGGATAGTTTCATTCCATTGAGGAACTACAATTTCATGTTAGCTAGCACTCTACAAACTCCTTTTGCGCTCTCCGCCTTGGACGCGGCTTTCTATCAGGAGCACGGCTGGGTCACTGCCCCCACCGTGTTGGATGATTCGTTGATCGACGCCGCATTGGCCGGACTCGATCAGCACTGGACCGGCCATCGCGACTGGACCCTCGCCGGAGCCCGGACGCATTTCGTCGACTGGATGCCAGGCGATGGCGCGGGCACCCGAAACAACGAATATCTTTCGCTGCAGAACGAAAAGGTCCGCCGGCTGGCTTGGTGCTCCGCCATCGGGTCCATCGCCGCCGCCGCCGCCGAGACTACGGAAATCCGCCTGTTTGACGACCAGATCATCAACAAGCCAGGCGGCCAGACCAACGCCGTCGTCGGCTGGCACGTCGATGCCGACTACTGGCGAACCTGCTCTTCGAAGAACATGCTCACCGCGTGGGTCCCGCTTCACGATTGCCCCAAAGAGATGGGACCGCTCGTCGTCTTGGACGGCAGCCATAAGTGGTCGCACAAAATCGACCGGTCGATCCTCTCCTTCAACAGCCCTGATATGGACTTACTAAAGCGGCATGTGGAAGAATTGAGTCTGGAGTGTAAACCGGTTACTGTGTCGATGCAATCAAATCAATTCAGTCTGCATAACTGCCTGGCGGTCCACGCCAGTTATCCGAACCGCGGTAGTCGCCCGCGGGTGGCCCCTGCCGTGCATCTTCAGGATCATAGCAATCACTACCAAGCCGCCACCAAACCGGACGGCCGCCCGGTGCAAATCTACAATGACCTGATCTGCTCGAAGGACGCAGACGGCAAACCGGAATTTAAGGACGATTCGATATTCCCTGTATTTTGGCCCGCAGAGTCAGAGACGCTGCCCCAGAATGGTGCTCGATGCTAGCTTTGGCAAGGGTCAAAGTACTGCGGCCGGGGAGCACTGAATGGAGCGAAGTGCTCACTCGGGTGCGGCACGACGTCTATCACACCCCGGAATACCACTCCATTGGGGGCTTCGGGCAAGAAGGAGAGCAGCAGGCCTTCGCCTATGAGGAGGGGGATTTAACCTTCCTCTGGCCCTATCTTCTGACCCCCATCGCCGGGACCCCCGGGTACCACGACGCGACATCGGTCTACGGATACTCCGGGCCCGTAGGCTCCGCCGGCAAGGAATTTCTGGCTCGCGCCTGGGCCGCGCTCCAGGAGCATTGGAGATCGCAGCAAGTCGTCTCCGTATTCACCCGGTTCAACCCCCTCCTCGGTAACTTCAGTTGCCTCGAAGGCACCCCGGCCGAAGCTGGCATTCGGGAGTGCGGCAGCACCGTCTCCATCGACCTAACGTTGCCCGCTGAGGTCCAGAAAAATCAGTGCCACCGGAGCCTGCGCGCGCGCATCCGCAAGGGTCGCGAAGCAGGCCTGGTCACCGTTGAGGATGTCGCGTGGACCCATCTCGACGACTTCGTAAGGGTGTATCAGTACACGATGGCTCGCTTAGGGAGTCGGCCCGAGTACGTCGTGGATCACGACTGGGTGAACCGTTTTCGCAGGACCCTCGGACGCAGCGCCCGCCTCTTCGTAACCAAGCACGAAGACTCCGTCGCCTCGGTGATTCTCGTCATGGACTACGGCCAAGTCCTGCACTCCCATCTCACCGCCACCGCTCCGGAACACGCCGTCATTTCGCCGTCCAAAGTCATGCTTGACGATGTCCGCGCCTGGGGAGCCGAACGCGGCTACCGCTCCATGCATCTCGGAGGCGGCCTCGGCGGACGAGAGGACTCGCTATTCCAATTCAAGCGGCAGTATTCGCCCATGACCCATTCCTTCCGCATCGGAAGCTGGATCCTCAACGAACCGATCTACCGGGAACTCGAAGCCCAGAACTATGCCAGGCTCGCCGCCGCGGGCATCCAACCGGACCAGATCACCTACTTCCCCTCCTACCGCTTCAACCCCGCCGTTGCCTAGCGGCGGAAGAGACTAAAGCCGGCGTAAAGCTGGCCCCAACGAACGTACCGTTCCAGCTTACTCACAAAGTTCTGCGGAACGATGAGCAAGTCGCCGTTCTGGATCCGGATGTCTTCCTGCACCCCTTCGCCCGTCATCGCATGTTTGAGATTGAACACGCGAACATCGGCAAACTCGTCATTCAGCCGGCGAACGATGAGCACTTGAGAATGCTTTGAGCTGTCCTTGATGCCGCCGCTAATCGCCACCGCGTCAATCGCCGACATGCTTCCCCGCAGGTCATACCGGCCCGGCCGCCCAACCTCGCCCGCCACCGTAAACGACGGCTTCACAAAATCGGTCAGGAGCAGGACCACCTCCGGCTCCCGGAGCCGCTCCCCGGCTTTGGCCGCAATCGACGTCCGCGCCTCTTCCACCGTCAGCCCGCCCACGCGAACTGCCCCCGCAATCGGCAGAGTAATCTGCCCATCCGGCTGCACCACCGCTTTGGCGTTGAACTCCGGCGTGTAGCGATACTGCACTTCGAGCGCGTCGCCGGACTGCAGGCGATAGGCCTGCTCGCGACTAGCTTGAGCCGCCGCCAAAGAAGCCAGTAACAGAAGCAGCGCGCCCGCGGAAAGAAGTTGTCGCATGAATTTATAGCCTTTTGTACAGAAAATTCGGGATCGGGTAAGTGCGGCGATTCAGCGCGCAACCCAGCAACGGGGCGCCAGAAACTTCGATCATGCGCTTGGTCTGCAAAAGGCGGTTCCGCCGAACCTTGCCCGCGGCGGCAACCAACACGATCCCTTGCGAACGAGCACCAAACTCCAGCGCCTCCGCCGAAACCGAAAGCGCCGGCGCGTCCACCAGCACAAACGGAAAGAGCTCCGTCAATTGGCGCAGCAACTCGAACCGCTCGACCCGCGAAGCGCAGTTGGCCGACTGGGGCGGCCGCAGCCGGAACACCCCGTTCCCTTCGCGGATCACCGGGTTCTGCGGCTCCGGCCCCGGCAGTGGCGCGAAGTTACCGATCGCGTCAGCCATCGCAATCAATACTTTTTCCCCCGTGACGGCGGCCAATTCCTGGGCGATCGTGCCCGCCACCACCGAAACGCCCTCGCGCGGCGACGACGACGTAAACACAAACGTCGCTCCTGAACTCACCTTCTCTGCCTCGGCAACTAACGTCCGCACCAGCGGAAAGTAGAAACCCGCCTCGGACGATGCCACTTTTGGCGCGTCGCTCTTCACTTCCACCTGACGAATTGTCCCAAACCAAAACTCGCTCGAATGTCCAATCATCGAAGGCGCCTCTTTTCCGGAACGGTTGCTAGTACTGGAATGCCACTCGCCAAGTAAATAGCGTGCGGCGTATACAACTCCTGCCCATGCAGCCCCTTCACCGCGGCTGTGAAGAAGATGCAGCACAAACCGAGCAGCAGGCTACCAACCGGCAGGATCGACGATCGATGCACCGGTGATGTCGGCACCTCAGGCGGCTCCACGACGGTGATATTGGCGATCTTTTGGCCGTCCAGGGCGTCAGCAATTCGGGCCTCCTCCCACTTGCGGGAGTAGAGCTGGTAGTTGTCTTCCAGGGTCTTCACCTCGCGGACCAAATCCGTATAGGCGGCCGTCGATCGTTCCAATTGAGCAATCTCGGTCTTGAATTCCTTGATTTGCGGGCGAAGAGCCGCCACCCGCGCGGCCAGCACCTTCTGCGTCATCCGCGCCCGCACCAGATCGCCGTCCAGGCTCTGGCGCAGGGGATTGTTGTCGGTAGCCTGTTCGGTCGCGTTTGACTTCGTCGCCCGCTCCAGCGTCGCTCGCGTCTCGGCGGCCTGCTGCTCCACCTGCTTCACCAGCCGATCCTCCGGACGAAACTTCGCCAACAGATCGGTCCGCTTGTTCTCCAACTCAACCAGCATCGTGCTCAACCGCTCGACCAGAAATTGATTCGGCATCGTGCGGACCTGCGTCGTAATCCGCGGGGAAAGCGCTTTCGCCATCTCCTGCAGCGAACTGATCCGCTGCTTGCCTTCCTCTACGGCCACCTCGGTCTCCCGGGCGTTCGCTTCCAGGTCCATTAACCGGCGCAGATTCAGGTCTTTTTGCTCGCTCAGCAACACGATTTTCGAATCGCGCTGAAACGCCGCCAACCGCTGTTGGGCATCGCGCAGACGCGCCCCCTGGTCACCCGATTGGTTTTGAAAAAACTCCGTCCCACCACCCTTGTGCACGCGAATATGCTGGTCGGTGTACACCGCGAGCAGCTCCCGCAACACCTCGGCCGCCTTCTCCGGGTTCTGGTTGCTGTATCGAACCTCCAGAATGCTCGCCTTCGGCAACGGGCTCACCTTAATATCGCGGGCCAAAGCGTCCACCGCCAGATCCAATCCGCTCGCGGAGTCAGACCCGCCCAGCTTACAGCGCTGCACCACCTGCCGGAGCGAGTTACGGCTCATCAGCAGTTGCGCTTCGGTCGCAATTTGCCCTTCGTTCATCCCCGAGGGCCGAGCGGAGTCCGTAGTTTGACCAGGCGCCACCACTACCTCGGCTCGGTTGTTCCGCACCAGCAGCACCATCTGAGCCGTGTAGTTGCCGCCCGTCGCCCGCCAAGCCAACCCAATCACCAGTCCGAGAAGCGCCGTCGCAATCAGGATAAATACCTTTCGACGAAAGATCGCATCGGCGATTTCGTGCCAACCCGGCAAGTCGGCGTAGCCCTTATTCATGCTTTGATTCGTAATTGCCATTTGGTGCAGCATCCGGGAAATCGGACGTTATCCAAATGTAGACGCTAGGGCGATATCAATCTATGGGCAATTCGTACAAGTACCCTTTCCAGGTACTAGGCGCTTTAGTCCCATGCCTAGTCTATGCGCAACACGCTTCAATCGTGATCGACTCCTGCACCATCTCTTTCCACGAGATCACCCATTCCGCCGCCACCCCGCCTTCGCACTGCCGGCCCACCGCCGAACGCAGCACCCGCACCAAGGCCATGCCAAATATGGCCTGGTCATCCACGTTCGCCCCTTGCAATCGAAAACCGTCCAGCAACCCGGAAATCAGCGGGCGTAACCGCGCAGCGTCCCCCGCGTTGTTTAACATCGCCGCCCAAACCCGGATCAACTCAGCCCGCTCATCGCGTAACCGGCGGCTAAACCGCCGGCCAATCGTCGGGTCCAGCGTAAACAGGTCACAAAGGAAAATATCCGCCGCGTTCTCAGCCATTTGATGATGGGATAGGTTCGACATACTCTATCTCCATAGGCGCAGCCATACCCCCAAATTGCTCACCCGAGCCCAGTTTATTTTTGAATGTCCCGGTGCAACCCTTTCACCCGATACCCTAACTTAGTCAATCGCTTCCGGATCTCCTCCCCCATCATCACACTCCGATGATGGCCCCCGGTGCACCCAAACGAGATCGTCAGGTAGCTCTTCCCCTCTTCAATGTAGTGCGGCAGCAGATAAGCAAGCAGATCCGAAATCCGCTCCATAAACTCATTCGTCTGCGGAAAGCTCCGAATGTACTTCGCCACCTCGGCGTTCTTCCCCGTCA
>Ga0105046_10007377_pt1 | contig 17323 bp, 21 predicted proteins | sample MAT03_FD_78385 | JGI IMG/M metagenome (GOLD analysis project Ga0105046, IMG submission 78385) | Freshwater microbial communities from Lake Fryxell liftoff mats and glacier meltwater in Antarctica - MAT-03 (megahit assembly) | ecosystem: Environmental > Aquatic > Freshwater > Ice > Liftoff...
GCCGCCGTTGCCCATGACAATACGTTTTCAATCCGCCCGCGAAGGCGTGACGCGGTTTCGGTTTTGCTTTGCCAGATGGGTTCCAGAACGCGCAGGACGTCCTGCACACGAATGTCAGAAACTAGCTTGCCCCCCAGCACCGGCTTTGCATAGGTATCAAGGGTCGAACGCCATTGCGCCTTGTGCTTTTCACTTCTGAATTCGTCCAGTTTCGCAGCTAGGTAAGCATCCATGGCCGCTTCAAAGGTCAGTGCCCCAGCGGCTTCGCGTTTCTCGGCCAGCGGATCACCGCCCAGCATCGCCATGCCCCGGTTCGCCAGCGCTATCTGCCGCGCCGTCGCCAGCGGAATGGCCGGGGGGCTGCCCAGACCCAATTCGCACCGCTTCCCGCGAATGGTAATGCGCTGCACCCATTGCTTCGCGCCGTTCGATTGCACGCGCAAGAATAGCCCGTGCCGATTTCGGGCGTGAAACGCCGCCGTGAGAGACAGTCGGGATGTTCAGAATTCAGAGGAATGCTCCTGCACTTGTAGACATATGTGAGAGGTGCTAACTTCGTCACGAAGAAAGTGAACGTCACTCACTTTACGGGAAGGCCCAGTCACCATGTCGAACGACCCGTCCGCACCACAGGCCACGCCGACCGTGACGCCCAAGGCCGCCTATCACCACGGGGACCTCCGCGCCCAACTGATCGCGGCCGTGCGGGAACTGGTCGAGACGCACGGCCCGGACGGATTCTCCGTCGCCGAGGCAGCACGCCGCGCCGGTGTCAGCTCCGCCGCGCCCTACAAGCACTTCAAGGATCGTCACGAAATCCTGCGGGGGGTCGTGAGTGAAGCGATGGACCGATTGCGCGCCACGATGGAAGCGGGTGCCGCGGCCCATTCCCACGGCTCGCTCGAGGCCGTGGCTGCCGTGGGTCAGGCCTATGTCGATTTTGCCGGGGCCGAACCGGGGGTATTCCGGTTGGTCTTCGGCCTGACGGAAGGCCACGAAAACGCCCCTGACCAGTTGGCCAAGGGAGAAGGCTGCTTTGGCGTGGTCGTGCAGGCCGTTGCCGCTTGTCTTGGCCTGCCCCCCGGCGATGCGGATGTCCAGCGCCGCGCCTACATGCTGTGGTCCTTCGTCCATGGCCATTCGTTCCTGACCATCGACATGAAGCACAAGGTCGCCAGCGCTGAGATCGATGATTGGGACTACCTCATGGCTATCAGCCGTGCGATTCTTTCATCGGCGGCGCAGGCATGACACCGAGCCAATGCCGGTGGTCCCGTTTCAGTTTGAGACAGGACGCCGTTGAAGCGCCCCAGATGAACCCGAACGCTGTCCAGAACATCATGCACCGGGTTCGGCAGGCCAGCGGCGGGTCAAGTGTGACCGTCGGCGAGATTGTTCGTGCGATGGACCCATCCATCCAACCCGTATTGCTGTTGCTGCCTGCCCTTATCCTCGTGACGCCCCTCAGTGGCATACCTGGTCTGTCATCCCTCGGCGGCCTTACGATTGCCCTCGTTGCCGCACAAATCCTGTTGGTGCGTTCGGACATTTGGCTTCCAGACTTCGTAGTGCGCAGTCACTTGCCCGCTGCGCGTCTGGCATGGTCCCTTGAACGGCTCGACCGGTTTGCCGCTTTCATCGACGAGCGATCGATCGCCCGGGCAGAATGGCTGCTTGGTATTCCAGGGCGTCAGCTCGCGCTGACGACATGCCTTCTGTGCGGGGTGGCGATGCCCTTTCTCGAATTGGTCCCGTTTTCAGCGACGACACTGGCAGCGGTCGTCAGTATTCTGGCTGCGGGGCTTCTGGCACGTGATGGTGTGCTGGTCGCGTTCGGACTGAGTGGTTTCGGATTTGCCATCTTTCTCATCGTGAAGCTGGCTTCGATATGATGCAGCCACAGATCGCGCCCGCCCGGTTCCACTTGTCGTTTCCGCTTTGGGTTTTCGGCGGAATTTCCTGTGCAATGATCTTTGCCTTTGGTGCCACGACTGCCTTGTGGGCGCTGGACCCCAGAGTCATCGACGGCGTCTCTGTCTGGGCAAAGCCGCTGAAATTCGAACTGGCTTTGGCAATTCACGCGGGAACGATTGCCTTGGTGGTGTCCCGCCTCCGCCCTTCGCTTCAAGCGGGTGCCTTCATGCAGGGCGTCGCATTCGCATTTTTGGCAGCTTGCACGATCGAGATGGGCTGGATCATTTTCCAGGCATCGCAGGGCCAACATTCGCATTTCAACAACAGTACAGCGTTTCACCGCGCGATGTTCTCGGTGATGGCCTTTGCCGCGGTCATTATCACAGGCGCGGCCGCCGCGGTCGCATTTCAGATATGGCGCGATCCGGATTTCGCCACAGGTTCCACGGTGAAGACCGGCATCCTGGTAGGATTGGTTGGTGGAACGATCCTTACCCTCGTGACAGCATTTGCAATCGGCGGAAGGGGAAGCCCCTATGTTGGAGACGTGCCGTTACTCACGTCACGCATGATGTTCACCGGCTGGTCGCTCACCGGGGGAGATTTGCGCGTCGCCCACTTTCTTGCGACCCACATGATGCAAGCCGTTCCGATTGCCGCAGTCCTTGCGATCTGGGCACGGATCGGTTTTTTCGCTACATACTTCGTGCTGGGGTTTGCCGCCCTTTGGACGGTTTGGGTTTTGGTCGAGTTTAACGTGGCACTTTCCGGTGAGCCTGCACTTTTCTTCGTTCTGCGTTCCTGAGCGCAGACGTCCACAGTCGGACCAGAACGACGGAATAAGTCAGAGTGCGCAGGCTGGATCACTCTTTGGCGCTGTGCAATAAGCGTCGCTCGATGAGGGCCCTCGACGGCATGGCGCTGCGGCCGCCGGGCAGGTTGACGCTGCAATCCTAAACGCCAGCGATCAAGCTCGTTCGGTCGCTAGAGCGGAGCGGCAGCCCGTTGCAGGGGGCCGAAATCCCTTACGAAGCCGACCTGTCGGCACATACCGTGAAGATCGGCTTGAACTACAAATTCTGATCGGCCTCCTCAAGCATCAGACCAAGGCCCGGCCATGCGCCGGACTCTTGCTTTTCAGGTTAAGCACCACCTCGGCAGCGGGTCGATTGGCCTCGGGCCGAACCATTGCCGTCGCCGCGCATTCCCAATCGGCACCGCAATTTTTTTCCACGACAGAAGGTCGGGGACGTTGGCGCCACCGGGTCCGTAAAGGAACATTGCCGCGATCTGCCATCCACGCCCGCTCGGCAACCCAAAGGTCCGACAAACCCGCAAACTCCACGTTAACGCCGGTTGATGCATGATCCATCATCGGCTTGTCGTGGGTGACGAATGTCCGTCGGGCAAGGAGGCTTCCATTGCGTTCCATTCGCGTAGCACTGCTGCTCGCCGCGCTCGCGGGCTTCTGCGCGCCCGGCCTTGCTGAAGACAATCAGGGAGGGTGTGCCGGCGAAGCGAATTGCGTGCCGCCTGTCTATGTCGACCCGAACCAGCCTGCATGCGAGGGAGAGGATTGCCCCGAGGTACATCCCGCGATCGAATGCGAAGGCCAGAACTGCCTCCCTCCCCAGGACAACCCCGTCGAGACCTGTGAAGGCGAGAACTGCGCGCCCGGTCCGGTCGAGGGGGGTCCGATGCAGGAATGCGAGGGACAGGGCTGCGAACTGGCGCCGCCGTCCGAATAAGCCTGACGTCCGCCGCTTTGTTTCCCAATTCCGGACCAAGCAGCGCCGCGATTGCAGATCACCTTGGTGCCGGCCGCTTCCGGAGGGACCGAGATGTTGAAGACAGCGCTTGTGGCGATGACCATCGTGGGTTGCGATTGCGACGCGAAGCTGTGCGAGTTCGTCTCGGAGTCGCCGGCGCAATGGGCCTCGGTCGCCGAATGCGAGGCGGCGGCGAAGGCGCATGTGGTGCGAACCCCTGGCGTCGACTATCCGCTGGTTACCGCGATCTGCCGCACAAGCGCGCAACCGCAGCCTGACGCGCCGCCTGCGGCGGTCGTACAACTGGCGTCGCTGAAGCACGAAGACGGGCGCACGCTCTATGGCATGGTCCGCGACAGCGGCGGCTTTGTCTGGAGTACAACCGCGAGCGGCTATTCGCTGATGAAGGCCGGCGTGTCCTGGACCGCCGACCGCATCGCGCCATCAGCAGTCGTCGCATGGGTTCCCGGCCTCGGCGACTGACCGCCGGGCTGCGGCTCGCCGACGAGGTTTCGGGCTCGGTGTTCGAGCAGGAGGCCACAGCCAACACGCAGCTCCTTTCGCTTCGCTGATCTGGAACAATGCGGCAACGGCAGACGCGGTTGCCTACGACTGCTCGGGGTCTATGTGGAGACGGACTGCAGACGCCATCTTCGTTGCAAAAGATGTCGTCGCTCGCCGATCCGGTCGAGGTCACGTGCGCATACGCTCCGTCAGAATCTCCTGATCCAGATCAAGGCGTCTGCTGTCCTTTTGGCGCAGGGTTTACGCACCGTCGCGGCCCTGCGAGGTCTGAAAACCCTTTTCGACTTGGCCGATGCCCTGGAAGGAGCACAATCATGAATGGCTACGTCGCCGATATCGAGGACCAGACAGGAGCGAACAAAGACTTCCGTCATGTCCTCTACACTGGTCAGAACCTGCAACTTGTCTTGATGTCGCTAGAGCCCGGCATGGATATCGGCGCGGAAACGCATGCCACTCACGATCAGTTTTCCGCGTCGAACACGGGAACGGAGAGGTCGTGATCGACGGGGTCACGCACAAAGTCAAATCCGGCGCAGGCATTGTCGTGCCCGCAGGGGCACACCACAACCTGATCAACACCGGCGACAAGGCGCTTAAGGTCTACACGATCTACGGCCCGCCCAACCATGTTGACCAGTTGAAACAAAAGACGAAGTCCGTAGCACAAGCGTCGTCGGAGCATTTCGATGGCAAGGTTGCCGGATAGCGTTGCCGCGTTCAGTTGCGGGTTGAAACGGACTAGCCTGAAGCTCCTCAATGAGGGGGCGCGCCGCTTTGGGCTCCGCCCGCTTGGCGAATAGCTGACATGACGGCCCTTCAGCTTCTTGCCTACATTGTGGCGGCCATCGGACTGCAGAGCCTTCTGGCCGTGGCGATCCTCATCTGGCGCAGAAAACCTCATGAAGCTGTGCGTTTGACCCCAGTGGTCAGTTCTAGGACGTCTGAGGCTGCCTGGGACGGTTTGCGCGCGTTTCGGGTTATCGCGCGCACCAATGAAGATCTTGCGCAAACCCAGTTCTCCATTGCGCTGGCGCCGGTGGACGCAGCACCTCTGCCGCCCTTCAAGCCCGGACAGTTTCTGACGTTCTCGCTGGCTGTCGACGGTCCGGATTCACCAGCGCGTGTCGTGCGCTGCTACTCTCTGTCGGATACTCCTGACCCGGCTCAGTATCGCATCACTGTCAAACAGGCGTTGGCGCCGCCCGGCAAACCGGACGTGCCCGCAGGCATTGCGTCGGGCTGGTTGCACGATCAGGCGCAAACCGGAACGCTTCTGGACGTGCGGGCGCCCTCGGGTCAGTTCTTTTTCGTTGCCGATCCCGATGCGCCCCCGGTGTTCATCGCAGGCGGCATCGGCATCACGCCGATACTGTCGATGCTGAAATCCGCCCTTGCCGACCAGCCGGAGCGGTCGGTGCATCTGTTCTATGGTGTGCGGAACGGTCAGGATCATGCTTTCAAGGCTGATCTTCGACAGCTTGCCGACGCACATTCTGGTCTGACGCTGCACATCCTGTACGCCGACCCGGCACCGTCGGACGTTGTAGGGCAAGACTATGATCTGCCGGGATTCATCACTCTCGATCTGTTGAAACAGACGCTGCCGCATGGCCGGCACGCCTTCTACATCTGCGGCCCCGACCCGATGATGAAGGCCCTGATCCCGGCTTTGCTGGGCTGGGGCGTTGCAGATGCCGACATTCACCGCGAGTCCTTCGGGCCGCAGACCGCCGCACCCAGACCGGCAGCCTCCCCGGTCGCCGGTCCCATTTTGGCCATCGGGTTTCGCCGTTCTGGCCGGACCTTGGACTGGGCAGGGCGAGACGCGAACCTGCTCGACTTTGCGGAGCGACATTCCATTGCGGTCGATGCCGGCTGTCGCGGCGGCACTTGCGGCACCTGCGAGACGCGGCTGATCTCGGGCCGTGTTCACTATGCGACCAAACCGGAGTTCGACATCACCGCCGGCCATTGCTTGCTTTGCGTCGCAACCCCCGCCACAGCCCTGGAGTTGGACACATGACGCTGCGAGGAAGCCTGTTCAGCCGCGAGGTGGTGCCGTTCTACCTGTCGTTGCTGGCGCTGCTCGCCGTCACCTTGGCGGTCGATGCGGCACTGCACCTTCTGGACCTCGTCTGGGTCGGCAAATGGCTGGGCATTCCCGGCGTCCTCTTGATCTGCGCGTCCTTCGGATACTCGCTGCGCAAGCGCAAGCTGATCAGCCGAGGCCACCCAGCCACCCTGATGCGCTTGCATGAACGCATGGCGTGGGCGGGGTCGCTGCTGGTCCTCGTCCATGCGGGCATCCACTTCAACGCGGTGCTGGCCTGGCTCGCGATCGGGGCGATGCTGTTGAACGTGGCCAGCGGGCTGACCGGCAAGTTCCTGCTGCGCCGGGCCGGGACGCGGCTGGCTGCCACGACGCAGCGACTGCGCAGCGAAGGGCTGACGGCCGAGGCGCTGGAAGACCGTCTGCATTGGGACATCTTGACCTACGACACTGTAAAGCAGTGGAGGGTGTTGCACTATCCGATCACGCTCGCCTTTGCCGTTCTGGGCACCGCGCACATCATCAGTGCGCTCATCTTTTGGGGGTGGTCATGAAACGCTGGATCCTCGCGATCATCGCTGTCAATCTGGTGGGCATCGTTGCCTTGGCCTTTGTCTATCCCGATCCGATGCTGGCCCCGGGGGCGCTGATCCCGGCCCATGCGAACCTCGCGACGGACTGCTTTGCCTGCCACGCGCCGATGCAAGGCGCAGTCGAGGCGCGGTGCACGACCTGCCATTCAGTCGCCGACATCGGCCTGCGCACGGTCGCTGGTGCGCCGGTTGTGCAAAGAACGCAGATGCCTCCGTTTCACCAGGGTCTGGCCGACAGCGACTGCATGGGTTGCCACACGGATCATCCCGTTGCAAAACTCACTCCAGCCCATAGCCACACATTCGCCCATGCCATGCTGACCCCGGTGGCCGGTGCGGCGTGCTCCACTTGTCACACAGCACCAGAGACCGTCGTTCACGCGGGGGTGACGGCGCAGTGCAGCACCTGTCACACCCAGAACGACTGGGCCGCCGCTACCATCGACCATACCCGGTTCTTCGCGTTGACCGGGCCGCATGACGTCGCCTGCACCAGTTGCCATACCGCGGCGAACGACTTCAGCAAGTTCACCTGCTACAGTTGTCACGAGCATCAGGAAGCCGACCTGATCCGCAAGCACCTCGAAGAAGGCATCCGCGACATCGACAACTGCGTGGCCTGTCACCGCGACGCACATGCCGAAGGTGGCGAGGGCGGTGAAGATGGTGAGGACGATGATGACTGATGATCGAGGTTTGATGGAAAGTGAAATCTGGTTCAGGATGACGGTCTGCCAGACTTCTTCGATAGGGGCGCGCGCGGCTGTCAGTTCAACTGGCGTCGCTGAAGCATGAAGACTGGCGTGTAATGGCCGGCCGATCGCATCGCGCCGGCGGCGGTTGTCGCGTGGGTGCCCGGCCTCGGAGACTGACGGCCGTCGTCCATTTACGTCGACGCATTTGAACCTTTCGACCGGTGTCACCGACACAGTCTTGGACAGGTCGTCTGTCCGACCAAGACAGGAGATGTGCATGACCCCCACCGGACTTCGCGCGACAGTCGTCGCCCTGACGGCGGCGATCGGCGTGATTGCCGCATCGGCTCCAGTGCTTGCCGCACCCGCGAACAGCGGTTCGGCATCGAAACAGCAGGGAGGCGGGCGTACGCTGGCCGACTACAACATCCAGAAGGAGTAGCCTCGCCAGCCAGTCTGGCAGCATCCCGGCTGCCGGGACTGGCCGCAGGGTCCGTCGATGCTTTATCTTTCGCGCCATCTCCAACTTGCGGCGAACGACAGATGATCTTCGACGGACCCCAGACGGCGCCTGCCACGATCCTGCTTGCACATGGCGCCGGCGCGCCGATGGATTCGGCCTCCATGAACGCGACGGCTCTCGCACTGGCGTCGGTCGGCTTTCGTGTGGCGCGCTTCGAGTTTGGCTACATGGCCGCCCGCCGATCCGGCCAGCGCAAGCCGCCGCCCCGCGCAGATACCCTCAAGCCGGAATATCTTTCCGCGATCAAGGCGCTCGCCGCCACGGGCACTCTGATCATCGGCGGCAAATCGATGGGCGGCCGCGTGGCCAGCATGATCGCCGACGAGGCCGCAGCATCGGGCAAGATCGCGGGACTGCTCTGCCTTGGCTATCCCTTCCATCCTCCGGGGAAACCAACCCAGCTCAGGACAGCGCATCTGGCCGACCTGCGGACACCTGCGCTCATCTTCCAGGGCACCCGCGATGAGTTCGGCACCCGCGAGGAGGTTGCGGGCTACACGCTTCCGCCCGGGATCGAGGTGATATGGCTTGAAGACGGCGACCACGATCTGAAGCCGAGGAAGACGATCTCCGGTTTTTCCGCCGCCGACCACCTTGGCACTATGGCCAGCCGTACGCTGGAATGGAGCCGCGGACTTCCACGCTGACTTGCAGAGGCCGATGGGCTAAGCTGGCACGATGGCTTTCCCTCCTCTTCTCCCGCATGCCGTTTTCGTCGGCGCCCTCTTGTCGCTCGCCGGCTGCTCATCCACGCCCGGCGGCGGCTCGGTCGATCCATCCGCCTATGCGGCAACAGGCTGCAACGAACTCAATACCGAGGTCGGCACCGTCTCGGCCGAGATTTCCCGGGTGGCTATAGCGCGCGGCAAGGTCGCCAACACGAATGTGCCGAAATGGGTGTTGGGCGGGCGGCGTGTCGCGACCTCAGTCGTCGACCGCCAGACCGCGCGCATCGACAGCCTGCAGCAGCAGGAGCAGGAGATCGTAGCCGCTCGAAACCGGAACTGCGCCGGCCAATTAGATTAAACCGTGAGGTATTTCTTCACGTCCGGCCGGTCGAGATCCTCGGCCGGACCGGTGTGGACGATCAGGCCGCGGTCCATGATGTTGACCTCGTCGGCGAGTTCCCGGCAGAAGTCGAGATATTGCTCGACCAGCAGGATGGCGATGCCGGCGGTGTCGCGCAGGTAGCGGATGGCGCGGCCGATGTCCTTGATGATCGACGGCTGTATGCCTTCGGTCGGTTCATCGAGCACCAGGAGTTTCGGCCGCATCACCAGCGCGCGACCGATGGCGAGTTGCTGTTGCTGGCCACCCGACAGATCGCCGCCGCGCCGCGACAGCATCTGCTTCAGCACCGGGAAAAGCTCGAACACGTGCTCAGGCACGTAACGATCCGCGCGCTTCAGCGGCGCATATCCGGATTCGAGATTTTCCTTGACCGACAGCAGCGGGAAGATCTCCCGCCCCTGCGGCACGAATGCGATGCCCGACCGGGCGCGATCGTACGCCGCGCTCCGGTCGAGCGCCTTCCCCTCGAAGGCTACGCTTCCCGATGTCAGCCTGTGGTGGCCGACGATCGATCTCATCAAGCTGGTCTTGCCGACGCCGTTGCGGCCAAGCACGCAGGTGATCTTTGCCGCCTGCGCCGTCAGCGATACGCCGCGCAGCGCCTGAGCGGCACCGTAGTGCAGCGTGGCGTCCTTGACCTCAAGCATGACCGCGCCCCGCCCCGCGTCTCGAATTCTGGTCCCCCTCTTCCCCCACGAGGGGGGTGGCCGGCGCCCGCGTCGGCCAGAGGGGGTTCGTGAAACTTCTGACCGCGACGACGCGTCGTGAAAGGTTGATCGGCCGTTCGGACAAGCCGGGCCGAGCCAAGTCGTGGATCGCGATCCGCCAAAACACTGTCAGCGCCCCAGATAGACTTCGACGACGCGGTCGTCGGCCGAGACGAAATCGAGCGAGCCTTCCGAAAGCACCGAACCCTCGTGCAGGCAGGTGACCTTGACGCCAAGTTCGCGCACGAAATGCATGTCGTGCTCGACCACGATGACGGAGTGCGTCTCGTTGATGTCCTTCAGCAGCCTCGCCGTCTCCTCGGTCTCGGCATCGGTCATGCCCGCCACCGGTTCGTCGACCAGCAAAAGCTTGGGGTCCTGCGCGAGCAGCATGCCGATCTCCAGCCACTGCTTCTGGCCGTGCGACAGGTTGGCCACCAGCATGTTGCGCTTGTCGCCGAGACGCGTGACACCGAGAATCCCGTCAATGCTCTTCTTCTCCTCGGCGGAGCTACGATGGAAAAGTGCCGGAAATATCGAGCGCGATCCCTTGAGCGCCAGAAGCAGATTGTCCTCGACGGTGTGGCTCTCGAAGACGGTGGGCTTCTGGAACTTGCGGCCGATGCCCATCATGGCGATCTCGGCCTCGTCGTGCTTGGTGAGGTCGACCAGACCGTCGAAGAAGACCTCACCTTCGTCGGGCCGCGTCTTGCCCGTGACGATGTCCATCATGGTTGTCTTGCCGGCGCCGTTGGGGCCGATGATGGCGCGCATCTCACCCTTGTCGAGCACGAGCGAGAGATTGTTGATGGCGCGGAAGCCGTCAAAGGCAACCGATACGCCGTCGAGATAGAGGATCGTGCCGGATTTCGACATTCGCGGGTCCACTATTCCGCCGGCTGCGGTTCTGGGCCGCTGCCGGGCTTCGTCCAGGTGCCCGACTGCTCGCCTGACTGCGCGCGCACGAGCGCAGGCGGCGGCTCGTCGGGGTCGATACCCTTCTCTTCGGCAATCGACGCCTCGCGCTCGGCTTTCCCGCCGCTGTTGCGCCGCTGGTCCCAGAGGCCGAGGATACCCCTGGGAAGGAACAGCGTTACGCCGACGAACAGGCCGCCGAGCGCGAACAGCCAAAGCTCGGGTATCGCGCCGGTGAACCAGCTCTTGCCGGCATTGACCAGCAGCGCGCCGATGATCGGGCCGACGATCGTGCCGCGCCCGCCGACCGCGGTCCAGACGACCACCTCGATGGAGTTGGCCGGATCGAACTCGCCGGGGTTGATGATGCCGACCTGCGGCACGTAGAGCGCACCGGCGATGCCGGCCATGACTGCGGAGACCGTGAAGGCGAACAGCTTCACGTTCTCGGCGCGCCAGCCGAGGAAACGCGTACGGCTCTCGGCGTCGCGCACGGCAATGAGGATCTTGCCGTATTTCGAGGTCGTGATCAGCCAGGTGACGAACACAGCCAGCGCCAGCGCCAGGGCGCTCGCCGCGAACAGTCCGGAGCGCGTCGCATCGGCCTGCACGTTGAAGCCGAGGATTTCCTTGAAATCGGTCAGGCCGTTGTTGCCGCCGAAACCCATGTCGTTGCGGAAGAAGGCCAGCAGCAGCGCATAGGTCATCGCCTGCGTGATGATCGACAGATAGACACCGGTGACGCGGCTGCGGAAGGCGAACCAGCCGAAGACCAAGGCGAGAAGGCCCGGCACAACCATGACCATCAGCGCGGCAAACCAGAACTGGTCGAACCCGTACCAGAACCAGGGCAATTCCTTCCAGTTCAGGAACACCATGAAGTCTGGTAGGTTGGGATTGCCGTAGACGCCACGCGAACCGATCTGCCGCATCAGGTACATGCCCATCGCATAGCCGCCGAGTGCGAAGAAGGCGCCGTGACCGAGCGAGAGGATGCCGCAATAGCCCCACACGAGATCGAGCGACAGCGCAAGCAGCGCATAGCAGAGATATTTGCCGACCAGTGCGACAAGGTAGGGAGGAACGTGAAAGGCGCTGTCCGGGTGAACCGCGAGATTGAGCACCGGCACGATGATGGCGACCGAGACCAGTATCGAGATGGTGATGAGGATCCTGAGATCGGAACCGAAGAGGCGGGCGGACATCATGCTTCCACCGCCCTGCCCTTGAGCGCGAACATGCCGCGCGGGCGCTTCTGGATGAACAGGATGATCAGCACAAGCACGAGGATCTTGCCGAGCACCGCGCCAGCATATGGCTCGAGGAACTTGTTGAGCACGCCGAGCGAGAACGCGCCGACCAGTGTGCCCCAGAGATTGCCGACGCCACCGAAGACGACGACCATGAAGCTGTCGATGATGTAGCCCTGGCCGAGGTTTGGCGACACGTTGTCAACCTGCGAAAGCGCTACGCCGGCGATGCCCGCGATGCCGGAGCCCAGCGCGAAGGTGAGAGCGTCCACCCATGGCGTCCTGATACCCATCGAGGAGGCCATACGGCGGTTCGCGGTCACGGCGCGCATCTGCAAGCCCCACGAAGTGCGCTTCATGACGAAGAGCAGCAAGAAGAAGACCGCGAGCGAGAAGACCAGTATCCAGAGGCGGTTCCAGGTGATCGACAATTCGCCGAGGCTGAACGCACCCGACATCCAGGACGGATTGCCGACTTCCCGGTTTGTCGGGCCGAAGATCGTGCGGACCGTCTGCTGGAGGATGAGCGAGACGCCCCAGGTGGCGAGCAGCGTCTCCAGCGGCCGGCCGTAGAAGAAGCGGATGATGCCACGCTCGATGATCAGGCCGACGCCGCCGGCGACGAGAAATGCCAGCGGCAGCGCAATCAGCAGGGACCAGTCGAACAGATCCGGAAACGACGTGCGGATGATCTCCTGAACCACGAAGGTGGTGTAGGCGCCGAGCATCACCATCTCGCCATGCGCCATGTTGATGACGCCCATCACCCCAAAGGTGATGGCAAGTCCGATGGCCGCCAAAAGCAGCACCGAGCCGAGCGACAGGCCGAACCAGACGTTCTGTGCCGCGGCCCAGACGGCCAGCGACGAGTTCATGCGCGTGACCGCCGCCGATGCCGCGTCCTTCAGCGTGCCCTCGGTGCTTGCCTCATATGCGGTGAGCAGCGACAGCGCCTCGCGGTCGCCGCGTCCCGCTATCAGTTCGATCGCCACGAGCTTCTCGGCCTCGGGCAAATCGGATTTCAGCACGGCGGAGGCGCGCGCCAGTTCGAGCTTCGCCTTGACGCTGGTCACGGTTTCCTTGGCGATGGCCGCATCGAGACCTGGTATCGCGGTGGGATCGGCATTGCGGAACATCGTCTCGGCAGCGGCGATACGCACGGCCGGATCGTCGGAGCCAAGCGTCAGCGTACCCAGAAGGTCGCGGATCGTGCGGCGCAGGCCGTTGTTCACGCGGACCTTTGAAACGGAAGCCTTAGGCTCCTCGCCAGCGTCGGCTCCCGTCAGCGGATCGGAGAGCTTCACGTTCGCGCCGGACTCTGCGCCGATGAAAACTGCGGAGTCGGATTTGCGGAAATAGAGATTGCCGTCGGCAAGCGCGGCAAGCGGTTTCTCTACGGCGGGGTCGCCCGCGGCCGCGAGCTCCCGGACGATTGCCTCTGTCGCAGGGAACCCTTTGACGGTTGCGAATTTCGCGATTGTGGCTCTCAACGCGGCTTCGTCCGCGGAGGCCGGCGCGGTCAGAGCCAGCGCCAGAAGGATCGTCGTCAGCAGCCGTCGAAACAGGATGGTCACGGGATATGCTGGCCTTCTCGGACGTTCTGGTTCTGATGAAGGAGGTTCCGGGCGGATGGAGAGTGATCCGCCCGGAACTGCTGGCGTCGAGACTTCAGCCAAAGGCCAATGCCTCAAGCGTCAATTGGTGCCCTTGCCGCCGCACTTGCCGGTCGCGACGTTGAAGTTGCCGCAGGACATCGGAGCGCGCCAGTCAGCGATCAGGTCCTTGGAATCCGGCAGGTAGTCGGACCACTCGTCGCCAACCACGAGACCCGAAGTCTGCCAGACGGTTTCCATCTGTCCGTCAGCCTGGATTTCGCCGATCAGCACGGGCTTGGTGATGTGGTGGTTCGGCATCATGGCCGAAAAACCTCCGGTCAGGTTCGGCACCGAAACGCCGATGATGGCGTCAATCACGGCGTCCGTATCCGTGGTGCCGGCTTTCTCGACAGCCTTGACCCACATGTTGAAGCCGATGACGTGCGCCTCCATCGGGTCGTTGGTCACACGCTTCGGATTCTTCGTGTATTCCTTCCACTTCGCGATGAAGTCGGCGTTTTCAGGCACGTCGACCGACTGGAAATAGTTCCACGCGGTCAGGTGGCCGACGAGCGGAGCCGTGTCCAGGCCGGCGAGTTCTTCCTCACCGACCGAGAATGCCACGACCGGAATGTCCTCGGCCTTGATGCCCTGGTTTGCGAGTTCCTTGTAGAAAGGCACGTTCGCGTCGCCGTTGATGGTCGAGACGACTGCGGTCTTCTTGCCGGCCGAACCGAAGTTCTTGATGTCGGTCACGATCGTCTGCCAGTCGGAATGGCCGAACGGCGTGTAGTTGATCATGATGTCTTCCTTGGCCACACCCTTGGACTCGAGATAGGCCTGAAGGATCTTGTTTGTGGTCTGCGGGTAGACGTAGTCGGTACCTGCGAGCACCCAGCGCTCGACCGATCCGCCGTCCTCGCTCATCAGATAGTCGACTGCGGGGATTGCCTGCTGGTTCGGCGCCGCACCCGTGTAGAACACGTTGCGCTGGCTTTCCTCGCCCTCGTACTGCACGGGGTAGAACAGCAGGCCGTTCAGTTCCTCGAACACCGGCAGCACGGACTTGCGCGACACCGACGTCCAGCAGCCGAACACGGCCGCGACCTTGTTCACTGCGAGAAGCTCACGCGCTTTTTCGGCGAACAGCGGCCAGTCAGACGCCGGGTCGACCACGACCGCCTCGAGCTTCTTGCCAAGCAAGCCACCCTTCTTGTTCTGCTCGTCGATCAGAAACAGCATCGTGTCCTTGAGCGTCGTCTCGGAGATGGCCATCGTGCCGGACAGCGAATGCAGGATACCGACCTTGATGGTATCTTCCTGCGCCATCGCGGGCGAAGCCAGGCTGATGCCTGCGGCTATCGCTCCCGCGGACAGGAACTTTGTTAAGGACGAAAAACTTCCCCTCATATGGATCTCCCATTGGGTGTTGCACCGCAACATGCTATGCAACGGCTGTGCCAGTTGGGAAGGCAGAGACTAATGCGCGGAATTTCGGCTTTGATTACAGCCGGATACGGATGCCGGCTAAACCAACGGTCGGGCGTGTCCTCGCAGCCGGTCGGCTCCGCCTGAGGCAATTTTGCGCAGCGCACAAAACTCTGCCCAAGTCTTAAGCAGAAGTTAACTCGCGCCTATTTTGTGGACTTGGTCGCGCCGCGCCCTCAGCGGTTATCGCCGCCAAACCGGTTCTCGTCGATACACTTGCTGATGCGGCAACTGCGCGTGTCGGCCGTGGGGACCGGCTCTTTGATCGTCGACTGGCCGGGCTGGCAAAACGACTGGTTGGCGACATACCGGTCGTAGATCGGAACCCCTGAATTGCCGGCCTTGCGATATAGTATGGCGATGCCATCCCGCTGAACCGCGTCCTTCACCTCGGCGCAGGTCATGTCCTGCACCATGTAGCGGACGATGGCCCATGCTTCGACGGGCGCAAACCCCAGGAGAACGGCCAAAGCAAGTCTCTTCACGTATCGGTCCCTCCACCGGCGCGTTCGGATGCTAGCAGAAGTTCCCGCCGTCGCCACTCCCCGCGATCAATCGAGTCAGCACGAGTGATTCGGTGCGCTTGACGCAACGCCGGCAACGGTTGACACTTTGTGAACCTGCGGCGCTTACCTTTCAAACGGGAACAATACGCCTTGGGACGGGTTTCGTAGCCTTGCGTCAGGAGTAACCCATGGCATTGCGGGCGGTCTGGAAGGGATTCCTCAAATTCGGTGCGGTGGCCTGCGCCATCAAGCTGACCAACGCCGCGAGCGATTCCGAAAAGGTGCAGTTCCGCATCCTCAATCGCAAGGATCGCCTGACGGTAAAGTCAGCTTACGTGGGCGAGATCACCGGCGATCTCGTCACCGCCGAGGACCAGATCAAGGGCTACCAGCTCGACAACGGCCACTACCTGTTGATCGAACCGGACGAACTCAAGGCGTTGAAGCCCATCAGCGAGCACACGCTTGAGATCGAGGAGACGATCGACCTCGCGTCGATTGATCAGCGCTATCTCGACAAGCCATATTACGTGATGCCGGCCGACGCGATGGCGAAGGAGCCGTTCGCGGTGATCCGGGACGCACTGGCCAAGAAGAAGGCGGGTGCGCGCGCCAGCATCGTGCTCTACCAGCGGGGTCGCGAGGTGGTGCTTAGGGCACACGGCGAAGGCCTGATGATGACCACCCTGCGCAACGCGAAGGACGTGGTATCGGAGCAAGCGATCTTCGACGGCATCAAGGTGCCGAAGACAGACCCTGACATGGTCGAGATCGCCACGCTGCTGATCGACAAGAAAGTCGGAACATTCGATCCATCGACATTCGTGGACCGCTACGAGAACGCGCTCATCGATATGATCAATGCAAAGAAGGCCGGCAAGAAGCTGCCCAAACCTGTCGCGGCGCCGAAGGAAAACGTCGTCAATCTGGCGGATGTTCTGCGCAAGAGCCTTCAGAAGGAAGGCATCAAGACCGCCAAGGCTCGCAAGCCTGCCGCTGCCAAGCGCAAGTCCGCGGCGTAATCCGCCAGGCTATGGGAACTTAGTGCGTGCTGGCGAATTGCATGGACACAGAGCCGTTGCTAGCTATGCCCTCGTGAAAGAGCCGATTGAAAAAGCGCCCGAACTTGATCCGCTGGCGAACGCCCGTCTTGCCGCGATCGTTGACTCGTCCTTCGATGCGATAATCGGGAAAGATCTGAGTGGCATCATAACCAACTGGAACCGGGGCGCAGAGCGCCTTTTCGGCTACACCGCCGACAAAGCTATAGGCCGATCGGTCCTTATGCTCATTCCCGATAGCCTGCAGAGCGTCGAAGCAGAAATCCTCGACCGTGTCCGCCTCGGCGAGGAGGTCGCGAGCTACGAGACGACCCGGCGTCGTGAGGACGGAACCTACTTGTCGGTGTCGCTTACGATTTCACCGATCAGGGCTGCAGACGGTACCATTATAGGTGCGTCGAAGATCGCGCGCGACATCACCGTCGCCAAAGATAACGAACGCCGGATTCACCTCTTGATGCGCGAGGTCAACCATCGCGTGAAGAACCAGTTCGCGGTCATACTGTCGGTGATCCGGGAGACGAGCCGGCGTGCCACCGATCCCAGTGAATTCGAGGAGCAGGTTCGCGACCGCATCATGGCGCTGTCTCGTTCGCACGATCTTCTCGTCACCTCCGATTGGTACGGGGCGAGTCTGCTCGACCTTCTCCAGGAGCAC
>Ga0105046_10007378_pt1 | contig 17320 bp, 15 predicted proteins | sample MAT03_FD_78385 | JGI IMG/M metagenome (GOLD analysis project Ga0105046, IMG submission 78385) | Freshwater microbial communities from Lake Fryxell liftoff mats and glacier meltwater in Antarctica - MAT-03 (megahit assembly) | ecosystem: Environmental > Aquatic > Freshwater > Ice > Liftoff...
GCTCACCAAAGCAGATTAATCCAAACGTGTCATGTGCAAAGTCATTAGGCGCAATATAAGGCCAAATGAGCCCATCTTAAACATGATCTTCGTCACTATTTTTTATGTAGACCGATCTCTATAATCGAGGGAATTGTAAAACTAGGTGGCAAAAATATGATGCAACCCCGCATACTTGTAACAGGAGCACCCGGCAATGTCGGCACAGAGGTCGTCCGTGAGCTCTCGCGCATCTCAGTGCCGTTTCGAGTTGGGGCCTATCATGCCGAGCCAGCCCGCAAGCTGTTCGGCACAGAGATCGACGTTACATCCTTTGATTTCTTAAATCCGCAGACCTATGCGGCCACCTTCCAGGGCATTGAAAGCCTGTTTTTAGTTCGCCCCCCCGCGCTGTCCAATATCCAGCGGGATATTGCGCCCGCGATCTGGGCCGCAGTGGGAGCCGGGGTCAAGCATATTGTGTTTTTATCGATCCAGGGGGTTGAGAATAACTCGATTGTGCCGCATCACAAGATCGAGCAGATGGTGCTGGCAACGGGTGTTGATTACACGTTTTTGCGGGCTGGCTTCTTTATGCAGAATCTGTCAACCACCCACCGCACCGAAATCCGTGACCGGAGTGAAATTGCGCTGCCTGTGGGCAAAGCCAGGACCAGCTTCATTTCCGTGCAGGATATTGCTGCTGTGGCAGTACGCGCGTTCATGGACGAAGCCCATAGGAACAAAAAATACACCCTTACAGGCTCCGAGGCACTCGATTATGACCAAGTCGCCAGTAAGCTGTCATTCAATCTCCAGCGTCCGATCCGCTATACCAACCCCTCAATCATCACATTTATCCGCCGTCAGTTGGCCCAGGGGCAGAAATTGGCCCCCACCCTGATTATGACTGCGCTTTATACGCTCACACGTTTCGGCAATGCTCAGAATGTCACACACGATGTTGAGACGATCCTGGGGCGTTCCCCAATCTTGTTCGATCAATTTGCACATGATTTTCGCGATTGCTGGCAGCCCGAGATCGATCCGATAATCGCTCACGACTAAGGCAAACTGTGGAACATTTTTATAGAGTGGAGAGGCACAAGCCTTATCCTGCGACATTGATATCCCAATCGTCGTGGACCATTCTGGAGGATGACCTATGACTTCGACACGGGATCACATGATCGAGACAACCTGCGATCTTCTAGAATTGCAGGGCTATCATGCGACGGGCCTCAATCAGATTCTCAAAGAGAGTGGCAGTCCAAAAGGGTCGCTCTATTACCACTTTCCTGGCGGGAAAGAGGAACTTGCCCTGGAAGCCGTGCGTCATGTGGGTCAGATTGTTTTGAAGCGTATCCGTGACAATCTGGCACGCATTGACAATGCCGCCGAGGCGGTGAGCGATTTCATCAAGACGATTGCCTTCCATGTGGAGAACTCCGGTTTCCGCTCCGGCGGTCCGATTACGACGATTGCGATGGAAACAGCATCGACCAATGAGACTCTGCGCCAGGAATGTCAACGTATCTATGAGGAATGGCAAAACGCCTTTGCCGACAAGCTCAAATCGGACGGCATAGAGGAGGCGCGAGCGAAACGTATCGCCACGCTCATTATTGCATCGATTGAAGGCGGAGTGATTTTGTGTCGTACAAGCCGTAGTCGTGAACCGCTGGAGCAGGTAGGCGAGGAAATGGCCCTATTGATTAAACACACGGTGTGAGGCTTCCCACATCTGTGTCTAAGTTGGAAACTGAAAATAGCCTATGGGGCGATCCACTAGATCACCCCTACAGGAAAATTATTGAATGACCTATTGACTCGCGGTGATCCCCCCGTCCACATACAACGTTTGCCCTGTCACAAAGTCCGAGGCACGGGATGTAAAGAACAGCGCCGGACCTGTCACGTCTTTGGGGTCAGCGATGCGCCCAAGTGGGATGCGGGCCAGCAGATTCGTGCGAAATTCGTCATTTTCCATCACATGGCGGATCATCTCGGTATAGACGAACGTCGGCGCGATCCCATTGACATTGATGCGATGCGGGGCAAGCTCCATCGCGTGCTGTTTGATCAGCATGACGAGCGCCCCTTTTGTGCTGCAATACGCCGAATAACCGCGATCCCGAATGCCAAGCTGTGCACGAACCGAGAGCAGATGCACCTGTTTTCCGCCGCGATTGGCTGCAATCTGATGCCGTGCAGCAGCCTGCGCCAGGAACATCGCGGATTTCAGGTTGATCGTGTAAAGCTCATCAAAGGCTTCTTCGGTCACATCTAAAATGGCCTCTTCGCGTTGAATGCCAACACAGTTCACGAGAATATCCAGCGTGCCATATTTTTCAACCACAAAATCAACTGAGTCGCGCAGTTCTGCGACACTGTGGGCATCTGCGGCGCAGGCAGCCGCCTCATGTCCTGCCTCGGTCAATTGCTGTGCGAGAGAAACGGCTTTCTCCGAGCTTCTGCCAGAGACGACGACTTTTGCACCATGCAGGGCCAGCCCCCACACAATTGCTTCACCGATGCCGCCATAGCCGCCCGGTACATAAGCCACTTTACCATGCAGATCGAACAGACCTGTCAATTCCGTCGCAAAATCGATCTGTGGTGTGATGTGTTCCGATTGTGTCATAAGTCTCAATCCCCGTTTTAGAAGCCTGCCAGTGCGCCTTCACTGATGCCGCGCACGTAATAGCGCTGCAAAAACACGAACACAATCAGCGTTGGGATCATTGCGACGATAATCGCAGCGCTTAACGTCCCAAATGCGAACGACTGGCCCTCGTCGGCCAGAATGCGGAGTCCGGTGTTGATGTTGGCAATCTGCGGATTAATCGCCAGTGACGCGGCCAGCAGCACTTCATTCCAGATGTCAATAAATGTGATCAAAATGACTGTGGCCATGCCCCCGCGTGCCATCGGCAGATACACTCGCGAAAAGACCGTAAACTCGTTCGCGCCATCGATGCGGGCCGATTCGCCAAGTTCGCGCGGCATGCCCATGAACGCGCCGCGCATAATCCAGATCGCAACCGGCAAGAACAGCGCGATATAAGGCAAAATCAAGCCGATGCGCGTATTCCAGATTTTGAGTTGAAACTCAAAGATTAGAATGGGCACAATCAGAATAATCCAGGGAATAGACAGCACAACCAGGATACTGTTAATGACAATTTGCGCCCCTCGAAATGGCAGTAGAGCCAGCGCATAACCCGCCATCGCCGAGAAAAAGCACACTGCCGAGATCGTCACGACTGAGTAAAGCAGCGTGTTATACACATACGTCGGGAGCTGATTGCCCTTCTGGATGATCGTCTGAAAATGCTCCAACGTGGGCTGCTGCGGCAGAATCTGCAAGTTGGTTGTATAGATTTCGCTGTTGGGTTTAAGCGCCGTCAGAATCACCCAGATAAACGGCGCGACTGTGATAAAGCACAGCACCGTAAGCGCCAGGATCAGAAAAAGTTGATAGCGTGTATTATGCGACTGCGGATGTATAAACCTGGAAAAATACGTCGGCTGTTTGACTAAAGCCATTTCAATAAACTCCTCAAAAGAACACAGCGCTATTTATCAGACCGCACGCGCATCACAAAGACCGTGATCAGGGTGATGACCAGCACAATCGCTGTAAAGACCCATCCCACCGTACTCGCATAGGCATACCAGTTCTGTCCCTGGTTGACCTTCTGGAACACCAGATAATACAGTGAGCGCGTACTCCCGGCGGGATTGCCCCCAGTGAGCATATAGATGGGAACAAAGATTTTAAGGGATTTAATCATTTGCAGCGTCGTGACGACCAGCAGCGTGTTGCGCATCTGTGGCAATGTGATATACCAGAACTCTTGCAGAGGGTTTGCCCCGTCAACCTGCGCTGCTTCATAATAATCTTTGGGGATCGCCAGCAAACCCGCCAGCATCAAAATCCAGGGCCCGAAGCCCCACAACGTGATCATGACCATCGTGCCAAACACGTTATCCATGCTGCCCAACCAGTTACGCACCAGATCCGGCCGTCCAAGCACATCAGACAGGATATGGTTAAAGATGCCGTTCTTGGGCTCTAAAACCCATTGGAACATCAGCAAGCCCATCGTCACCGGGATAACAGTGGGCAAAAACAACAAGCTGCGAAAAAATGTCGTCCCATATTTGACCTGCTGCACCAGAACACCTACCAACAGCCCCAACCCGACGCTGATCGGGACGTAAAACAGGGTGTAAGCCAGGGTGAAACTCAACGCCCCGCCAAACTGGCGATCACTGAACACCTTGTGGTAGTTGGACAGTCCGGCCTGAAACCAATCGACTTTTTGCACCGAGAACTCGGAGAAGGTCAGCAGAAAAGAATACACCACCGGATAGCCAATAAAGAGCACGATCATCACCAACGCAGGCAGCACGAGCATCCACGCAAACCGCGTCTGCCGCTGATGTAAATCCCACACCGGAGGCTTCTTTGCGGTTGAGGTTACGGGTTGAGCCATCAGGGGTGTCACCCCGCTTTCACTTGCCATAAATTGCTGCTCTCTTTGTCTCAAGGGAGAAGTGGGTATGCGCCGAAACGCATACCAGCTGGAAATCAACCGATTATTGCGCCATGACGCGGGCGGCGGGCAGTGTGAGATCAGCATCGGCCTGCGCCGCATTCAGATTCGCGATCATCTCGTCAACCGTCTGCTGATCCGTCAGATAAAGCTGTAGTTCATCGACATACGCCTGACGCAGCACCTGACCATCGCGATACTGCCACTGTCCCACAGCGGGGCCTTCAAGTTCAGCACGCACGATGTCGAAGTTCACGTTTTCAGGGAGCGCATCATAATTTGCCCAGATGGTCGGCATCTTGCCAAACTGGATTGCACCCCAGGCCTGACCATATTCACTCAAGATGGCTTCGCGTGCAAAGGCCCGCGCCAGCTCGACATTTTTGGCGACGCGAGGAATGTAAATCTGGTGCGAGAAGGCCATGACGCCCTTACCGCCCGGATAGCCAAACATCTCAACGACATCCCCATCTGGGCAGGAGACAGGGTCAATCTTGATCGCGACCGCGTCTTTATCCGCACAGAGCGCATTGGAGCCTTCATTCGAGCGTGAATTCGAGGCATTGATGATGGCAATCTGTCCGGCTTTGAGACCGTTGCGTGCGCCGTTGTTGTCTGTGAATGTGCTCGTGCCGCCGCAGCCGCTATCAATGATACTCTTCTGGAACTCAATCCACTGTTTGCCCGCCGCGCTGTCCCAATTGATTGTACCGTCTTCTTTGAGATAGGTGCCTTCTGCCGCGATCACGGCGGCCATCCATGTATCCGGTGCGAAGTTAATGCCGTATTCCATTTCCAGGCCCGTAATCGCCTGTCCATCGACTTCGAGTTTTGCCAGTTCGCACGCGGCCTTGCTCAGGTCTTCATACGTCTCGGCGCTAAAGTTGCCGTCGGCATCCAGCAGGCCCGCTTGTTCAAACAGTGTTTTGTTGTACTGGAAATTCATGGTCTCGCCCAGGCCCGGCAGCGTGGGATAATTGCTGCCTTCCACACCATCGACATGAGCGCTGTCGAGGAACGCAGGAATCCACATATCCGGGGCAAGCTCATCTGTCAACGTGTCGTCCCAGGGGATCAGTTGATCATCAATGATGGCCGGGGCAAGCTGGCTCGTTAAACCGCCAAAGTAGAGATCGGCTGTTGAAGCGTCTGTCTGGGCCCATTCCAGAAAAATATTGAGATAGTTCGCTCCAAGGCCTTCATGGGTGATGACCACCACATCAACGTCAGGATGGGCGGCTTCAAAGCGTTTTTCGAGTTCTACCATGTTGTACTTTTCGACCATCCACGCCTCGACGGAGACGGTAACTGTGCCGGACATCTCATCCTGGGCGGTGCTCACAACGGCCAACACCCCCAGCAAACTGGTCGCAAACAAGACCAACAATATCGATTTTAAAGTTTTCATGTTTTCATCCTCTTTAGTTCTCAAAAAGACCAATTTCTTCAATGACCTGAGATGCAGAAATCTCCCATCAACCTCCTAATGACCTGAAAGATCAATACCGTGTTGCCGAATACGCAACTCTAATTCCAATTTATATACAAAATAACGCAATGAGTCAACATTGTATTCTAATTCACAATCATAGTGCCTTTTATAAGGTTATTTGACATCCGAAATGTGTCTGTTATGCTGTGTATATCCCATAACGCAAGGGCATTTCACATTTAGAAACACTTAGATAAGAGGCATAGGGATGAGTCGGAACGTACAATCATTGGAAAGAGGGCTGGCTGTGCTTGAAGCCCTGGTTAAAAATGGATCAACTGGTGTCACTGATATTGCAACAGAGCTTGATCTGGATAAGACAATCGTGCATCGTCTCCTCGCCACACTGCAAGACGCGGGCTACGTGACACAGGATAAAAATCGCAAATATCTCGTGGGTGCAAAGCTGCGCATGATTGGGGCAAAGGTTCTTTCCAGCCTCGATTTGCGAGCCCAGGCCCTCCCCTACATGCATCAGTTGATGGAGCGTACCAAAGGGGTCGCGCATCTGGCGAAAATTGCAGAAAATCGAGCTGTGTATATCGAGAAAATGCAGCACCCCGAATTTAACGTTTCGTCAACGGGCGTGGGCGGCGAAGCACCAGGCTACTGCTCTGCTGCTGGTAAAGTGCTGTGGGCTTATCTGCCACAGCATGAACTCCATGAACTGCTTGATCATGTGCAGTTCCGCAAACATACGACCAATACCATTAATGATACAGCCGAGCTTCAGCGGCATCTGGCACAGGTGCATGAGCAAGGCTACTCGATTGATCTTGAAGAGCATCGATTGGGGCTTGTGGGGGTCGGTGCGCCCGTAATGGATCATACAGGCAACGTAATCGCCTCTATTTGTGTTGGGGGCTATGGTTACACGAGCGACTCAGAAACGATTGCCAGCACACGCGAGCTCGTCATTGATGTTGCGCGGCGTTTATCAACGGACATGGGCTATTTTAACGGACATGAATAAGTGAACGGAACATCGTTTGGGCGAGACCATCTCGCCCAAATGACTACACCCCTGGATAATCCAGGTAAACCGTCTTCATCAGTGTGTAAAATTCGCGGGCCGCTTTGCCTTGCTCCCTGGAGTGTGAGCTTGAGTCTTTCACGCCCCCAAACGGCACCTGTGGTTCAGCCCCGGCAGTCTCGTCGTTGACGTGTACCATTCCCGCCTGAATGCCATCAACAAAGCGCATAATCTTGCCAATATCCTGGCTGATGATGGACGCGCTCAGACCATAGGGAACGCCATTGGCGGCCTCAATCGCATCATTGAGCGTCTCAATCGGCGTCAGTGCCACAACAGGCCCGAAAATCTCTTCCTGCATCAGACGGCTTTTGACATCAGCGTCCAAAAACACTGTCGGGGGCACATAGAAACCTTTGTCATAGGCCGCGCCCACAAGGTCTGCCCCCCCCGCGCCGACTTTTGCCCCTTCTTCCTGCCCAATGCGCAGGTAATCAAGGACACTTTGCTGCTGATCGCGCGACACGGCAGGCCCAAGATAACTATTGGCGTCCATACCATCACCCACACGCAGCGCTTTGACGGTTTCAATCAGGGCCTCGCTAAACTGCTTATAGACCCCCGCTTGCACAAAGACGCGGCTCGTCGCGGTGCATTTCTGTCCGGTGGATTTCATCGCGCCGCGTGTGACCATCTCCACAGCCAGCGCGAGATTGGCATCGTCCAGCACGACGACAGGGTTTTTACCGCCCATCTCAAGCTGCACCTTGCCGCCGCGTTCCGTGACCTGACGCTGAATCGCCCGACCAACGGTGTTCGAACCCGTGAAGCTCACAGCCTTAACATCAGGATGGTTAACGAGCGCATTGCCCATCACCCGCCCCGATCCATTGACGAAATTGAGAACGCCTTTGGGCAGTCCCGCCTGCACCAGAACATCGACAATATGCCACGCCGTGAGAGGCGTCAGTTCCGCAGGCTTAAAGACAACCGTATTGCCATAGACCAGAGCTGGCGCGATTTTCCACAGCGGAATCGCAATCGGGAAATTCCAGGGTGTAATCAGACCCACAACGCCCGTCGGCTCACGCCGCGTATACAGCATACGATTGGGTAGGGCGGTTGGATACACCTCGCCTTCCGGCTGAGACGCTTCGCCTGCAAAGTAGCGCAGAATCGCCACGCCACGCGATGTCTCGCCCCGCGATTCGATGAGAGTCTTGCCCTCCTCGCGTGTCATCGCCTGTGCAACATCTTCCAGGCGAGCCTCAAGCAAATTGGCCGCTTTGTAAAGGATGTCGCCGCGCTTCACCATCGGTGTCCCGCGCCATGCCGGAAATGCCCGATGCGCCGCCTCTACCGCCGCAGTCACATCCTCTACCGTCGCAGATGCAAATTCTCCAATAACATCATCCGTGTTGGCCGGATTGATATTCGGCTGCCATTGATCGCTTGACGCATTGCGCCATTCGCCGTCAATCAAAAGTTGGTAACGCTTCATGCCAGTTCGACTCTCTTGCTCACGACAGACACAGTGTTGATTAATTCCCCAATCGGATCAATGCGAATACGCACCGTATCCCCTTCAGCCAATGTAAATGTATCGGGCGGCACAATGCCTGTGCCCGTAAACAGCATCACACCGTGTGGAAAACGTTTGCAGCGCCCCAAATAATCAATCAGTTCTGTCAGAGGGCGATGAATGGACGCCGTTGTAGTTGTGTTATGGAAGGCGGTTTGCCCAGCGCGTTCGATTGTCAATTCAATCGTAAGATCGGGCCATGTGCTACGTCCTGGCTGAAGCCACAGGCGCGGCCCAAGAGCACAGGCCCCATCATACACTTTGGCCTGCGGTAGATAGAGCGGATTTTCGCCCTCAATATCCCGCGAACTCATATCGTTGCCAATGGTAAACCCGATCACTTCCATATGCGCATTCAGCACCACAACCAGCTCAGGCTCAGGCACCGACCAGGACGCATCATAGCGAATGCCAACGGGGTCGCCAAGTTTCACCACATCATAGCCCATCGATTTAAAGAACAGTTCCGGACGGGCCGCGTGGTAAACACGCGTATACAACTGGCTTTGATTTGACTCTGTTTCACGCGCCTCCTCGCTGCGCTTATAGGTCACGCCCGCCGCCCAGACTTCCTGATTGCTCACTGGTGTATGAAACGTCACATCAGACTGGTTGACAGAGTCAGAGATCGCGTGCTGCATAGTCGCCGTCAAATTCTGTGCACGCGGCGCGGTGGCATCATCCGACATTAGCCAATCCAACGGGCGCAGATTATGCATGTTGCTTGGATCAATGAGCGAGTACAACGTCCCATCACGCTCAAGGCCAAGCTGCGGTGCAAATGTTGCTGTGCTGTATTGGACAAGGAATAAATCATCTTGCTGCATGTTGACCTTCCCTATTAAGTCGCCCTCTAAAACGTATTGTGGGCATCATCGGGCACAGCAGTTCAGCGATTATCTGAGCTGCGCCCGATGATGCCTCTCTAAAAAGACCCTATGCGCGTCCCCATTTTTTATACGCATCCGCAAAGGACATCCCCGCAGCCACATCCTCGCGCATACCCTGTTCTTCGGCTTCAAGCACTTCGGCTTTAACCAGTGCCTCCATCGCAATCGCCTGTGGCACCACCATGACCCCATCTGCCTCTCCCACGATCCAGTCACCAGGATCGACGCGCACACGGCTGGTCAGTGTGCCGGGCATGCCAATCTTGGCATTCACAGCAGTAATGCGCCAGCGGGCAGAGGACTCAATGGGGGTTGTCCCCCGCGCACAAGGCGTAAAGTTTGGAATTGCTTCCAGGCCCAGCCAATCGCGGATCAACGAATCAAGCACGATTCCATGTGCTCCACCTTGCTTGAGGGCCCAACTCGTCATCTCACCGAATTTGCCTGCATGGAGTTCACCACCGCATTCAACCACCACCACGCAGCCTGGATAGACCATTCCGACCAGTTGCTCAAAATAGTTGCCCACCCAATCGCTGTCAGGCTCGTTCTGCGGCACAGGATAGGCACTGCCGCGCACCGTAATGACCTGTCCGGCCAGATGCTGATGCATGAACAGCGGCTTGATACCCAGATCAAGGCATTGATTGGGATATCCCATTTTGTCTAATGTGTCATAGAGATTAGCGACGCGGATTTTATCCCACCGTGCTTGCAGCTCAACGACTGTGGAGTCGTCTTGAGTCATATCTTCGCTCTCCTTTTAGCTATCGGATGATTAATGTGTAAAGTATGTATCACCCTGCCATAACAGCGAACGTGCCACCGTATCATTGAGTTCAACGCCAATGCCAGGACGCTCAGACACTTTCATAAAGCCATTCTCGACGAACGGCTGATCCCCATCGCACAGATCATTCCACCAGGGGATGTTGAGTGCGTGAAATTCGAGCAGGAGGAAGTTGGGCACAGCGGCCATCACATGGCACGCGGCCATCATGCCCAGGGGTGATGACACATTGTGCGGTGCAATCGGGATATAGTGGGCGTCTGCCATCTCCGCGATGCGTTTGCCCTCAGCAATGCCCCCGGCTTTGGCCAGATCCGGCATGATGACATCCACCGCTTTTTGGGCGAACAGATTCAAAAATTCAAAGCGTGTGTATTGATTCTCACCTGAACAGATGACAGTGCTGCTGGAGGCACGAACCTGTGCCAGCGCAGCGATGTTCTCGGCGGGCACAGGCTCCTCCAGCCACAGCAGGCGCAGCGGCTCAACCGCTTTCGCCAACGTGATCGCAGAGGGCATATCAAATTGACCGTGACAATCAATCGCCAGATCAATCTCATAGCCCAGAGCCTCTCGAATTCCACTGATCAGGTTAATGATGTGTGTCATCTCTTTGGCGCTGACTGTCCAGTTATGCGGGTCAAACTTGCCGATGCCCGTGCTGTCCACATCAAATTTGACCGCCCCAAACCCCTGACTCACCACTTCAAGCGCTTTGTCGGCATACGCTTTGGGGTCTTCGGTTTCTCCTGCGTGGCAGTCCGCATAGAGTCGAATCGTATCGCGAAATTTACCACCAAGCAGCTTGTAGACAGGCACACCAAGGGCTTTGCCAACGATGTCATACAGCGCATTGTCAATGCCAGTGATGGCAAAGATCAACGGAGCATTGGACGATCCGCCGTAGCGTCCTCCACGCCGTATCTTTTCATAGAGCATATTCACGTTGAAGGGGTCTTCGCCAAGGAGCAGCGGTGTGATGGCAACAATGGCCGCTTTGGTTGCAAAACCGGAAAAGCTAGGCCCTCCCGAATTACACTCCCCGGTCCCCACAATGCCCTCATCCGTATAGACGCGGACAAACGTCCAGACGCTGCCGCCGCTGTGCTGTTCCTGCTGTCCGATGACACAGGCTTGAATATCCGTAATTTTCATCACATCCCTTTTCGAGAAAAGATTAAGTCCAATAAAGCCATAATTGCTGAAATCGGCGTGTCAGCCTTTCATGCTGCCTGCCGTCAGGCCACCAACCAGGAAGCGCTGTGCATAGATATAGACAATGACCACCGGAACCGCCATCATCAGCGAGGCCGCCATGAGCTTGCCCCAGGGATATATATCGCCAAACACCAGCAGTTGCAGACCTACAGGCAGCGTTTTGAGATGTTCACTTGTGATGAACACAAAGGCAAACAAAAACTCATTCCAGGCATTGGTAAAAGCAAACAGGGTGACCGACAGCAGCGCAGGGGCCGCAAGAGGCAGCGTAATGCGCCAGAAGGCTCCCAGGCGGCTGGCTCCGTCAAGCATCGCGGCTTCTTCCAGATCCACCGGAATGGAGCGGAAGTAGCCCATCATGACCCAGGTGGCAAAAGGCATCAGGAATGTCGGATAGGTCGTGATCAGGGCAAGATAACTGTTGATAATCCCCAGTTGGGTCAGAATGCGATACAGCGGGATAAAAAGCAGCGATGCCGGCAGCAGATACGTGACCAACAGCAGCGTTGTCAGCATCCCGGCACCCAAAAACTTGAGACGTACCAGTGCATAGGCGGCCAATGCAGCCACCGTTACTGAGATAAGCGTGCTAAAGGTTGCGACAAGAAACGTATTGCGGAACCAGGTGAGAAACGGCGTGTCGTACAGCAGCGAACGATACTGTTCTGTTGTCCAGGGCTCAGGCCAGTAAATCGAAGTATAACGCTGAATCTGGAGATCGGTCTTGAACGAGGTGATGATAATCCAGTAGAACGGAAACAACACAAAAATGAGAATCGGCACGATGAACAGCATACGCACGACAACACCCATATTGTCACGCTGTCCGCGTGTCAGCCGCGCTTGTGCTGTCCTGGTGGGCGGAATAATGGCTTTTGAGAGACTCTTCATTCCAGCAAAGATCCACTCAAGCGGTAGGAAGATCAGATCAAGCACATAGCCAAAAATCCATCCCAAGAAACTAAGCACGCGATCCAGCCAACTTTCTCGACTGGCCTGGCGACTGGTGTCCTCTGGACGCATAACCCGTGCCAGCACGAAAATAACGACAGCCATGATCGGTGCCATGCTGAAGGCCGTTGCTATTCCAGGGCCAAATCGTAAGCCAATGATGGCCTTCTCATATGCCAGGATGGAAAACAGCCGCGTTGCTCCGCCTGGCCCGCCGCCTGTCATGAGGTAGATCAGCCCAAACGTGTTAAAGGTCGAGATAAAGGAGAGAAGCAGCGTTGTCAGGATCACATAACGCAAGCCAGGCAGTGTGATATGACGGAAGCGTTGAAGCGCATCGGCTCCATCGACCTCTGCCGCTTCATACTGCTCTTTATCAATGGCCTGGAGACCTGCCAGCAGAAGAATGACATAAAATGGAATGCCCTTCCAAACATTCACGGCAATAACACTGGGCAGTGCCAACCCCGGTTCTGCAAGCCAGGCCACCTGATGATCGATCAGACCCAATTGCATGAGGATGGGATTGAGACCACCAAAGATCGGATCATAGATGCTGCGCCACGTCAGTGCGGTGACGACCTCCGGCACAATCCAGGGCAGCAGCATCAGCCCCGTCAGGATATTGCGGAATGGCAGCCAACTGTTGAGCAGGAGGGCAATGCCCATCCCCACCACAAACTTGACCGCGACCGAGGCAAACGTAAACACAAGCGTGTTGCTCACAGAACTGATAAAGTCGCTGTCGTGCAGGAGACGGGCGTAGTTATCCATCCCCACATACTGCTCAGTGCGGGTGATCAATGACCGTGTGGTCATACTCATCATCATTGCGCTGATAAAGGGCCATAGAATAAGAGTGCCCATGATGAGCACAATGGGCAGTACAAACGGCAGCGCGACCTTCCAATCGCGCCCAAAGATACGCTCGACGCGTCTGGACCTGTTGGCCGTAAAAGACGGCAGCAGAGCTGTCGATACAGGAAGTTCAACTCGTTCATCCATAAGGAGTTCTCTTTCGTCTGATACGATTGTGTCTTCTGTGTGCTGCCTACAGCATGCAGGCAGCACCGGAGAGAAGAGCGGTTGACATGCGCCGCTCTTCTCTCAATCAAAGTATCAGCTTTGGGGTGCGCCGCCCTCTTCAAAGATTTGCACGATTTTGTCGTGGGCATCCTGGACCGCATCTTCTACGCTCATACCATTGCTGATGACGTTGCTCATCATCTGGCTGGTGATGGCCGCCCCGTCAATCGCATCGATCAAGGCATTGGGCGTTGCAGGGTGCGAACGACCATAGAAAATATCGGGGTTCAAAAGGATTTCGCGGAAGACAGCGAAGTTAGGATCAGCAGAGAGCAAATCGTCCGTCCACAGATTCTGATAAGCTGGCAGGAACAAGCCGCCGCCGAGTGACGCCATCGGTGTGATTTTCGCCGGATCGAGCATGGTCAGAATCAACTCTTTGGCGACATCCTTGTTTTTAGCACCTCTAAAGATCGTAAACCATCCGCTGATGCCTGCCTCTAACAAGCGGCCATCCAGGGTTTTGGGGCTGTGCAGAACGGCGGTGTTCTCAAACACCGGGTTGCCATCGGCTTTCGCTTTGGCATACACACTCGGTTGGTTTGATGTAATGGCAATCGTACCAGCCAGATAGGCCTCATTGTTGCTTGTGTCCGTCCAGCTTTCGATGCCGGGCGGCAGCATGGGCTTGTATTTCTCACTGGTGTAGGTTTCTTTCAGCCACTCCACAGCGGCAATCGTCTCAGGAGAGTTGAAGGCGACCTTCAAGCCAGTCTCATCAGTGAAGCCGCCGCCATACGCCTGGATGACGGCCAGAATAAACCCATGCGCATCACCGCTGCGGTTAATCGTGACGCCCCAACCCCAGACGTTATTGTCGGGATCAGACACAGCCAACGCTGCATCACGGCGTTTATCCCAGGTGTCCAGGGAATACACGTCGATGCCCTTGGCCTCAAACAAGTCTTTACGTGCAAACCAGGCCCCCACTGTGCTCATAAACGGCACAGCCCACCACTTCCCGTCAATCTTGGCATTAAATTCTGCGATCACTGGCACCACCGGGCCATACAGACTAATCGCCTGCTCCACCAGATCTGTAACGTCTTCAACGATGTCCAGCGCGTACATTTGCGGGATGCTGAGGGTGTGATAGCCAAGATCGGGTGGATTGCCCGCCTCCACTGCCGCCTGCATCTTTACCAGAAAATCACCAAAGATTTCGGGATTGGCTGTCGAAGCATCGAGTTCAACGCCTTTTTCAGCAGCAAAGTCAACCACAGATTGGCGGAAGAGATCCTGTACTTCGGCAAAGTATTCAGTTTTGTGAATAACCGTGAGCTTGCCCGCGGCTCCCTGGGGTAGTGGCAGCGGTGTTGGTGTCGGAGCGGGTGTTGCAGTGGCATCTTGTGCGAGAAGACCAGGAACGTTAATCCCTGAGGCGATCAAGGCCAGGCTGGCCCCTGTGGCGGTACGCAAAAAATCTCTGCGGCTGATACGATTCTTGCTCATAATTTTCTCCGTAATGATATTTGTTCAAAAAAGTGACAAGAACCCATTTAGATCTATTTTCCCATTGGTACCTCTTTTCCCTAATGGGCACATATTGTTTATCCGTCTATGGCTCAGACCCTGATTTAAGCAAATCGCACGCTTCAAACCTTTTCTATAGAGAAGCGTATCGATTGCAGAAAGCAGCGATCCTTTCATCACCCCATAACGGGTAAAACCAAGTTATGAAAAGAGTCTACGGGTGTTGTGTATTACAACACGACGAACACCCGTCAGGTAATTTTAAGAGTTGATCCTCGACCAGATATGCATCACATGCTCTTGTATAGCACGGACGGCCTCATCTCCATCGTGGCGGCGCAGAGCATCAAGGATGGGCTGGTGCCGTGTTCCGATTTCAACAAAATCGGAATAATGCTTCGGATGCGATTGCACGATAAAGCGCTGAATCTGGCTGGAAAGCGGTGTCCAAACGCGCAGTAGCCCAGCACTATCTGACCATTCCAGGATGCAGCGATGAAACTGCATATCATATTGGGCCAGTGTCATCAGTTCCTGCTGCCTTCCAGCCTCTGCCATATTCTGGATCAGATCATCGAGTTCGTTACATTGCTCATGCCTGATCTTCTGCGCAGTATGGCGAACGGCAAAACCTTCGATGGTGCTGCGAACGGCAAACAATTCATGCATTTCATCCATCGAGATGCTGGTGGCAAACGTAGCGCTGCGGGCCTGCCGTTCCACCAATCCATCCCGTTCAAGCCGCTGCAGGGCTTCCCGAACAGGGCCCTGACTTGTTCCCATTTGGGCTGCGATATCCATTTCAACCAATTTTTCGCCCTGAGCCACTTCACCCGAAATGATGGCAAGACGTAGATATTCGTACACTTGATCCGATAACGATACGAGTTTTGTGGTGCGTGTTTGCAAGATAAATCCGTCAGTAAAAGTGACCTGTGATTGATTATTGATTATTGATTATAGATTCAAACGGAAATCTGTCAACCAATGTGAATAAATTGAGGACGAATATATCACAAATATCCTATGCGCCGTTGCCCTGGAGGATGTCGGGGTCGCAGCATCTCTTCATCTCTTATGAAGACTCGATTTAAAATTGTCCCACATTATAAACGTTGTCTTTGTAGGAGCTTGGCGTGCCAAGCCCTCCTTTGAAGCATGTCACTTCTGTTCCGTTTATCCATTAGACATGAACTTTTCAAGGGCATCTGTCGTTCTGAGAGGGTACAAAGGAGTACGCGTCTAATGAACACACTGAAATTCACTTGCCTACTGATCATATTTGTCCTGGGCCTGACAGCCGTCAACGCTCAGGAGTCCGATGCCAATGTGGCTATCACACTTGAGCGAACCGCCTGTTTTGGTGCCTGCCCCATCTACACCGTGTCCATTCTCGAAGATGGCACTGTGATCTACAACGGAGAAAAATTCGTTGAGATCACCGGGGAACAGACCAGCGAAATTGACTCTGAAACCGTTGCCCTGATGGTCGAGGCGTTTGAAAAGGTCGGCTATTTCGATTGGGAGGAGACCTACGACACCATGATGATCACCGACCAACCTACGGTGATCACCTCCGTGACCCATAACGGAAAAACACATCGTATTACTCGCTACGATGGCGATACCACCGCCCCGCTGGCTCTGCCCTTTCTTGCGCAGTGGATCGACCAGATGGTGAATACCCAGATGTGGACCGGTGCCCAACCCAACATCGCGGGCATCTCAAACGGGACAGACACAGCCATCATCACCTTGCAGCGCACTCAATGCTATGGCGCGTGCCCCGTTTACAGTGTTGTTGTTTTTGAAAATGGCACGACTGTTTACACAGGTATTGCCCATGTGAATCAGATCGGCGTTCACATTTTTGAAGCGGAGGCATCGGCAGTCACCAGTATCGCCCAGCGAGCCCAGATTTTTGGCTATTTCAACTGGCAGGACAGCTACGAAGACTACATGATGACCGATCAAGCGACAGTTACCACTTCGGTACGGTGGGAAGATCAGTTCAAGAGCATCGTACGCTATGAGGGAGACCCAAGCGCCCCTGTAGGTCTGACGTGGGTCGAGGACATCATCGATCTACTTGTCACAGACATGGTTGGCTAACGCGAGCATACACAACACAGCCCCCTTAACATGAGTTAAGGGGGCTGTTGTATGTTCGGTCTTCGATAGACGCTTGGGTATAGAGGGGCCTTATTCGCAGCTTTCCATCGTTGTGAGGCCAAATTCGGCATTTTCGAGGCAGGTTAACTCGCGCACATGTCGATGAGTGTGTGCCCAAGCTTTCAACTCGTCGAGGGTATCCAAACGCCATA
>Ga0105046_10007379_pt1 | contig 17319 bp, 15 predicted proteins | sample MAT03_FD_78385 | JGI IMG/M metagenome (GOLD analysis project Ga0105046, IMG submission 78385) | Freshwater microbial communities from Lake Fryxell liftoff mats and glacier meltwater in Antarctica - MAT-03 (megahit assembly) | ecosystem: Environmental > Aquatic > Freshwater > Ice > Liftoff...
GACCGAGGTGATGCAGTGCGCGCCGACACTGCAGAACTGGTGCACGCCGGTGAACCCCCCCAGGATCGCGTGATCGCCGATCACCACATGCCCGGCGAGCTGAGTGCTGTTGGCCAGGATCGTATGATCGCCCAGCACGCAGTCATGGGCAACATGAACATAGGCCATGATCCAGTTGTCGTTGCCGATCCGGGTCACGCCGGCATCCTGCACGGTACCGCAGTTGAGCGTGCAGAACTCGCGCACCGTGTTGCGATCGCCGATCACCAGGCGGGTCGGCTCGCCTCGGTACTTCTTGTCCTGCGGTGCCTCGCCGACTGAACAGAACTGGAAAATCCGGTTGTCGCGGCCGATCTCGGTATGGCCACGGAGCACGCAATGCGGACCGATCCAGGTACCTGCCGCGATGCGCACATCCGGACCGATCAGGGTGAACGCACCGACCTCGACATCGTCGGCCAGATCGGCCGAAGAGTCGATGATAGCCGTCGAATGGATGCGTTCGGTCATATCGCCTCCGCGCTTCGATCAGGCGATCGCGCGCCGCACGCACGTTATCAGGCATTCGGCGGCCAGCTGTCCGTCCACTCGCGCAGCTGCCTTGAACTTGTAGACATCGCGCATGTAGCGGGTCAGTTCGACTTCGAGCACCAGCTGGTCCCCTGGCATCACAGGGCGCTTGAAGCGAGCGTCATCGACCCCGGCCAGATAGTAGACCGACCCGTCGTCCGGCCGCGACTTCACCGTACGGAAGGCCAGGATGGCGGCAGCCTGCGCGAGCGCCTCGATGATCAGAACGCCTGGCATCACCGGATGATGCGGAAAGTGCCCGGGAAAGAACGGTTCGTTGATCGACACGTTCTTCAGCGCACGGATACGCACCCCGGGTTCGAGTTCGAGCACTCGGTCGACCAGCAGGAATGGGAAGCGATGCGGCAGGTTCTGCAGGATCGCGTGGATGTCCATCGTCTCGGTCACTTCATTCCCCCTGGTTTGGCGGCGGCGCAACGCCTGCGCCGATACTCTCCACTGCGGAATCCACTACGCACTCCACTGCGGACTGGCCCGGCCGCGCACCGATGGCGGCAAGCTGCGCTTCAAGAACTCCGACGCGTTCTGCCAGGCGGGCAAGATGCCGCACCTGAGCTGCATTCCGGAGCCACTGCGGGTGTGCCTGGGCAGGCATGTAGCCGGTGACCTTCCCCGGCTTGCTGATCGACCGGGTGACCAGGGTGAACGGCGACACCTCGACACCGTCTGCAATCTCCAGATGCCCGAGGATGCCGGCCGCGCCGCCAATCCGGCAGCCAGCGCCGATCCTTGCGCTGCCGGCAATGCCAACGCAGCCGGCGATCACGGTATGTGCGCCGATGTGCACGTTGTGTCCGATCTGGATCAGGTTGTCGAGCTTGACGCCGTCGCCGATCACCGTGTCGTCGAGTGCGCCGCGATCGATGGTCGTATTGGCCCCGATCTCCACGTCGTCGCCGATCACCACCGAGCCCAGTTGTGGAATCTTCAACCAGTGCCCCGCCTCGGGCGCAAAGCCAAAACCGTCAGCGCCGATCACCGCCCCGGCATGCACCAGTGCCCGCGCCCCGAGGCGACAACCGGGATAGACAGTGACGTTGGCCACCAATCTGCAGTCACAGCCGATGCGCGCGCCTTCCAGCAGGACACAACCCGGACCCACCAGCGTACCCGCGCCAATGGTGACCCCGGGTCCGACACTCGCGCCGGCGCAGACCCGGGCGGTCGGATCGATCGAGGCGGTCGGGTCGACGCTGGCCGCCGGATCGATGCCACCGCGCAGCTCGGGCAACGGATTGAGCAGCGCAGCGACCCGGGCGTAGTAGGCGTACGGGTTGTCGGTGACGATCCGTGGCAGCGCGGTCGCCGCCCGCGCGGCCGGTGCCAGAATCACCGCACTGGCATGTGTGCCGGCGAGCTGCGCGAGATGACGGTCGCTGGACAGGAAGGACACCGATCCCGTCCCCGCTTCGGCAAGCGATGAAATCCGATCGATCACCGGATCGTCATCGCCGGCGAGTTCTCCACCTAGACGGGCCACCAGATCGGACAGTCTCATTGCCATCGAAGGCGACCCGATGACAGCTCTGGAATTGCGCCGGGAACCAGCGGGGACTATTTTTCGGACGCGGCCAAGGCCTTGAGGACCTTTTCCGTGATGTCGATGCGCGGGCTGCGGTAAACCGCCTCCTGGAACACCAGATCAAGCTTGTCGCCCTCTGCGATACGCTTGATCACCACGTTGACCCGTTCCAGCACGGTCGCCATTTCCTCATTGCGGCGGATGTTCAGGTCCTCCCGGAACTCGCGCTGCAGGCGCTGGAACTGCTGCGTCAAGCGCGCCAGTTCCTGTTCCCGCTTCGCCCGCTCGGCCTCGGCCAGCGTCAGCCCGTCTTTCTCGAGTGAAGTCTGCAGATCCTTAGCACGCGCGGCGAGTCGCTGCAACTCCTGGTCGCGTGGGGCGAAGTCCTTCTCCAGCCGCTTCTGCGCACGCACCGCCGGGACGGCCTCGCGCAGAATCCGCTCGGTGTCGACAAACCCGATGCGCAGGTCGGGCACCTGTGCCCACACTACCGGTGTCGCGCCCAGCGCGACTGCCAGGGCCAGCACCTGCCAGATTCTTCGAACCATCCCCGCCCCCGATATGACTGCCGGTACACACCGGACACCCGGTCGTCCGCCAAGTTGAGAATTCAGCTGTTGACGATCCGGCCAGGGCAGTCGATGACTGACTTGCGCACAAGTTCACCGGGCTCGCGGCCCGGACCTGGACCCTCGACCCTGATCCCCGCTCCGGTTACCCGCCTCCCCCGAATCTCCGAAACATGATATCACCCGCCTGCATCGCCGACGTCAGAAGGTGGACCCGAATGTGAACTGGAACCGCTGCAACCGATCGGTCGACTGACTGTTGAGCGGCTGAGCCGCGCTCATCTTCAGCGGGCCGAACGGCGACACCCACAGTACCGCGATGCCCGCCGAGTAGCGCGCGTTCGTCCCGCTGAACGATTCGTCGGCGAAACCGCCATCGACGAAACCGCTCATCCGCACCGAGCGGTCATTGCGCAGACCCGGGAACGGCACCATTGCCTCCAGGCTACCGACCAGCTTGTGCGATCCGCCAAGTGCCAGACCCTGGGGATCGCGCGGCCCGACCGAACCGGTCGCGTAGCCGCGCACTGAATTCACGCCGCCGACATAGTAGTTGCGATAAAAGGGCAACGGCTTACCGCCAAAACCCTGCCCAAGACCGACATCGCCGGTGAACTGCAGGGTCAGGTCGCGCGACACAGAATAGAAGTACTGCCCCAGGTAGTTGACCCGGAAGTACTCGAGGTCACTGCCAGGCAGGGTGACCTCGGTAAACGCGCGCTGGAACGAACCGCTGGTCGTGTAGATGCGGCTGTCCCGGCGATCGATCGCGAAGCCGACCGTGCCGAACAGGGCCATGTTCTCCTTGCCGAAGGTCTTGACGAAGTCGACAAAGCGGGTCGGGCTGTCCGCGAACGTCTCGATCGACGTGTTCTCGGCGGTCAGACCCAGATTGACGATGACGTTCTCGGTCACCGGGACGCCGGCACGCACACCGAAGCCGGTGGTTCGGGTGGTGTAGCTGCCGATGTTGAGCCGGCCGGCATCGAACGAACGGCGGTAGATGTCGAACCCCCCGCTGACCCCGTCCGAGGTGAAGTACGGATTGGTGAACGACAGGGCGGCCACCTTGTTGATCTGGCCGGTGCTCAATTGGAAGGTCACCGCATTACCGCTGCCGAATACGTTGTTCTGGGACACCGAGCCCTGCAGAATGATTCCATCTCCGCTGGCAAAGCCGGCGCCGAACAGCAGATTGCCGGTGGAGCGCTCGGTCACCGATACATTCACATCGACCTGGTCGCTGGCACCTGCGACCGCAGGCGTCTCCACGTTGACCACGGAGAAGAACCCCAGGCGGTCGATACGCCGTCGCGACCGGGTGATCGCCTCGGCGTTGTACCAGCCGCCCTCGAACTGGCGCATCTCGCGCCGGATCACCTCATCGCGGGTCCGCGTGTTGCCGCTCACGTTGACCCTGCGCACATAAACCCGTCGGCCAGGATCGACAAAGAAGGTGAACGACGCGGTGCGCTTGTCCTTGTCCAGCTCCGGCACAGCGTTGACGTTGGCAAACGCATAACCCTCGTCGCCCAGGCGATCGGTCATCGCCTTGGTCGATTCGGTTAGCCGCTCACGGGAAAAAGTATCGCCGGCCTTCACCTTGAGCAGCTTGCGCAGTTCGGCCTCAGGCAACAACAGTTCGCCCGCGAAGCGCACATCCGAAACGGAGTAGCGCGGACCTTCGGTGACATTTATGGTCAAGAAGATGTCGCGCCGGTCCGGGGTGATCTGAACCTGTGTCGACTCGATATTGAACTCGAGGTAGCCGCGGTTCTGGTAGAACGACCGGACAGTGTCGAGGTCAGCCGACAGACGTTCCCGGGAGTACTGATCCTGCTTGCTGTACCAGGTGAGCAGGCCCGGCGTTCGCTGCACCATGAGCCTGAGCAGCTCGCGTTCCGAGAACACCTTGTTGCCGACGAAGTTGATCTGCCGGATACGGGCGACATCGCCCTCGGTGATCTGGAAAGAAATGCCCACCCGGTTGCGCTCGAGCGGCGTGACCGTGGTCTGCACCTGCGCCGCATAGCGGCCGCGATTGATGTACTGGCGCTTGATCTCCTGCTCGGCGCGTTCCAGCTGGGCCTTGTCGAAGATGCGGCCATCGGCGAGTCCGATGCCGCGCAGGGCTGCCTTGAGCTGATCGCCGCTGAACTCCTTGGCACCGGTGATGTCGATCTGGGCAATCGCCGGGCGCTCCTGCACGGTGACGATCAGGACGTTGCCGTCGACCTCGAGCCGCACATCCGAAAAGAAGCCGGTCGCATACAGCGTGCGGATCGCCTGCGCCGCACGCTCGTCGGTCATCGTCTCACCGACCTTGATCGGAAGGTAGCCGAAGATGGTTCCGGGTTCGGTGCGCTGCAGCCCTTCGACACGGATGTCGCGGACAGTAAACGGATCAAATGCGGAACTCGCCTGCGCCCAGCAAAGCGCCAGGCCAACCACCAGATGTCTTGCGCGCAGCATTGAGCTATAGGTCTTTGAATCAGTTGCCGTCGGTGCGCTGCCGGGAATCAGGCCAGCGGTACACCACCCGGTTCAACCGCCGAACAGGCGGTGGATGTCGTTGAAGATCGCGAAAGCCATGAGTACGAACAGCAGGCCCATGCCGACCTGTTGTCCCACCGCCATCACCTGATCGGAGACAGGACGGCGGCGCACGACTTCTATCGCATAGTACATCAGGTGCCCACCGTCCAGCATCGGAATGGGCAGCAGGTTGAGCACACCCAGACTGATGCTGATCAGGGCGATGAAAGTGAGGTAGGCGACCCAGCTCACCTGCACCGACTGACCCGCGTAGTCGGCGATGGTGATCGGTCCTGAAAGATTCTTCAGCGACACCTGCCCGATCAGCATCTTGCCCAGCATCTGCAGGCTGAGCACTGATGTATTCCAGGTCTTTGCGATCGCCTCGCCGAGGCTCTCGACCGGGCCGTAGCTGATGTCGACCATCATTCCCTGGATCACTGTTTGGTCGACCTTCGGCCCGATGCCGACCTTGCCCACCTTGGCCCCGGCCTCCTGCGCGCTGTCCGGCACAAGGCGCACAGACGGCACCGCCCTGCCCTCGCGGTCGATTTCGAGAGTCAACTCGCGGCCCGGGGAGGCGCGTATCTTGCGCACCAGCGACTCCCAGTCCGATAGTCTTGCGCCATCGATCGAGAGCACCCGGTCGCCAGCAACCAGACCGGCGCGCTCGGCCACGCTGCCGCTGACCACGCGGCCGATCACCGGGTCGAACTTCGGCTGCGCCAGGGCAAGCCCGAGATGGACGAGAAAGTTCTCCTCGAGCTGGCTGGACTCGATGCCCGACAGGTCAAGTGTGCGCACTGCCTCGCGGCCGGCGGAATCGACCACGTCGATGCGCACCTGCTCGCGATTCACCGCATGCGTGAGCAACCGCCACCGGGCATCCTGCCACTGCACGATCGCCTTGCCGTCGACCGCACGGATCAGGTCACCCTGCTCGAAACCGGCGCGTGCGGCGATCGACTCGGGGGGCGGCGCGGCGACCACCGGCTTCATGCCGGGGATGCCATGAATGAACAACGCCCAGTACAGGACAATCGCCAGCAGGAAATTCGCCACCGGCCCAGCGGCGACGATGGCGATCCGCTTCCACACCGACTGCCGGTTGAACGCGCGCGGCAGGTCGCCCGGAGCGACAGCGTCCTCGCGCTCGTCCAGCATCTTTACATAGCCGCCCAGGGGGATCGCGCCGATCACCCACTCGGTGCGATCAACGCCGTACACCCGCTTGAACAGCGGACGGCCGAAGCCAACCGAGAAGCGCAGCACTTTGACCCCGCACCAACGCGCCACCTGGTAGTGACCGAATTCGTGAACGACGATCAGCACGGCCAAGGCGGCGATGAATGCAATGACGGTGGTCAACATGGCTAAGACGGGCGCCTGTCCTGCGGGGTCGGGGTCGGAGTCGGGGTCAATTTCAGGTTCGTGCTCAGGTTCGCTTCGCAGTCGGGACGGCGAACCAGCCAACGGTGCGAACCACCATCAGCCCATGCATCTTAGCAGGCGCGCCTGGCGATGGCGGAGTGCGCGCGATGTCTGGCGATCGTATCGGCCTCGAGAACGCCCTCGACCGAGCGGGCATCGCCCGGGAGGGGCTGCTCGAGCACGTCGCCGATCACCCCGGCGATATCGCCGAAGCGCAGACGGCGGTCCAGGAACGCGGCCACAGCGACCTCGTTGGCTGCGTTGAGTACCGCACTCGCGGTACCCCCGGCTGCCAGCGCTGCCCAGGCCAGCGGCAGGCAGGGGAAGCGCTCAGGGTCGGGCGCCTCGAACTCGAGCCGGCCTGTACGCAGCAGGTCCAGAAACTCGACCCCGGCGTCGATCCGGCCTGGGAACCCGAGCCCGTAGGCAATCGGCGTACGCATGTCGGGCTGGCCGAGCTGGGCCAGCACAGAGCCGTCCCGATACTCGACCATCGAGTGCACCACGCTCTGCGGATGAATGAGGACTTCGATCTGCCTGGGTGTGGCGCCGAACAGCCAGTGCGCCTCGATCACCTCCAGCGCCTTGTTCATCATGGTCGCCGAATCCACCGAAATCTTGCGCCCCATCACCCAGTTCGGATGCCGGCAGGCCTCGTCTGGGGTCGCGTCGGCCACCGATTCGGCGGAACGGCTGCGAAACGGCCCGCCGGAGGCGGTCAGCAATAGCCGCCGCACGCCTGACCGCTCCATATCGCCGGCAAAATCGCGCGGCAGGCACTGGAAGATCGCGTTGTGCTCGCTGTCGATCGGCACCAGCGAGGCGCCGTGCCTGCGCACCTCACTGATGAACAACCCGCCGGTCATCACCAGCGCCTCCTTGTTGGCGAGCAGTATCCGCTTGCCGCAGCGCGCCGCCGCAAGCGTGGGCTGCAGACCGGCAGCACCGACGATGGCTGCCATCACCAGCGAGGCCGATGAATCCTCCGCTGCAGCCACGCAGGCGGCCGGCCCCGCCGCCACTTCGGTTTCGATACCGACCGCGCGCAGACGGCGCTCGAGTGCCGCCGCCTCGGCCGGATCGGCAAGCACCGCCAGTTTCGGGCGAAACTCGACGCACTGCTCATACAGCCGCTCGACCTGGCGCGCAGCCGTCAAGGCAATCACTTCGAACCGGTCCGGGTGACGGCGCACGACATCCAGCGTGTTTACGCCGATCGTACCGGTGGCGCCGAGCACCGTCAGGCCGACCCGTGCGCCGGCACCCTGCGACGCTGAAGCCCCATGCAGTGCGCTGGCCGCTGCGGCCGCCTGATCTTCGTTCTGTTGTCTGTTCATCTGTTCACCACCACCAATACGAAAGGTACACGTACAGCGCTAACGCGGCGACCGGCAAGGTCGAGGTCAGGCCATCGATCCGGTCCAGAACGCCACCATGGCCCGGCAGCAGCGTACCGCTGTCCTTGGCGCCAGCGCGGCGCTTGATCAGCGACTCGAACAGGTCGCCGACCACGCTGAGCGCAGCGATCAGCACCGCGAGCGGCCAGCCGGCCCAGCCCGCAAGCGGCCCGACGGCAGCGATGCCGGTGAATTGAAGCACGGTGACATAGACGACAACCGCGAGCAGGCCGCCGGCCACACCTTCCCAGGTCTTGCCCGGACTGATCGTGGGCGCGAGCTTGTGCCGACCGAACCGGCGGCCGAAGAAGAAAGCGGCGGTGTCCGCGATCCAGACGATCGCAAGTAAAGAGAGCAACAGGCCGGGCGCAGCGCCAAGCCATGCCAGCGCAGCCCCGGCCGGCGCCAGCACGATCCAGCCTACCAGCATCGAACCGGCAAGGCCGGGCGCCTGACCAGCGAGGAACAGGGGGACCAATCCGATCCAGACGATCCCCGCCAGCATCCACGCCGGGACCAGCCAGCCCGGGCCCAGACCGGCGAGCCCCTGCACTGCCACCGACACCCCGACGACTGCGCAGAACACGACAGTCGGTACCCGGGCCAGTGCAGTGAGTCGCGCCCATTCGACTGCCCCGACGACAAACACCGCAGCTACCGCGAGCGTCCACAGCCAGCGCGGCGCGAACCACAAGCCGCCGACACAGGCGGCCAGCAGGACGATGGCGGTGACGATTCGCTTGGCCAGCATGGTCATGGGCGCAGTCCAGCCGGACAACAGTGGCAGCATGCCGGGCAACATCGGGCAGACCGCGCAGCGGACCCGACGGCCGCAACTGCCGACTCAACTCGCGCCGACAACCTTCGGTACCGGGTCGTTTGCGTGCCTGGGCAGAGTGACCTCGACCTCGCGCACCACTGCCATGAGACGATCAGGTGGACGGTCCGACGGTCGGTCCGACAGGCGGTCCGATGGGCGCTCCGACGGGCGGTCCGCAGGGTTCGCGGGCGCCCGCCTGATCTGGTCACTGGTTCGACCGAAGCGCCGCTCGCGGCTGCGAAATGCGTCCACCGCCTCCTGTATGTCCTGCGTGCCGAAGTCCGGCCAGAGGCGTTCGGTGAACCAGAATTCAGTATACGCAAGCTGCCAGAGCAGGAAGTTGCTGATCCGGGTCTCGCCGCCAGTGCGAATGAACAGATCCGGCTCAGGCGCATCGGCGAGCGAAAGATGGGCGGCGAGGTCGCCCTCGCTGATCGGGCCGGCCGGCTCTGCATGCTGCGCGCGCTCGGCCAGCAGACGATTGACCGCCTGGGTGATGTCCCAGCGCCCGCCATAGTTGGCGGCAATGGTCAGGGTCATCCGGCGATTGCCTGCCGTGGTCGATTCAGCATCGGCAATCAACTGCTGCAGCCGCGGCTCGAACCGGGCACGGTCGCCGATCACCCGGAAACACACCCCATGTTCATGCAGGCGGGATACTTCCTGCTCGATCGCGGTGGCAAACAGCTCCATCAACGCCGACACCTCGTCTGCCGGGCGCCGCCAGTTCTCGCTGCTGAACGCGAACAGGGTCAGGTGCTCGATGCCCAGTTCCCCGCAAGCCTGCACGGTTGCCCGTACCGCCGCCGCGCCCTTGCGGTGACCGGCGATACGCGGCAGGTGGCGCTGGCGCGCCCAGCGACCGTTGCCATCCATGATGATGGCGACATGGCGCGGCACCCCGTCCGCAGGGTGTGCGCTTGCCGCTGACTCCCGACCCCGGAACATCACCCTAGACCGCCAGCAGTTCTGCTTCCTTGACCTGGAGCACCTTGTCGATTTCCGCGATGAACCGGTCGGTCAGCTTCTGCACATCGTCCTGCCCCCGGCGCTCGTCATCTTCGGCAACCTTCTTGTCCTTGAGCAGCGCCTTCAACTCGGCGTTCGCGTCGCGACGCACATTGCGCACTGCGATTTTCGCGTCTTCCGCCTCGCCACGCACCACCTTGATCAGGTCGCGCCGACGTTCTTCAGTCAGCGAGGGCATCGGCACCCGCACCAGATCACCGGTCGTGGACGGATTCAGACCGAGATCGGAGTCGCGGATCGCTTTCTCGATCACCCCGGCCATCTTCTTCTCCCAGGGTGTCACGCCGATGGTCCGGGCGTCGATCAGGGTAACGCTCGCAACCTGGGTCATCGGGGTAGGCGACCCGTAATAGTCGACCTGAATGTGATCGAGGATGCCCGGGTGGGCGCGGCCGGTACGTACCTTGCCCAGGTTCGCCTTGAGCGCATCCACGCTCTTCACCATTTTCTGTTCCGCCGTTTTCTTGACCTCTGCAATCATCGATCGCTCCCGGCTGATCAGGAATGAACCAGCGTGCCTTCGGCTTCGCCAGTCACCACACGCTTCAACGCACCGGGCTTGAAGATGCTGAATACCCGTATAGGCAGGTTCTGGTCGCGACACAGGGTGAGCGCGGTGGCGTCCATAACCTTCAACTGTTTGTTGACCGCTTCGTCGAAAGTCAACGTGTCGTAGCGGGTGGCGGCCGGATTGCGCTCCGGGTCGTCGGTATAGATGCCGTCCACCTTGGTGGCCTTGAGCACCACCTCCACACCCATCTCCATGCCGCGCAATGCGGCGGCAGTGTCGGTGGTGAAGAACGGGTTGCCGGTCCCGGCAGCGAAGATCACCACCCGACCCTCTTCCAGGTAGCGCATTGCCTTGCCGCGGATGTAGGGCTCGGCCACCTGTTCGACCGTGAGTGCTGACTGCACCCGGGTCTCGATGCCGGCCTTGCGCAGCGCATCCTGCAGTGCGAGCGCGTTGATGATGGTCGCCAGCATGCCCATGTAGTCGGCGGTGGCCCGATCCATCCCGGCAGCGCCAGGCGCCACGCCGCGAAAGATGTTGCCCCCGCCGATGACCACTGCGGTCTGGACACCCATCCGGACCACCTCGGCCACTTCCTCGACGATGCGGGCGATGGTCGGCCTGTTGATGCCGAACTGGTCGGGGCCCATCAGAGACTCACCCGAGAGCTTGAGCAGAATGCGCCGGTAGCCGCGCTGCGGATGAGAAGCCGCCGGCGGGAAACCGGGGACGGCGACTGCAACCGACTCGGATACGGCCTCGGTCATCTCGGGTTCAGACCATCTTGGCTGCAGCAGCCACTTCAGCGGCGAAATCCACCTGTTTCTTCTCGATACCCTCGCCGACGACGAACAGCACGAAGCGCTTAACCGACGCGCCCCTGGCCTTCAACAACTGCTCGATGGTCTGCTTGTCGTCCTTGACGAACGGCTGCCCGAGCAGAGTAACTTCCTTCAGGAACTTCTGCACCGAGCCCTCGACCATCTTCGCGACGATATCGGCGGGCTTGCCGGACTCGGCGGCTTTTTGCGCGGCGATCGAGCGCTCACGCTCGATCAGCTCGGCCGGCACCTCGTCACGTCCGAGAGACACCGGCTTGGTCGCCGCGACATGCATCGCGATATCCTTGGCCAGCGCCTCGTCACCGCCGACGACATCGACCACCACGCCGATCTTCGCCCCGCCATGCACGTAAGTGGCGATCCGGCCCTGGCCCTCGATACGGGCGAAGCGGCGCAGCGAGAGATTCTCGCCGATGCGACCCACCAGTTCGGTGCGCACCGCCTCGACCGTGGAACCGCCGAGCGGCAGCAACGACAGCGCAGCCACATCGACCGGGGCCCGGGTCGCAACCAACTCGGCGCAGTTGCGCGCGAATGCCAGGAAATCATCATTGCGGGCGACGAAATCGGTCTCGCAGTTTATCTCGATGATCGCCGCAAGCTTGCCATCGCCGGAAACATGCATCCCGACCACGCCTTCGGCGGCGACTCTGCCAGCCGCCTTGGAGGCTTTGCTGCCCAGCTTGACGCGCAGGATTTCCTCGGCGCGCGCGAGGTCCCCGCCCGCTTCGGTCAGGGCCTTCTTGCACTCCATCATCGGCGCGTCGGTCTTCTCGCGCAGATCCTTCACCATGCCAGCGGTGATCTCGGCCATGGAAAAACCTTCCCTTTCAGCGGCGTCCCATCAGCGGGCCGCCGACATCATCGATACAAGTAACGGAATACCGGACAACGACAGTTGCGATGTGAGCGCCGGCCAAAAACGGCTTCTGGCTGCCCACTGCTCAGGCCGGAGCAACCTCGCTCGCGGCAGCCTCCACCTCGACGAACTCATCGCCAACGATCTCCTGGATCACCTGGCTGCGGCCTTCGAGGATCGCATCGGCCACGCCGCGTGCATAAAGGCGCACCGCCCGGCTCGAATCATCGTTGCCCGGAATGACATAGTGCACGCCGTCGGGCGAGTTATTGGTGTCCACGATCGCAATCACCGGAATGCCCAGCACCTTGGCCTCCTGCACCGCGATCTTGTGATAACCGACGTCGATGATGAAGATCGCATCCGGCAGACCGTTCATGTCCTTGATACCGCCAAGGCTGCGCTCGAGCTTTTCGAGGTCGCGCTGAAAGGTCAGCGCTTCTTTCTTCGACAGCTTCTCGGCATTGCCTTCGGCGACCATCGCGTCCAGGTCATGCAGGCGCTTGATCGAGCCCTTGACCGTCTTGAAGTTGGTCAGCATGCCGCCGAGCCAGCGATGATCGACGAACGGCGCGCCTGCGCGCGATGCTTCCTCGCGCACGATCTCGCGCGCCTGGCGCTTGGTGCCGACAAACATGATGTTGCCCTTGTTCGCCGCAAGCTTGCGCACGAACTTCATCGCCTCGTCGTACATGACGATCGACTTTTCGAGGTTGATGATGTGAATCTTGTTCCGGTGCCCGAAGATGTACGGTGCCATCTTGGGGTTCCAGTAACGGGTCTGGTGGCCGAAGTGGACACCGGCTTCGAGCATGCCGCGCATGGTCACTGACATTGGATCGACTCCTGAGGGTTGGTCCGCCACGCTCCGCTACTGCCTTCGACCATCGGACCCGGAGGATTCCGGACCACGACACTCGAACACCCTTTGGTCGGTGCGTGTGTGAATTGTTGTACTGAGGTTGTACTGAGGTGGTCTTGAAGTGGTCTTGGGTTGAAACTGACGATTGTATGTGCCCGCGATCGCCCCACGCCTAACCCGAAAGGTTAACATATAGGCCGACAGCGATCCACCCCGATATATGATGCCCACGATCCCGACCCGGATCAGCCCGCGATCGGGGCGTGATCAGGCCTCGATCGGGCCGCGATCGGGGCGCGTCACCGGAGACCGCCGTCCGCATCGACGGCCACGTATGACAACGCAGCCAGACCCGCAAGCGCGATCGCTGCCCGGGCGAGTCGCCCCCGGCTAATTCCCGACTGGATTCTGACCCGACCACGATGTTGCAACCGCCCGCGCGCAAACCGACTGTCCAACTCAAGACCGCCGAGGAGATCGAGGCGATGCGCGTTGCCGGGCGGCTGGCCTCCGAGGTGCTCGACTTCATCGGCGCGCATGTGCAGGCCGGGGTCACGACCGAGGAGATCGACCGGCTCTGCCATGACTACATCACCGCAGAGCAGCAGGCGGTCCCGGCGCCGCTCAATTACGCTCCGGCAGGCTATACACCCTATCCAAAATCGATCTGCACGTCGGTGAATCATGTGGTCTGCCATGGCATCCCGGGCGACAAGAAGCTCCGGCCCGGCGACATCGTCAATATCGACGTCACCGTCATCAAGGACGGCTTCCATGGCGACACCAGCCGCATGTTCTATGTCGGTGAGCCGTCGATCCAGGCGCGCCGGCTGTGCGAACTCACTTACTCCAGCATGTGGGCCGGTATCCGCCAGGTGCGCGCCGGCGCGACGCTGGGCGATATCGGACATGCGATCCAGTCGCTCGCCGAGGGCCATGGCTTCAGCGTAGTACGCGAGTTCTGCGGTCACGGTATCGGCCGCCGTTTTCACGAAGAGCCGCAGGTGCTGCATTATGGCCGCTCTGGCGCCGGCATGCGGCTGGAGGCCGGCATGACCTTCACGATAGAACCGATGATCAACGCCGGCCGGTCGCCAATCCGGCAGCTCGCCGATGGCTGGACCATCGTCACCAAAGACCATAGCCTGTCGGCCCAATGGGAGCACACAGTGCTGGTGACAGCGACCGGTTTCGAGGTGCTTACCGCGTCGGCCGGCACGCCCGCGCCGGCCTGACCACGAGCGCGCGGCGTCGCTCCGTGGCGCCTCAGGCGTCTCCCGCCTGCCGCCCATCCCGCAGCCCACGCCCACCGACGCCGTGCTTGACCCGAAACAGGCCGCACCCGATCACGACCAGTGCCCGATGGATGGCCGTGCGGAACTGACCGCACGGCTGCGCCAGCGACTCGCCGAGGGTCGCGCCGAATTGCGTAGCCGCTACATCGCCGGGCTCGCAGGCAAGCGCATGCTGCGCGGTCAGGCCAGGCTCACCGACGGATTGCTGCGCGACGTCTGGCGCCACCTGCGGATGCCGCCGACTGCAGCCCTGCTCGCGGTGGGCGGTTATGGCCGGGGCGAGCTGTTCCCCTGGTCCGATGTGGACGTGCTGGTGCTGCTGGCAGCCAGCCCGAGCCTGAGCCTGGAGTCCAAGGTCGAGCAACTGATCGGCATCCTGTGGGATATCGGGCTCGAAGTCGGCCACAGCGTGCGTACCGTCGAGCAGTGCCTGGATATCTCTGCGCGCGACGTCACGGTGCAGACCAACCTGCTCGAGGCGCGCCTGATTTGCGGTGCTCGCCAGCGCGCCGCGGTGTTTCGGGAACTGCTCGCCAGCCGCCTGGACCCGGTGCTGTTCTGCCAGGCAAAGCAGCTGGAACAGCAGCAGCGCCATACCCGCTACGCCGAGACCGCGCACAACCTGGAGCCAAGCATCAAGGAAAGCCCGGGCGGGCTGCGCGACCTGCAGACCATCCTCTGGATCGCCCGCGCCAGCCGGGCCGGGTCAGACTGGCGTTCGCTCGCCAGCAACGGTCTGATCAATGCGGACGAGGCAAGATCGATCGCCCACCATGAGCGCTTCCTGAGCGACCTGCGCATCCGCACCCACCTGATCGCCGGAAGACGCGAAGACCGCCTGCTGTTCGACCTGCAGACCCGGCTTGCCGGGCAGTACGGCTTCGTCGATACGCCCTCCAGACGCGCCAGCGAACAGCTGATGCAGCGCTACTACCGGACAGCAAAGTCGGTCACGCTGACCAACACGATCCTGCTGCAGAATCTGGTGGCGCGCCTGCGCCCAGGCCCTCCCTCGCCACCGGTGCAGCTTGACGACCGGTTCCAGGCACGCAACGGTCTGCTCGAAGCGCGCGCACGCGACTTGTTCGACACCGACCGGCACGCGATTCTCGCCACCTTCATCACGATGCAGCGCCATCCGGAGCTCACCGGTATCGAAGCCGAAACGATGCGCGCGCTCTGGCGCGGCCGCACCGGCGTTGACCGCGCGTTTCGCGCCGACCCGGAGAACCGGCGGCAATTCATGCAGATCCTGCGTGAACCCCTGGGCGTGATTCGCGAGATCCGCAGGATGCACCTGTACGGGGTACTGCGCCGGTACATTCCGGCGTTCGGCAGGATCTTCGGCCAGATGCAGCACGACCTGTTCCATGTGTACACGGTCGACGAGCACATCCTGCGCGTGGTGCGCAACGTGCGCCGCTTCACCGTGCCGCAGTTCGCCCACGAGTTTCCGCTGTGCAGCCGTCTGATCTCGGACTTCGACAGCCCGGAACTGCTCTACATCGCGGCGATCTTCCATGACATCGCCAAGGGACGGGGCGGCGATCACTCCGAACTCGGCCAGGTCGATGCCCGGCGTTTCTGCCGGCTGCACGGCCTGTCGCGCGAAGCCACCGAGCTGGTCGCCTGGCTGGTGCAGGTGCATCTGGTCATGTCCTCGACCGCGCAGAAACAGGACATCACCGATCCGGACGTGATCGCCGGCTTTGCGCGCCGGATCGGCAGCGAGCGGCGCCTGACCGCGCTCTACATCCTCACTGTCGCCGATATCCGGGGCACCAGTCCGAAGGTCTGGAACGGCTGGAAGGCGAAGCTGCTGGAAGATCTCTACCTGGCGACACGGCGCTACCTGGATGCCGGCGCAATCGACATCGATCACAGCCTGCAATTGCGCCAGCGAGAGGCGCTGGCAAAGCTTGCGCTGTACGGATTGCCCCCGGATGCTCAGCAGCCGCTCTGGAACAAGCTCGAGACGCCCTATTTCCTTCGCCATGACCCGCAGGAGATCGCCTGGCATGCCCGGGCTCTGCTGAACCGGGTGGACACCCCGGAACCGATCGTGCGCGCCCGGCCGGCGCCAAGCGGTGGCGGCCTCCAGGTGCTGGTCTATCTGCCCGAGGAGAAGGAGCTGTTCGCCCGCCTGTGCGGCTTCTTCGATCGCATCGGGTTCTCGATCGTCGATGCCAAGGTCAACACCACCCGCCACCAGTACGCGCTCGATTCGTTCACCGTGCTCGATGCGGAGAACGCCACTCGCGACTATCGGGACGTGATGAGTTTCATCGAGCACGAGCTAGCGCGTTCGATCACCTCACGTTCCGCGTTGCCGGTACCGACCCGTGGCAGAGTGAGCCGGCAGCTGAGAAATTTCCCGATCGAGCCCGAGGTCAGCATCCGTCCCGACGAGCGCGGTACCCAGCAGGTGCTGTCGATCGTCGCTGGCGACCGGCCCGGCCTGCTCTACAACCTCGCCCGGGTGCTGGTCGACTACGAGGTCAGCGTGCACACCGCATTGATCAACACCCTTGGCGAACGCGCCGAGGATACTTTCCTGGTCAGCGGACCGATGCTTTCGAACGAACGGACGGTGCTGCGCCTGGAGGCGGACCTCCTGGCAGCCCTGGCAGTGCGTTGATCATCGCAGCCGCGCTGGCGGGCACTGGCGGATGCGTGCCCGGCACGCCAGTACTGTCGCCGCGCTCCAGCCGGTACAGCCAGGCGAGCAGTTCCGCAACGGCGATATAGAGCTGCGGCGGAATGCGCTGATCCAGATCGACCTGCATCAGCAGCGACACCAGCTCCTTCGATTCATGCACATAGACGCCGGCTGCGCGTGCCCTCTCGATGATCGTCTGGGCGATCGCGCCGCGCCCCTTGGCCACCACCTTTGGCGCACTGTCTCCGTCGCGGTAGGCCAGCGCCACCGCGAGCGGCAACCGTACAGGCCGGGACGACGCCGGCCCGGGGGGCATCTCAGGCGTTGACGACGGGTCAGCCTCGCTCATCGCTGATTCACCTGAAACCCGTCGACCTGCAGTCCGGCGTCGGCGAGC
>Ga0105046_10007382_pt1 | contig 17316 bp, 14 predicted proteins | sample MAT03_FD_78385 | JGI IMG/M metagenome (GOLD analysis project Ga0105046, IMG submission 78385) | Freshwater microbial communities from Lake Fryxell liftoff mats and glacier meltwater in Antarctica - MAT-03 (megahit assembly) | ecosystem: Environmental > Aquatic > Freshwater > Ice > Liftoff...
AACTGGGCGCGCACCGGCTCGATGTGGCCGATGACCTTCGGCCTGGCCTGCTGCGCGGTGGAGATGATGCACGCCGGCGCCTCGCGCCTGGACATGGACCGCTACGGCATCATCTTCCGCCCGTCGCCGCGACAGTCCGACGTGATGATCGTCGCCGGCACCCTGGTCAACAAGATGGCCCCGGCGCTGCGCAAGGTGTACGACCAGATGCCCGAGCCCAAGTGGGTGATCTCGATGGGCAGCTGCGCCAACGGCGGCGGCTATTACCACTACTCGTATTCGGTGGTGCGCGGCTGCGACCGCATAGTGCCGGTGGACATCTACGTCCCGGGCTGCCCGCCGACGGCCGAGGCGCTGATCTACGGCATCCTGCAGCTGCAGAAGAAAATCCGCCGCACCAACACCATCGCCCGCTAAGGACCCAGCCGACGCCATGGTCGAAAGCCCCACGAGTTTCATCGAACGCATCAAGGCGCGCCTTGCCGGGCGCGTGGTGTCGTTGCGCGCTGCGCTGGGCGAGACCACGCTGGAAGTCACTCCCGAGTCCTGGCTGGAGACGGCGCGCATCCTGCGCGACGAACCGGAGTTCGGCTTCGAGCAGCTGATCGACCTTTGCGGCGTCGATTTCCTCGGCTACGGCGACGACGAGTGGGAAACCACCGATGTCTCCAACGAAGGTTTCTCGCGCGGCGTGGACGGCGCCGGCCCGGGCCGCTTCAGCTGGGAAAACCGGCCGCGCGGCAATGGCCCCGAGCGCCGCTATTCGGTCGTGGTGCACCTGCTTTCGGTGCGCAACAACCGCCGGCTGCGGCTGCGGTGCTTCGCGGCCGACAACAGCCTGCCCACGGTGTCGTCACTGGTTGACGTCTACCCTGTGGCCAATTGGTTCGAACGCGAATGCTTCGACCTGTTCGGCATCCTCTTCGAAGGCCACCCCGACCTGCGCCGCATCCTGACCGACTACGGCTTCGTCGGCCATCCGTTCCGCAAGGATTTCCCGCTCACCGGCAACGTCGAGGTGCGCTACGACGCCGAGCGCCAGCGCGTGGTGTACGAACCGGTTTCCATCGAGCCCCGCGTCGGTGTGCCGCGCGTGGTGCGCGAGGACTCGCGCTGGCAGCAGGCTGCCAGCGAGCACCCGCGAAAGGATCCCGCCACGCCATGACCCAGGAAATCCGCAACTACACCCTCAACTTCGGCCCCCAGCACCCGGCGGCGCACGGCGTGCTGCGCCTGGTGCTGGAGATGGACGGCGAAGTGGTGCAGCGCGCCGACCCGCACGTGGGCCTGCTGCACCGAGGCACCGAAAAGCTGGCCGAGTCCAAGCCCTACAACCAGTCCATCGGCTACATGGACCGGCTCGACTACGTGTCGATGATGTGCAACGAGCACGCCTACGTGCTGGCGATCGAGAAGCTGCTGGGCGTCGAGGCGCCGATCCGCGCCCAGTACATCCGCACGATGTTCGACGAGATCACCCGCATCCTCAACCACCTGATGTGGATCGGTTCCAACGGCCTGGACCTTGGCGCGATGGCGGTGTTCCTCTACGCCTTCCGCGAGCGCGAGGAGCTGATGGACTGCTACGAGGCGGTGTCCGGCGCGCGCCTGCACGCCACCTACTACCGCCCCGGTGGCGTGTTCCGCGATTTGCCCGACGCGATGCCCAAGTACCGCGAATCGCCGTGGCGCAAGGGCGCCGACCTCAAGCGCGTGAACGAATGGCGCGAAGGTTCGCTGCTCGACTTCCTGGAAGCCTTCACCAGCGACTTCCCGCAGCGCGTGGACGAGTACGAAACCCTGCTCACCGACAACCGCATCTGGAAGCAGCGCACCGTCGGCATCGGCGTGGTTCCGGTGGACATGGCGCTGGCGTGGGGCATGACCGGCCCGATGCTGCGTGGCTCTGGCCTGGCCTGGGACCTGCGCAAGAAGCAGCCCTACGCCGCCTACGACAAGGTCGACTTCGACATTCCCGTGGGCGTGCAGGGCGACTGCTACGACCGCTACCTGGTGCGCGTCGAGGAGATGCGCCAGTCCAACCGCATCGTCAAGCAGTGCGTCCAGTGGCTTCGGGCCAACCCGGGCCCGGTGATGGTGAAGAACTTCAAGGTCGCGCCGCCCAGCCGCGCGGAGATGAAGGACGACATGGAAGCGATGATCCACCACTTCAAGCTCTTCACCGAGGGCTACTGCACGCCCGCGGGCGAGGCCTATGCCGCGGTCGAGGCGCCCAAGGGCGAGTTTGGCGCGTACATCGTCTCGGACGGCGCCAACAAGCCGTTCCGGCTGAAGCTGCGCGCCCCCGGCTTCGCCCACTTGTCTTCCATGGACACGATCGTGCGCGGCCACATGCTGCCCGACGTCGTCGCGATGATCGGCACCTACGACATCGTCTTCGGCGAGATCGATCGCTAAGGATTGCTTGACCGATGAAAGCCACAGGAAATTTCGCCGCCTGCCAGGACGTCGACCCGATGGTCGCGCTGAGCGACGCCACGCGCGCGCACATCGACCACTGGGCGGCCAAGTTCCCGGCCGACCGCAGGCGTTCGGCCGTTATCCAGGGTTTGATGGCGGCGCAGGAGCAGAACGCCGGCTGGCTGAGCGACGAAATCATCGCCGCCACCGCCAAGTACCTCGGCCTGCCGCCGGTGTGGGCCTACGAAGTGGCCACCTTCTATTCGATGTTCGACCTGGCCCCGGTGGGCCGCCACAAGGTTGCCATCTGCACCAACATCAGCTGCTGGCTCAACGGTGCCGAGGGCATCGTGCGCCACTGCGAGAACAAGCTCGGCATCAAGCACGGCGAAAGCACGCCCGACGGCCGCATCTTCCTCAAGGTCGAGGAAGAGTGCCTGGCTGCCTGCTCGGCGGCGCCGATGATGGTGATCGACGGTCATTACCACGAGCGGCTCACCACCCAGACGGTGGACGCGCTGCTCGACGGACTGGAGTGAGCAAGGCCATGGCGCACGTTTCCAATTATTCCCAGCCCACCGGTCCCGTCGGCCCGGCGCCGCAGGAGCACAACGTGGTCTACACCACGCTGCACTTCGACAAGCCGTGGGCGTACGACAACTACCTCAAGACCGGCGGTTACGCCGCCTGGCGCAAGATCCTCACCGAGAAGATGGATCCGGCCGCGGTGATCGAGATGGTCAAGCAGTCGGGGCTTCGCGGCCGCGGCGGCGCGGGTTTTCCGACCGGGCTCAAGTGGAGCTTCATGCCGCGCAACTCGCCCGGCCAGAAGTACATCCTGTGCAACTCGGACGAATCCGAGCCGGGCACCTGCAAGGACCGCGACATCCTGCGCTACAACCCGCATTCGGTGATCGAAGGCATGGCCATCGCCTGCTACGCCACCGGCTGCACCGTGGGCTACAACTACCTGCGCGGCGAGTTCCACCACGAACCCTTTGAACACTTCGAGGAGGCCCTCAGGGAGGCCTACGCGAACGGCTGGCTGGGCAAGGACGTGCTGGGCTCGGGCGTGGACGTGGACATCCACGGCGCGCTGGGCGCCGGCGCCTATATCTGCGGCGAAGAGACCGCGATGATGGAATCCCTGGAAGGCAAGAAGGGCCAGCCGCGCTACAAGCCGCCCTTCCCGGCCAACTACGGCCTGTTCGGCCGCCCGACCACCATCAACAACACCGAAACCTACGCCTCGGTGCCGGCCATCATCCGCAACGGCGGCGAGTGGTTCCTCAACCTCGGCAAGCCCAACAACGGCGGCCCGAAGGTGTTCTCGGTGTCGGGCCACGTCGACCGGCCCGGCAACTTCGAGGTCCGCCTGGGCACCCCGTTCAGTGAGCTGCTGGCGATGGCCGGTGGCATGAAGGGTGGCCGAACGCTCAAGGCCGTCATCCCCGGTGGCTCGTCCATGCCCGTGCTGCCCGCCGACACCATGATGGCCTGCACCATGGACTACGACTCGATCCAGAAGGCCGGTTCGGGCCTGGGTTCGGGCGCCGTGATCGTCATGGACGACACCACCTGCATGGTGCGCGCCTGCCAGCGCATCGCCCGCTTCTACTACGCAGAATCCTGCGGCCAGTGCACGCCCTGCCGCGAGGGCACGGGCTGGATGTACCGCGTGCTGACCCGCATCGTGGAGGGTCACGCGACCATGGAAGACCTGCACATGCTCAAGAGCGCCGCCGGGCAGATCGAAGGCCACACCATCTGCGCGTTCGGCGAAGCCGCCGCGTGGCCCGTGCAGGGCTTCCTGCGCCACTACTGGCACGAGTTCGAATACGCCATCGTCAACAGGCGCTTCTACGTCGACGACGAGGCCACGGGCCAACTGGCCACGGCGGAGGCCGCATGAGCGCCCAGCCGATCGCCCCCAACGTCGCGCCCGACGTGGTGAACATCGAGATCAACGGCGTGGCCATGACCGCGCCCAAGGGCTCGATGATCATCCAGGCCGCCGACAAGGCCGGTATTCCGGTCCCGCGCTTCTGCTACCACGAGAAGCTGCCGATCGCCGCCAACTGCCGCATGTGCCTGGTGGACGTTGAAAAGATGCCCAAGCCCGCGCCGGCCTGCGCCACGCCGGTGATGGAAGGCATGCGCGTCACCACCCAGACCAAGCGCGCGCTCGATGCGCAGCGCAATGTCATGGAGTTCCTGCTGATCAACCACCCGCTGGACTGCCCGATCTGCGACCAGGGCGGCGAGTGCGAGCTGCAGGACGTGGCGATGGGTTACGGTCGCTCCGTGTCGCGCTACGTCGATCGCAAGCGCGTGGTCGCCGACGAGGACCTGGGCTCGCTGGTCGCCACCTACATAACCAGCTACATCCAGTGCACCCGCTGCATACGGTTCACCGCCGACATCGCCGGAACCTACGAGCTGGGCGGCATGTACCGCGGGGAAGACCTCCAGATCGGCACCTACGACGGCAAGCCGCTGATGACAGAACTGTCGGGCAACGTGATCGACGTCTGCCCGGTCGGCGCGCTCACCAACAAGGTTTTCCGCTACCGCGCCCGCGCCTGGGAACTGGTGGCTCGCGAGAGCATCGGCTACCACGACGCGCTCGGCTCCAACCTCTACCTGCACGCCCGCCGCGGCGACGTACTGCGCACGGTTCCGCGCGACAACGAAGCGGTGAACGAGTGCTGGCTGTCCGACCGCGACCGCTATTCGCACCAGGGCCTGGCCGCCGCCGACCGCGCCACCAGGCCGCTGGTGCGCGAAGGCGACACCTGGCGCGAAGCGAGCTGGGACGAGGCGCTGGCGGTGGCCGCCAGCCTGGCCAAGGACGCCGGCGACTCGCTGGGCGTGCTGGCGCACCCGGCCACGTCGAATGAAGAAGGCGCGCTGCTGGCCCTGTTGGCCAAGGGCCTGGGCACCGGCCACGTGGACCACCGCCTGACGGCGCTGGACTTCGCCGACGGCGCGTTTGCCGAAACCTTCCAGATGCCGGCCGCGGAGCTCGAGCGCGCCGACGTGGTGCTGCTGGTGGGCTGCAACCTGCGCCACGAGCTGCCGCTGCTGCACCAGCGCCTGCACAAGGCCGGCAAGGCCGGCGCCAAGGTGTTCGCCGTCAACCCGATGGACTACGAGTTCACGTTCGCCGTCGCCGGCAAGCGCATCGTCGCGCCGTCGCAGCTGCCGGGGGCGCTGGCCGCGGTGGCGCAGGCCGCCGGTGTGTCGCTGCCGGCCGCCATCGCCGTGCACCCACATGACGGCGCCAAGGCCATGGCCGACGCGCTCGGGAAAGCCGGCAACGCGGTGATCATCCTGGGCGAAACCGCCGAGAACCATGCCCACGCGTCCTGGCTGCGCGCCGCCGCGCGCGCCCTGGCCACCGCCACCGGCGCGCGCCTGAACCGCATCCCGCAGGGCGCCAACGCCATCGGCCTGGCCGGCAACGGCGTGCTCCCGATGGGGCAGGGCAAGCACGCCGGCGCCATGCTGGCGCAGCCGATGCCCACCTACCTGCTGTACGGCATCGAGCCGCAGTTCGACTTCGCCCACGGCGCCCAGGCGCTCAAGGCGCTGGCCGGTGCCAAGGTGGTGGCGTTCTCGGCGTTCGCTTCCGACGAACTCAAGAAGCTCGCCCACGTCATCCTGCCGATCGGCCTGCTGCCCGAGATCGAAGCCACGCTCACCAACGTGGACGGCTCCGGCCAGGCCACCCAGGCCGGCGGCAAGCTGCCGGGCGAAGCGCGCGCCGGCTGGCGTGTGCTGCGCGCCCTGGGCGGCAACCTCGGCCTGGCCGGCTTCGAGTTCACCGACCTGCACGGCCTTCGCGCCGGCATGGCGCCGGCCGTGCCAAGTCAGGGGCAGGGCCTGTCCGAGGCCGGCAAGCACGACCCCGGCCTGGAGCGAATCACCAGCACGCCGATCTACCGCGGCGACGCGGTGCTGCGCCGCGCGGCCGCGCTCAACGCCCATCCGCTCACCCATGGCCCGCGCCTGGTACTGCATCCGGAAGAAGCGCTGGCGCGCGGCCTGTCCGATGGCGGCGTGGCCAAGGTCGGCGACGGCGTCGGCAGCGCGGCGCTGCCGGTTGCGGTCAGCGCGCGGGTGCCCAAGGGCGCGGTCTGGATCGAATCGGGTTACCAAGCCACGGCGCCGATGTCGCCGGTGGCGCGCCTTGCGGTGGTAGGGGCCTGAGATGATCGAAGCGTTGCGCGAATTCTTCCTCGGCTTCGGCGACCCGGGCCTGGTCCTCTGGACCCTGGTCAAGATCCTCGCCATCGTGCTGCCGATCACCATCGGCGTGGCCTTCTACACCTTGGCCGAGCGCAAGGTGATCGGCTGGATGCACGTGCGCCACGGGCCGCAGTTCATCGGCGGCTTCATGGGCATTGGTTTCATCCAGGCCTTCGCCGACGTGTTCAAGATGCTGTTCAAGGAGCTGGTGATCCCCAGCTCCGCCAGCCCGCTGCTGTTCCGGCTGGCGCCGCTGCTGGCGCTGGCGCCGGCGCTGGCGGCCTGGGCGGTGATCCCGTTCGACGACGGCGTGGTGCTGGCCGACGTCAACGCCGGCCTGCTGGTGCTGCTGGCCCTGACGTCGATGGGCGTGTACGGCATCATCATCGGTGGCTGGGCGTCCAACTCCAAGTACGCCATCCTGGGCGCGATGCGCTCGGCGGCCCAAGTGGTGAGCTACGAGATCGCGATGGGCTTCGCCCTGGTGGGCGTGCTGGTGGCCTCGGGCACCATGAACCTCAGCGGTATCGTCAACGCGCAGGCGGGCGACCTGGGGCTGCTGGAATGGTTCTTCATCCCGCTGTTCCCGCTGTTCATCATCTACTTCATCTCCGGCGTGGCCGAGACCAACCGCGCGCCGTTCGACGTCGCCGAGGGCGAGTCGGAGATCGTCGCCGGCTTCCACGTCGAGTACTCCGGCTCGGCCTTCGCCATCTTCTTCCTGGCCGAATACGCCAACATGATGCTGATCAGCCTGCTCACGCCGATCCTGTTCATGGGCGGCTGGCTGTCGCCGTTCCCGGCGTCGTGGGGCTTCCTGGGCGAGCCGGGCTGGTGGTGGCTGGCGCTGAAGTTCCTGTTCTTCGCCTTCAGCTTCCTGTGGTTCCGCGCCACCTTCCCGCGCTATCGCTACGACCAGATCATGCGCCTGGGCTGGAAGGTCTTCATCCCGATCACCATCTTCTGGATCTTCGTGACCGCGATCATGGCCTACAACAACTGGTTCACGGTCGGGGCCTGAGACGCATATGAACGCAATCGCAAACTACCTCAAGAGCCTGATGCTGCTGGAGCTGCTGGCCGGCATGAAGCTGACGCTGGGCTACCTGTTCAAGCCCAAGTACACCGTCAACTACCCCTTCGAGAAGCTGCCGCAGTCGCCGCGCTTCCGCGGCCTGCACGCGCTGCGCCGCTATCCCAACGGCGAAGAGCGCTGCATCGCCTGCAAGCTGTGCGAGGCGGTCTGCCCGGCGCTGGCGATCACCATCGATTCCGAGCCGCGCGAAGACGGGTCGCGCCGCACCACCCGCTACGACATCGACCTGTTCAAGTGCATTTACTGCGGCTTCTGCGAGGAAAGCTGCCCGGTGGACTCGATCGTCGAGACGCACATCCACGAATACCACTTCGAAAAGCGCGGCGAGAACATCGTCAACAAGCAGCAGCTGCTCGCCATCGGCGACCGGTTCGAAGACGAGATCGCACAGCGCCGGGCCGCAGACGCGGCCTTCCGTTGAGGCAGGGGAGCCACTGACATGAGCTACGAACTCGCCGCCTTCTGGGCCTTCGCCACCGTCACCGTAGTGGCCGCGCTGGGGGTCATCCTGGCCCGCAACCCGGTGCACGCGGTGCTCAGCCTGGTGCTGGCCTTCTTTTCCACCGCCTGCCTGTGGCTGCTGCTGCAGGCGGAGTTCCTCGGCGTGGTGCTGGTGCTGGTGTACATCGGCGCGGTGATGGTGCTGTTCCTGTTCGTGGTGATGATGCTCGACATCAACACCACGCCGCTGCGCGAGGGCTTCGTCGGCTACCTGCCGCTGACCGGCGCGGTGGTGGTGGTGATGGCCGCCGAGATGGTGATTCTGATCGGCAGCAAGCGTTTCGAGGTCACGCTGCCCGCCAGCGACCCGGCCGCGGCCCTGGGCAAGTCCAACATCCAGTGGATCGGCGAAACGCTGTTCAGCAAGTACATCCTGCCCTTCGAGATCGCCGCGGTGATCCTCACCGTGGCCCTGATCGTAGCCGTGATGCTGACCCTGCGCCGCCGCCCCGGCACCAAGCACCAGGACGCCAGCCGCCAGGTGGCGGTGAAGCGCGACGACCGCGTGCGCCTGGTGAAGGTCGCTTCCGAACCCCGCCAGGAGGACAAACCGTGATCACCCTCGGCCACTTCCTCGCGCTGGGCGCGGTGCTGTTCTGCATCAGCGTCGCCGGCATCTTCATCAACCGCAAGAACGTCATCGTGCTGCTGATGTGCATCGAGTTGATGCTGCTGGCGGTGAACATCAACTTCGTGGCCTTCTCGCGCTTCCTGGGCGACGTGTCGGGCCAGATCTTCGTGTTCTTCATCCTGACCGTGGCCGCCGCCGAGGCCGCCATCGGCCTGGCCATCCTGGTGACGCTGTTCCGCAACACGCGGACTATCAACGTCGCCGAACTCGATTCGCTGAAGGGCTGAGCGCGCGATGATCTCCATGAACACGCTGCTGGTGATCGCCCTGGCGCCCCTGGTGGGCAGCATCATCGCCGGCTTCTTCGGCAAGCAGGTCGGGCGCGCCGGCGCCCACTGGGTCACCATCCTGGGCGTGGCGGTGAGCTGCGCGCTGTCGGTGCAGGTGCTTTACCAGCTGGTGGTGCAGCACGCCGACCCGTTCAACCAGAACATCTACACCTTCTTCCAGGTGGGCGGCTATTCGGCCCACGTCGGCTTCATGGTCGACAACCTGAGCGCGATGATGATGGTGGTGGTGACCTTCGTCTCGCTGCTGGTGCACGTCTACACCATCGGCTACATGGCCGACGACCCGGCCTACCAGCGCTTCTTCAGCTACATCTCGCTGTTCACCTTCAGCATGCTGATGCTGGTGATGAGCAACAACTTCCTGCAGCTGTTCTTCGGCTGGGAAGCGGTGGGCCTGGTGTCCTACCTGCTGATCGGCTTCTGGTACAAGCGGCCCACCGCCATCTTCGCCAACCTCAAGGCCTTCCTGGTCAACCGGGTGGGCGACTTCGGCTTCCTGCTGGGCATCGCCGGCGTGCTGGCCTGGATAGGCACGCTGGACTACGCCACCGCCTTCACGCACGCGTCCAACGCCGAACTCACCGGCACCTTCAGCCTCTGGTCGGGACAGATCAGCCTGTTCGGCCACACGTGGCAGGTGATGTCTTCCGCGGTGGAGGTGCAGATCATCAGCTTCATCTGCATCTGCCTGTTCATCGGCGCCATGGGCAAGTCGGCCCAGGTGCCGCTGCACGTCTGGCTGCCGGACTCGATGGAAGGCCCGACCCCGATCTCGGCGCTGATCCACGCCGCGACCATGGTCACGGCCGGCATCTTCATGGTGGCGCGCATGTCGCCGCTGTTCGAGCAGAGCGAGGCGGCGCTGGCCTTCGTGCTGTTCATCGGCGCCACCACGGCCCTGTTCACCGGACTGATCGGCATCGTGCAGAACGACATCAAGCGCGTGGTGGCGTATTCAACGCTGTCCCAGCTGGGCTACATGACGGTCGCGCTGGGCGTGTCGGCGTACTCGGCCGCGGTGTTCCACCTGATGACCCACGCCTTCTTCAAGGCGCTGCTGTTCCTGGCCGCCGGCTCGGTGATCATGGGCATGCACCACCAGCAGGACATGCGCAAGATGGGCGGGTTGCGCAAGTACATGCCCATCACCTACATCACCAGCCTGATCGGCACGCTGGCGCTGGTGGGCACGCCGTTCTTCTCGGGCTACTACTCCAAGGACACCATCATCGTGGCCGCGGGCGAAGCAGCCAAGACCGGCGGCTGGGTGCAGACCTACGGCTACTGGGCGGTGCTGCTCGGCGTATTCGTCACCGCCTTCTACAGCTTCCGCCTGCTGTACCTGACCTTCCACGGCAAGGAGCGTTTCCGCGACGTCGCGGCGCACCAGGCGCCGCACGGCCACGACGCGCACCACGATGCCCACGGCCAGGACGAGCACCGCAGCGATGGGCATGACGACCACGGCCACCAGGGTCCGGTCGAACCGCACGAATCGCCCAAGGTGGTGACGTTGCCGCTGATCCTGCTGGCCATCCCCTCCCTCCTGATCGGCTTCTTCACCGTCGGCCCGATGCTGTTCGGCGATTTCTTCCGGGGCGCGATCGAGGTGCTGCCGGCGAACGACACCGTTACCGCAGCGGCCAAGACGCTATGGCACGACCACGACGGCCCCGTGATGGCCGCCCTCAGGTTCGGTGCCCATGCGATCGAGTCGCCGGTCTTCTGGCTTGCCTTCGGCGGCTTCGCGCTGGCCACGTTCCTCTACCTGTTCCGTCCCGATCTGGCCACGCGCATGCGCGCCAGCCGGGTGGGTGCTTTCTTCACCCGCATCCTCGAGAACAAGTACGGCTTCGACGACCTGTGGATCAAGGGCTTCGCCGGCGGCGGCATCAAGCTGGGCAGGATCGCCTGGAAGCGGGGCGACGCCGGCCTGATCGACGGCGTGCTGGTCAACGGCTCGGCGGTGCTGGTGGACCGCGTCGCCGGCGTGCTGCGCCAGGTCCAGACCGGACGCCTCTACAACTACGCCTTCGCCATGATCCTCGGCCTCATCGTCCTGTTGGCGGTGCTGGTGAAGACGGTCGGCGCGTGAAACAGACAAGGAAGATCTGATGGAAGCCAACTGGCCCCTGCTCAGCGTGCTGATCTGGCTGCCGATCCTCGGTGGCCTGCTCACGCTGGCCTTTGGCGACGCCCGCGCCGCACAGGGCAAGGTCTTCGCGCTGCTGGTGGCGGTGGCTACCTTCGCCGTCAGTATGATGCTGTTTGCCGGCCACGACGTGTCGTCCCCGGCGATGCGTTTCGTCGAGGACCACGCCTGGATCCCGAGCTTCGACATCCGCTACGCGCTGGGCGTGGACGGCCTGTCGATCGCCCTGATCGCCCTGACCACGCTGACCACGGCCCTGGTGCTGGTGGGCTCGTGGACGTCGGTGGAGCGCCGCGCGCACCAGTACTTCGCCGCGTTCCTGGTCCTCGAGGGCCTGATGGTGGGCGTGTTCTGCGCCCTGGACTCGATGCTGTTCTACGTGTTCTTCGAGGGCATGCTGATCCCGATGTTCCTGATCATCGGCGTGTGGGGCGGGCCCAAGCGCGTGTACGCGTCGGTCAAGTTCTTCCTGTACACGTTCCTGGGCTCGGTGTTCATGCTGATCGGCCTGGTGTACCTGTACCTGCGCACGGTGGAGGCGGGCAACCCCAGCTTCCTGCTGGCCGACTTCTACCAGCTCAAGCTGACGATGGCCGAGCAGACCTGGCTGTTCTTCGCCTTCCTGGCGGCGTTTGCGGTGAAGGTGCCGATGTTCCCGGTGCATACCTGGCTGCCCGACGCCCACGTCGAGGCGCCCACCGGGGGCTCGGTGATCCTGGCGGCGATCATGCTCAAGATCGGCGGCTACGGCTTCCTGCGCTTCACCCTGCCGATCGTGCCCGACGCCGGGCAGGAGTGGGCCTGGCTGGTGATCGGACTGTCGCTGGCGGCGGTGATTTACATCGGCCTGGTGGCGCTGGTGCAGGAGGACATGAAGAAGCTGATCGCCTACTCGTCGATCGCGCACATGGGCTTCGTGACGCTGGGCACCTTCATCGCCTTCGCGCTGGTGCGCGAATTGGGCAACACCGACGCCGCGCAGCTGGGTCTGCAGGGCGCGATGGTGCAGATGATCTCGCACGGCTTCATTTCAGCCGCGATGTTCTCGTGCGTGGGCGTGGTCTACGACCGCATGCACAGCCGCATGATCCGCGATTACGGCGGCGTGGCCAACACCATGCCGTGGTTCGCGGCGTTCTTCGTCTTCTTCGCGATGGCCAACGCGGGCCTGCCGGGCACGTCGGGCTTCGTCGGTGAGTTCATGGTCATCCTGGCCGCGTTCCAGCACAACGTCTGGGTCGCCTTCGGCGCCGGCTTCACGTTGATCCTGGGCGCGGCCTACACGCTGTGGATGGTCAAGCGCGTGATCTACGGCGAAGTGGCCAACCACCACGTGGCCGAGTTGACCGACATCAACGGCCGCGAGGCCTTCGTGCTGGGCGTGTTCGCGCTGGGCACGCTGGCGCTGGGCGTATACCCCAAGCCGCTGACCGACCTCATGGAAGCACCGATCGCGCAGCTGCTCGTGCAGCTCGCCGCCACCAAGCTGTAAGGGAACAAGAATGGCCCTGCCGATGCCCACCATTGCCGACCTGGTGCCCCTGGGCCCGGAAATCTTCGTCTGCGCGGCTGCGTTCGCGCTGCTGATGATCGACCTGTTCCTGTCCGACCAGCGGCGCGGCCTGACCCATTTCCTGGCGCTGTTCATCCTGGCCGCGGCGGCGGTGCTGACCGCGCGCGACATGGCGATGGAGCCGGTGTACGGGTTTGCCAACCTGTTCGTGCGCGACACCGCCAGCGACGTGCTCAAGATCGCCGTGTACCTGGTGGCGGGCGCCTCCTTCGTCTACGCCAAGCCCTACCTGCAGGACCGTGGCCTGTTCAAGGGCGAGTTCTACGCGCTGGGCCTGTTCGCGGTGCTGGGCATGATGCTGATGATTTCCTCGGGCAGCATGCTCACCCTGTACCTGGGGCTGGAGCTGCTGGCGCTGAGCTCGTACGGCCTGGTCGGCATGGACCGCGACAACCCGCGTTCGTCCGAAGCGGCGATGAAGTACTTCGTGCTGGGTTCGCTGGCCTCGGGCATGCTGCTCTACGGCATGTCCATGGTTTACGGCGCCACCGGCAGCCTGCAGCTTGGCGAAATACATGCGGCGGCGGCCAGCGCCGGCGACCGCACGATGCTGCTGTTCGGCGTGGTCTTCATGCTGGTGGGCATCGCCTTCAAGTTCGGCGCGGCGCCGTTCCACATGTGGCTGCCCGACGTCTATACGGGTGCCCCGACCGCGATCACGCTGTTCATCAGCTCGGCGCCCCAGCTGGCTGCGTTCGGCATGGCCTACCGCCTGCTCGATTCGGGCGTCGGCCCGCTGGACGCCTACTGGCAGGACATGGTGGCCTGGCTGGCGGCGCTGTCGCTGGTGATCGGCAACCTGGTCGCGCTGGTGCAGACCAACCTCAAGCGCATGCTGGCGTATTCGACCATTTCGCACGTGGGCTTCCTGTTCATGGGCATCGCCCAGGGCGGGCAGGCCGGCTATTCGGCGGCGATGTTCTACACCATCAGTTACTCCATCATGTCGGCCGCGGCGTTCGGCGCCATCATCCTGCTGTCGCGCAAGGGCTTCGAGGCCGAGGACATCGCCGATTTCCGCGGGCTGTGGTCGCGCAACCCGCTGCAGGCCGTGCTGGTGCTGTTCGTGATGGCGTCGCTGGCCGGCGTGCCGCCGTTCCTGGGCTTCTGGGCCAAGCTCGAAGTGCTGCGCGCGGCGCTCGACGCCGGCCTGATGTGGCTGGCCGTGGTGGGCGTGGTGTGCGCGGTGATCGGCGCGTACTACTACCTGCGCGTGATCAAGGTGATGTTCTTCGACGAGCCGGAAGGCGAGGGTCCGAAGGTCCACCCCGATGGCCACCTGCGGCTTGTGTTCGCCGTGAACGCCTCGGCACTCCTGGTGCTGGGCCTTTCCGCCGAGTGGATCATGGGCTGGTGCCGCCTGGCGTTCCCGGCCTGACCCGCGGCGCCGCCGTCACGGATCAGCGGCGCTGGTGATCGAAAAGCGTTGGTGCGTTCGAGGCAGGGTGCTGTCGCCTGTGGCCGCCAAAGCATGTCGACGGGGGATGCCCTCGCCAGGCAGCGCGGGGCCTGAACGGGGCGTTGAAGATCGGGCTTGCGCCGGCCGCAGCGAAACCCCTATAATGCGCGTCTACTGCTGCGGGGTGGAGCAGTCTGGCAGCTCGTCGGGCTCATAACCCGAAGGTCGCAGGTTCAAATCCTGCCCCCGCTACCAGTTTCTGGCTTTGGATCCGAAAGGAATCATTGCCCAGGCTTTTTCCCTCGGGTCGGCCCTCATGGCGGCCCCGGGAAGCCGGAACCTGGATGTACCGGAAAAGGGCCTTACGGCCCTTTTTTGTTTTCGAAATTCCGCGAATGCACGAGGCGAACCCCACGACGATGTCCGGCAAGGCGACTGAAATCATCGAACTGCTCTCGCCCACGGTCGTGGCGCTTGGGCTGGAGCTGTTGGGCGTGGAGTTCGCTCCCACCGGCAACAGCGCGATGCTGCGCCTTTACATCGATGCGCCGGGCCGACTGGTCGCCATAGAAGACTGCGAGGCTGTCAGCCGCGAAGTGGCCGCCGTGCTCGACGTCAACGACCCGATCGCCTCGGCCTACACGCTGGAAGTGTCCTCGCCGGGCATCGACCGCCCGCTGTTCACCGCCGGGCAGTTCGGCCGCTTCGTCGGCGAGCAGGCGCGCGTCACGCTGCGCATGGCCCAGGACGGCCGCCGCCGCTTCCAGGCCCGCATCACCGGCGTGGAAGGCGACGACGTATTGATGGCCCACGAGGCCGGCGACATGCGCATCGCGCACGACAACATCGAGAAGGCGCGCCTGGTCCCCGACCTGGTCGCGCTGGGCCTCGCGGCCCAACCCAAGCCCACCGGCCCGGGCGGCACCCGCCGCAAGACGCCGAAACAAGAATCCTGATCAACCCCGAGGCGGCCAGGCCACCTTTGACGGAGCTGTAGACGATGAGCAAGGAACTTTTGCTGGTGATGGAAGCGGTGGCCAACGAGAAGGGCGTGCCGCGCGCCGTGATCATCGATGCGATGGAGGCCGCGTTGGCTTCCGCCGCCAAGAAGCGCTACCACGAACAGGACGTGTCCGTGCGCGTGGCCATCGACCCCAAGGACGGCAGCTACGAAACCTTCCGCCGCTGGGAAGTGGTGGCCGACGACGTCGTGATGGAGTCGCCCGAGCGCCAGATCCGCCTGATGGACGCGGTGGACGAGAAGGAAGGCGCCGAAGTCGGCGACTACGTCGAAGAACAGGTCGACAACGCCGAGTTCGGCCGCATCGCCGCCCAGGCCGCCAAGCAGGTCATCGTGCAGCGCGTCCGCGAAGCCGAGCGCACCCAGGTGCTGGAAGCCTGGCGCGACCGCATCGGCGAGCTGGTGAACGGCATCGTCAAGCGCGTCGAGCGCGGCAACGTGTTCGTCGACCTCGGAGGCAACGCCGAAGCCTTCATCCCCAAGGACAAGGCCATCCCGCGCGACGTGCTGCGCCCGGGTGACCGCGTCCGCGGCTACCTGCTGGACGTGCGCGCCGAAACCCGCGGCCCGCAGCTGTTCATCAGCCGCACCGCTCCGGAATTCATGATCGAGCTGTTCAAGCTCGAGGTGCCGGAAGTCGGCCAGGGCCTGGTGGAAATCAAGGCCGCCGCGCGTGATCCGGGCGACCGCGCCAAGATCGCCGTGCTGGCCCACGACCACCGCACCGACCCGATCGGCGCCTGCATCGGCATGCGCGGTTCGCGCGTGCAGGCCGTCAGCAACGAGCTCAACGGCGAGCGCATCGACATCGTGATGTGGTCGGACAACCCGGCGCAGTTCGTCATCAACGCCATGGCGCCGGCCGAGGTGCAGTCGATCATCGTCGACGAAGAGAAGCACTCGATGGACCTCGCGGTCGCCGAGGACAAGCTGGCCCAGGCCATCGGCAAGGGCGGCCAGAACGTGCGCCTGGCCAGCCGCCTGACCGGCTGGCAGCTCAACGTAATGACCCAGGACCAGGTCACCGCCAAGTCCGAGGGCGAGCAGGCCACCGCGCGCCAGCTGTTCATGGACAAGCTGGAAGTGGACGAGGAAATCGCCGGCATCCTGGTGACCGAGGGCTTCAGCACGGTCGAGGAAATCGCCTACGTGCCGGCCGCCGAGCTGCTGGCGGTGGAAGGCTTCGACGACGACATCGTCGAGGAACTGCGCGCCCGCGCCCGCGACGCCCTGCTCAACGAGGCGCTGGCGGCCGAGGAAGAGATCGAGGAACACAAGCCGGCCGACGACCTGCTGTCGCTTGACGGCATGGACGAGGCCCTGGCCTACACCCTGGCCGGCCGCGGCATCGTCACCCGTGACGACCTGGCCGACCTCGCCACCGACGAGATCACCGACATCGAAGGCATGGATGCCGACCGCGCCGCCAAGCTGATCATGGCCGCGCGCCAGCACTGGTTCGAATAAGGCAGCCGCTACAAGCCGTTACAAGACTCACCATCGCGCGCCTCCCGGCGCGCAGCCCCAAGGAATCACCTACCAATGTCTGAAGTCACCGTAGCTTCGCTGGCCAAAGTGCTGGGTATGCCCTCCGAGAAGCTGCTCGAGCAGCTGGCCGGCGCAGGCATGACCTTCAGCGGGCCGGATCAGGTGGTCAGCAGCACCGAGAAGATGAAGCTGCTCGGCTTCCTTCGCCGCACCCACGGCAAGGACGACCAGCCGGCGGACGCCGCGGTGCCCAAGAAGATCACCCTGCAGCGCCGCAAGCAGGAAGAGCTGACCGTCAGCGCCGGCAAGACCAAGTCCACGGTCACGGTGGAAGTGCGCCAGAAGCGCACCTACGTCAAGCGCGACGACGCCGACGCGCCGGTGGTCACCGACGAGCGCCAGGATGCCCTTCGCAAGCTCGAGGAATCCAAGGCCAAGAACGACGCCGAGCTGGCCGCGCTCAGCGCAACCGACCGCCAGCGCAAGATCGAGC
>Ga0105046_10007383_pt1 | contig 17316 bp, 12 predicted proteins | sample MAT03_FD_78385 | JGI IMG/M metagenome (GOLD analysis project Ga0105046, IMG submission 78385) | Freshwater microbial communities from Lake Fryxell liftoff mats and glacier meltwater in Antarctica - MAT-03 (megahit assembly) | ecosystem: Environmental > Aquatic > Freshwater > Ice > Liftoff...
CCGTCGAGCAGGGCGCGCTGAGCGTTCGGGTGCGCGGCAACGGCCTCCTGCGGCCTCGCATCGAAAGCACGTTGAGCGCCCAAGTAGACGGCCGGGTGGAAATCGTGCATGCCAGGGCAGGCGTCACGCTGGCCCAAGGCGACCCCATCGTGACCTTATCCAATCCGGCACTGAACGAGTCGGCGGATGTCCTCAAATGGCAGATCGTGGCTTTGTCAGCTCAGTATCGCGCCTTGGAGCAGACCCTGCAGAGTTCCCAACTGGACCTCAGAGTCGCGCTGCTCAGTACCGAGACTGCATATGAGGATTCCAACCTGCAGCTTGAGCGGGAAGCCGCGCTGATAAAAGACCATGGCCAGGTGATCTCGGAGCTGGAGCACCGAAGGACACAGCGCAGTGCCAGCCAACTGAAGCAGACCCTTGCACTGGAAGAGCAGCGATTGCGGAATTTTCGCCTCAAAGCGAAGGCGGATCTGGCCGCGCAGGACGCCCAGATCAGCGAAGTGCGCGAGCAGCTCGCGCGCGCCGAGCAGCAGGTCGATGCCCTCAAGGTGCGTGCGCCAATCGCGGGGGTTCTGCAGGAATCCGAGCTCACCAACGGGCAGCAGGTGACGGTCGGCCAGAGCCTCGCCCGGGTCAGTGATGCGCGTTCGCTATACGCCGAACTGCACATTCCGGAACAGCAGGCTCGCGAGCTCGTGCTGGGCCAAGCTGCAGAGATCGACACGCGCAGCGGCTTGGTCCACGGGTTGGTCACGCGCGTGGACCCCGCCGTAACCAACGGTATCGTCAAGGTGGACGTCGAATGGGTTGACGCGGCTCCCGCTGGCCTTCGCCCTGACCTAAGTATCGAGGGCAACGTCGCCGTGGCCACGATTTCTTCGACGCTATACGTGCTCCGCCCGACCTTCGCGCGCCCGGCTCAGCGGGTCCATGTCTACAGGCTGATCGATGACTCGTCAGCCGAGCGCGTGTTGGTCGAATTCGGGCGAAGTTCAGACAGCCACATCGCGATAAAGAGCGGCCTGTCGCTCGGCGACAGGATCATTACGAGCGACACCTCGACCTGGGGCGATCCCCAACACATCTCGCTCGCCAACTGAGTGAAGGAGAAAGACATGCACACACCACTGATCAAGCTAAGCACAGTAGAAAAGGTCTTTATGACCGATGAAATGGAAACCAAGGCGCTTTCAGACATCAATCTCGCCATCATGCCCGGCGACTTCGTCTCGATCTGCGGCCCGTCCGGCTGCGGCAAATCGACGCTGCTCGCGATTTTGGGGCTGCTCGACACACCCAGTCGCGGTGAATACGTGCTCAACGGGCGCAAAGCGCACGAACTATCGGGCTCCGACCGCGCACGCATCCGCAACATCGAGATCGGCTTCATCTTCCAGGCGTTCAATCTGATCTCGGATCTGACCATCCTGGAGAATGTGGAGCTTGCGCTGACCTATCGCGCGGGTGTGAGCCGTGCTGAATGTCGTCAACGAGCGCAGGCAGCGCTGGCCAAACTCGACATGCAACATCGCTCGCGCCACTATCCGTCGCAGCTGTCCGGCGGCCAGCAGCAGCGCGTGGCAATCGCGCGCGCCTTGGCGGCAAGCCCCTCGCTACTGCTGGCGGACGAGCCAACCGGCAACCTAGATTCAGCCAACGCCGATATGGTGATGGAGATCCTGCGCTCGCTGCATCGAGAAGGCACCACGATCTGCATGGTGACCCACAACGCGATGCTTGCCGACACGGTTTCGCGTCGCATCACCCTTTTTGACGGTCACATCGTCGACGACGTGCAGCAGCACGCCAAGGCAGCCTGAGATGAGCGCTCTCCTGCGTGAATGGCTCTACGTCCTGCGCCTGCTCGCCAAGTCACCCGTGGTTTCGCTGTTGACGGTGCTGGTGTTCGCGACGGGGTTCGGGCTGGCCGTGTTCATGTACGTGCTGCTCAAGATGTTTGCGTACGCCGACCTGCCTTTTCCCAACAGCGACCGCATCGTAACCATCGACTCGGTGGTCAACGGCGTCGACCAAGAGGATGGCCTCATTGCGCTGCACGACTATCGTTATTTTGCCGCCCAGCAACAAAGTTTCGAGATCTTCTTTCCGGGACGCGCCAGGGGCGTGCTTCTGACCGCAGGCAGCAGCGCCAAGCGCGCACGCGGGAACCACAGCGGTTCGGCGATGTTCGCCCTAACTCAAGTCAATCCCAAGCTCGGCCGTGCTTTCGGGCCTGCCGATGAGCAACCGGGCGCGGCACCGGTGGCGATTTTGTCGCACCAGCTGTGGCAGCAGTTCTACGGAGGCGATCCCGGCATCATTGGCCGCACGGTGAACATGAATGAAAGGCCGACGACCATTGTCGGCGTCATGCCTGAAGGCTTTCGCTTTCCTGTGTCCACCGAAGTTTGGCTGCCGTTCGACGATTCGGGCGTCGCCCATCCGGGTGACAAGCCGCAGGTGCACATCTACGGCTTGCTAAGACCAGGGATCTCGATCGCCGAGGCGAATCGCGAGTTGCAGCGCCACGCCGCGGCGCTGGCGCTGGCGCATCCCAAGACCAACCAAGGCCTGAGTGCCAAGGTATGGCGGTTCACGCAGGCGCAATTGGCCGGTGCGATGGGGTTGATCGCCGTGATGGCGAGCGCGACGGCATTCATTTTGCTGCTGGTTTGCGTCAACGTCGTCAATCTGCTGATTGCGCGCGCCGGTGAAAGGCAAAAAGAGCTGGCCATCCGCGCGGCGCTCGGCGCTCCCCGTCATCGCTTGATCAGGCAGATGCTGCTTGAGTCGACGTCACTGGCGGTGGCCGGCGGAATAGTCGGCATGATGGGCGCCGTGTGGGCAATGGCGTGGTCACGCATCCAGTTCGAAGGGTTTGGCGAAAACATTCCGTTCTGGTGGAGCTTCAGCATCACCTGGGAGACCCTGCTGTTCGCCACCACACTGGTTTTGGGTATCGGGTTGGTCGTTGGCATATTGCCGGCCTTTAGGGCCAGCGGCGGCGACCTGACGGGGTTCCTTCGCGACGGCACCCGCGGTGCGCTGGGACGCCGCGTAGCACGCTTCACGCGCGCGCTGGTTGGCGTCGAAATCTTTCTGTGCGCCGCTTTGCTGATCGGGTCTGGCGTACTGGTCCGCAGCATGCATCTGACCGTGAATGCCGACTACGGTGCGCAGACTAAAGACGTACTGATGGGGCGCGTCAGTCTCAACCAGATCACCTATCAGGAGTCGGACGAGGCCGTGGTGCGGTTTGCCGAAACGGTCAAGCGTGAGCTTGAGTCGGATCTGGACCTCCGCACGGAGGCGGCGATCGTCACCACCCTGCTGCCAGGTCGTCCCGGGCCCCTGTCTTTGGCGCTGACTGAAGACATGGATGCTTCGGACAGGCAGCTGCCGAGGGTCTTGACCGGTTCGCTTCTGCCGGGCTATTTCGAGGCCCTGAACATCCGCTTGCTTGAAGGACGCAGCCTGCAGTCGTCCGACACCGCGAGCAGCATTCCGGTCGCCGTGATCAACGAGAATTTCGCGAAGCAGTTTTGGCCAAACGCGTCGGCACTGGGAAAACGGGTGAAGCTGGATCCGCAGGCAGCGGACAGCCCTTGGCTTACGGTTGTCGGCGTGACCGAACGCGTGCTGCACGGCCCGCCGATCGCAACCAACCGCCTGAGACCGGTGATATACCTGCCTCTTAGCCAGCGCGCCGAGCGCGAGCTGTTCGTCGCGGTGCGCGGACCGCGCGAGGCGTCCGCGGACCTTCTGGCCGGCGCGGTTTCGCGTGCTGATATCGCGGTTCCGGTCTGGGGCGTGGAGTTGCTCGCATCCTTCATCGAACGCAACGACAGCGGCACGCGCTTTATCGGCTCGCTGTTTGTCGCCTTCGCGCTGCTCAGTCTGCTGCTGGCCGGAAGCGGGATCTATGCCATCACTGCGCGCTCAGTGCAGCTGCGCACTCATGAGATCGGCGTGCGCCGCGCGCTGGGTGCGAATGAAGGTGACGTCTTGATCCTGCTGTTCAAGGAGAGCAGCAAGCAGCTGGTTATCGGATGCACCATCGGCCTGATTCTAGGCGCGGCGATGGTCAAGCTGCTCTCGGGCGCGATCTACAATTTCCGTGGCGATGCGCCGGTCCTGTTCGTGCTGGTCGTGATGCTGCTGGCCGCGATTGTCGGCATAGCAACCCTGATACCCGCCCTGCGCGCAATCCGGGTATCGCCAAACGTGGCACTACACTATGGGTAAGTCTCGCGATAGCAGCGGCGCAATCAAGCGCAGCAGTGCGAGGCGCGCCGTTCACCACAAGGCTCTGCGATGTCGCTGATGCCGGCAATATTTGGGTCAGCTGATGCAGGGAGACGCGCACATGCTTGCAAACATACCGCTTAGGCTTTTGCTGGTGGAGGACGACATCGATATCGCGGCCGGCATCGGTGATTACCTTACCGCGCACGGGGTGCGGGCGGACTTTGCCTACACCGCGGCGCAGGCGCGGGCGCGGGTTCTGGCGGAGGCCTATGACCTGCTGGTGCTTGATATTAATCTGCCGGATCAAGATGGACTGGCCTTGTGCCGCACGCTCAAGCGCGACTGCGGGCTGCGTTCGCCGGTGCTGTTCCTGACCGCCCGGGGCGACCTCGGCGACAAGCTGCACGCCTTCGAGGCAGGCGCCGTGGACTACATGGTCAAGCCGTTCGCACCGGCTGAACTGCTGGCGCGGGTGCGTGCGATCGCCGCGCACATTCCCACCGCCGGCGGCGCGCACCTGCACGTGGGCGGCTACACCCTGGATCTGCGCGGCCATCTGTTGAGCCGCGGCGAGCGCCGGCTGCAGCTGCACCCGGCCGGCTTCGCGATTTTGCGGCGGTTGATGGATGCAAGCCCAGGCAGCGTCGGCAAAGACGCGTTGTGCGAGTCACTCTGGGCAGACGATCCGCCCGACAGCGAGCCGCTGCGCGCCCACGTGTATCACCTGCGCCAGGCGCTCAAGCAGTGCTTCGGCCAGCCGCTGATCGACACCGTGCGCGGCGTCGGCTACCGCTTTCTCAGCCAAGAAGATGTTCGCGACGATGATGCAGCAGCGCAGCCTTAGCCAAGTCCTCGCCCGCCAGTGGATGGCCTTTACGCTGGGCCTGTCCGCGCTGTTTATCACCGCGGGCCTGCTTTTGCTGTTCATGCTGGAGGATGTCTTCATCGATCGACGCATGCATGCGGTCGCAGCGAGCGTGGTCGATCCGGCGCTCAAACCGACCGCCTTGCCCAGCCAATTTCGCGTATTCGCGATGCCGCAACTGCCCGACGATATCCGGGCGCGCGCGAAGGGCAATTCGCCCGGCCTCGCGAATGAATTCCGTCGCGACAACGGCCGCTATGTGCACGTGCTGCTCGCACGCACTCCCGACGGCCAGTCTTTTGCACTGGTTTACGACGTGACCGACGAGCTCACGGTCAACGCCGGCATCTCGCGCGGATTGGTCTATGCGCTTGGGCTGCTGGTGCTGCTGCTGGCGGGCGCCTCTGTGCTGGCACGCGCGTTTGTAGGGCGCGTGGCCGGACACGCCAAGACGCTGGTCGAACAGGTGCTCGCAAGCCCCAACCCCGAGCGCCTGCATGCGCTGGCGCAGGGTGAACCGGTGCGTGAGTTCAGCGAGCTCGTGCGCCTGCATGCGCGCGCCTGGCAGGACCAGCGCAATGCTGTGGAGCGCGAGCGGCAGACGCTGGCCTTTCTCGGGCACGAGCTGCGCACGCCGCTGCAGTCGGCGCGTACCAGCCTGGCTCTGCTCGATGACGATCGCGCCGATCCGGCCGCGTGGGCGCGGCTTAAGCGCGCGGTTGAGCGGCTGGTTCGCGCCAGCAACGCCATCGGCTGGCTGTCGAGCGACACGACCCCGTCAGCCGGCATGCGCACCCAGGCCGCTCAGTGTCTGGGCGAACTCATCGAGGAGTTTCGCCCCTTAGCCACTGCCAAGGATCAGCGCATCGGACTCACAATTGCGCCTGGGCTTGTCTGGCCGTGGCCGCGCGAAGTGGTCGAAACCATCCTCGCCAATCTATTGCTCAATGCGATCCAGCACGGCGCTGCCGGCGCGATCGTCGTTGATGCCACGCAAGCGTCGCTGACGATTCTCAATCCCCGCGTATCGGCCGACACCGGCGGCTTCGGGCTCGGCCTGCAAATCGTGCAGCGGCTGGCCGCGCGGATCGGTTGGGAGGTCACGTTCAGCTTAGATGAGCGCACTGCCGCCAGCGTGATCGTTTGGCCGTTTTTCGAAAGCAAAGAAAGTAGCCAGTGAATCGGTATTCAAATAAGGCGCGCGCCTGCGCTGATCCTTGCGCTCTTGTTCATGTTCCCACCCAAACGGGCGTGCTCCGGCGGGCACCCGAGCCGTTCTTCCTTCGCCAATCGCCATATCGCAGCTGATCGACGCCAGCTAGCCCGCGGCGCGGCGCGGCAGCTATCATGCGAAGTCTCCCAGTCGGCAGCGTCATCCTTTCATGTCCAGTGCAGCAGAACGTTTTTTGAGCAATCCAGGTCCGGCCCGCCGTGCACCCGGCAAGGATGCGGTGCCAACCCAAGCGGCCGGTTTAAAAATGTGGCTGGAAGCCTTGCCAATGGCCAATCCGGGCGTCGCTGCGCGGATGCTGTTCAACGCGGTCAAGGAGATCAACGGCTACCACGTTGAGCCCGCGGCGCGACTCAAACTGCTGGATCTGCTGCGCACGCCCGTTCGGCAGGTCACGCTGACGCTCGATAAGCAGGTGCTCAACATGCCGTTCCCGCTGCCGGCGCAAAAGCGCCAGTTTGGCGAGGTCAGCCGGGATTTTCAGATTGAAATGTCGTGCGGCTACCGTTTGGCCTTGTTTGACCTGATGAGCGGGCGCGATTCGGTCCCGTTTCTGAAGGGCTCGATGGTGCTCGGCGCACTGTGCAAGGCGATGGCCTATCTGCGCGAGGCCTTGCTCAAGTGCTATCTCTGTTATTCCGCCGTGCCGGGCCTGGTGTGGCTTGACCTGCACCGACTTGCGCGCTTTGCCGAGCAGCTGAATCTGCTCGAAAAAACCGGCGAAGACGATTTCGCGCTGGTGCGGGGCAAAGCGACTGTGGCTGAGTTTTATTTACAGCCGGTGCTGATGTCGCTGGCGAATCCCTACCGCTTGAGCCAGCGCGAATTAAGCGATCTTTCCCTGGCGCTTGAGCTTTGGTCCAAACACGCGGTGCTCAAGGTCAAGCGCAGCGCCGAGCAGGGCTTCCCGATCCAAATGGACGCCGATCTTGAGCCCGGCCGCACCAATCGCGACGGCGATCCGGGCATCGTTTGGGCGGTGGAAACCGAATCGCTGGCGCGCGCGCTGCTTGAACAAATCAACGATGGTCGGGTGTCGATTCGCTGCAAGCGCGCGGAGCCTTTGGTGCTCAGCGGCGAGTTCGTGGAAGGCGTCGCCGGCAGCTATGGCGTGTCCGCGGAGCGCGGTTTTGAACGGTTGCCCGCGCGCCATCAGCTGCAAACGGTGATTGGGCTGGATGCGGTCCACTATATGGCGGCCGGCTGCGTTGATTTTCAGGCGTTTACGCGCTTAGCCGGCGACAACCCGCGCGGCAGCGATACGCACGCCAACGCGGCCAATTGGACGGGGCTCAATGCAGATCAGTTTCGCCCCACCGTGATTCAAGCGCGCGTGCTCGACCAGAGCCTCGGCGGCTATCGGGTGATGTGGGAAAACGCCGACAGCGTACGCGCCAAAGTGGGAGAAGTGATCGGGCTCTCAACCGGCTCCGATGATGACACCGAGCAGCAGTGGATGACCGGCGTGCTGCGCTGGCTGCGGGTGCACAGCAACTCTCAAATTGAAGTCGGGATTGAGCTGCTTTCCAGGCGCATCCGCGCGGTCAGCCTGCGCGCGGCCAGCGGCAAACTGGCGACGGCCCAGCGCGGCTTGATCATGCAGCCGCTAAAATTAGGTCAAGGCGAGCCCACGGTGCTGCTGCCCGGGCTGATCGTCAGCTGCGAGCACGCGCTCAAATTATCCGAGCTAGACGATCCAGGTGATTTTTCCGCCGATGCACGCCCGGGCCGAATTCGTTTGCTGGAATTGCTTGAGGGCACCGGCCTTTATTCGCAATTTACTTTCGGACCAAGCACCCACGAGGGCGCCGCCACGCCGCTGCCAGAAGCCAGCAGCGAGCCCGCCTGGAATATTTTGTGATCGGCGCAAGCCCGCGCCGGGTGAGCGTTGCGGTTCGCGTGGGCGATGTCACTGTTGGTGGCGATGCACCTATCGTGGTGCAGTCGATGACCAACACCGACACCGCCGACGTTAAGTCCACCACTGCGCAAATTGCGGAGCTCAAACGCGCCGGGTCCGAGCTGGTGCGGATCACTGTGAACACGCTTGAAGCCGCCCAAGCGGTTCCACACATTCGCGATCGCTTGGCGATGATGGGCGTCAACGTGCCCCTCGTCGGCGATTTCCACTACAACGGCCATCAGCTGCTGGCGGCTGCGCCTGCGTGCGCCGAGGCGCTGGCCAAATATCGGATCAATCCGGGCAACGTCGGTTTTGGGCGCAAAAAAGACGCCCAGTTTGCGGCGATCATCGAGCAGGCGCTTAAGCACGACAAACCCGTACGCATCGGGGTGAACTGGGGCTCGCTCGACCAAAGCCTGCTCGGCGCTATGATGGATCAAAACGCGGCCTTGCCAATCCCTCAATCGGCCAATGCGGTGATGCGCGCGGCGCTGGTGCGCTCGGCGCTCGAATCGGCGGCCTTGGCGGAATCTGTGGGTCTGCGCCACGATCGGATTTTGATCTCGTGCAAAGTGTCGGCCGTGCAGGACCTGATTGCGGTGTATCGGGATCTCGCCAAGCGCTGCGATTTTGCGCTGCATCTGGGTTTGACCGAGGCCGGCATGGGCTCGAAAGGTATCGTTGCATCAAGCGCTGCGCTCGCGGTGCTGCTGCAGGAAGGCATTGGCGACACCATTCGGATTTCCTTGACCCCGGAGCCCGGCGGCTCGCGCACGCAGGAGGTCATCGTGGCTCAGGAACTGCTGCAAACCATGGGCCTGCGCGCGTTCACGCCGCTGGTTACGGCGTGTCCCGGATGTGGCCGCACGACGTCTGAGTTTTTCCAGGTCCTCGCGCAGCGCGTGCAGGCCCACGTGCGTGAGCAGATGCCAGCCTGGCGACTTCAGCATCCGGGCGTGGAGAACCTCACCCTTGCGGTGATGGGCTGCATCGTCAACGGCCCCGGCGAGAGCAAATATGCGCACATCGGTATCAGCTTGCCCGGCACCGGCGAAAATCCAACGGCGCCGGTATTCATTGACGGTGAAAAGCGCCACACGCTCCGCGGTGAGCGCATCACCGATGAATTTATCGACATCATTGATCGCTATGTGGCCGAAAATTTTGTTGCGCCTTAGCGCGTTTTTGGTGTTCGTTCTTTGGGCCTTCAGCGCCCATGCGTTTGGCGGCCTCGGGCACGCGATTGTTGCTGATCTGGCCCAAGCGCAGCTCACGCCCGCAGCTGCTGCAAAGGTGCGCGAGCTGCTCGCACTCGAAGGCCACAGCCAGCTTAATGAAGTGGGCTCGTGGGCCGATGAGGTGCGCAACGATCCGCGCTTTGCGCGCAGCGCGCCTTTTCACTACGTCAATTTTCCGCGCAACAGCTGCACCTTTGAGCGCTCGCGCGACTGCAAAGACGGCGTCTGCGTGATCGGCGGGATCGCCGCTTTTTCAAAGCAAATGAGCGACCCAAGCGCCAGCGCCGCGACGCGTTTGACGGCGCTCAAGTGGCTGGTCCACTTGGTTGCCGATATCCATCAGCCGTTCCACGCAGGCTATGGCGACGATCGCGGCGGCAATTTGTTCCAGATTCGCTACCAGAACAGCGGCTCTAACCTGCACTGGCTGTGGGACACCGGATTGCTCGAAGCCGCCGGTGAATCCCGCCAAAACTATGTGGCGCGCTTACAGGCAAGCCAGCTGCCAGATGCGCAGGCCTTCAGCGCAGCAAGCCCGGTGCGCTGGGCCGAGGAATCCTGCCGGATGCTGCGCGATCAGGAGATCTATCCGAAAAAGCGCTTCATCGACCGCGCCTACGTCGAGCGGATGCGGCCCTTGGTCGATCAGCGCTTGCGCTTGGCGGGCGTGCGGCTGGCGAGCACTCTGAACGCGCTGCTGAAATAGCGTGTACATCAACCGGCGTTACCATCAAACCGAGCACAAGAGGTAGGCAATGGCGGGTGCAATCAAGCGCATCTTGAACGACGGCGTCGCGCGGCGCGAATTTTTCGCGTGGGCCATGTACGACTTCGCCAACTCAAGCTACACCACGGTGGTCATCACCGCGCTGTTCAACGGCTATTTTGTCGCCACCATTGCAGGCGGTGCGCCGTGGGCCACACTCGCCTGGACCAGCGCGCTGGCCATCAGCTACGCCTTGATCATGCTGACTGCGCCTGCGCTTGGCGCTTACGCCGACATGCACGGGATTAAAAAGCCCCTGCTTTTGATCTCAACCGTTGGCTGCATTCTGGGCACCGCCGCACTCGCCCTGACCGGGCCGCAAACCCTGGTTTTGGCGATGGTGTTGATCGTCATCTCGAATTTTTTCTACGGCACCGGCGAAAACATCGCCGCCGCTTTTTTGCCTGAACTGGCGAAAAGCGATTCTCTCGGCAAAGCCTCCGGCTGGAGCTGGGCGGTTGGCTATATCGGTGGCCTGATCGCGTTGGGCGTGTGCATTGGCTATGTGACCCTGGCCCAAGCGATGGGCCAAAGCGAGGCCCAGTTTGTGCCGGTCACCATGTTGATTACCGCAGCCATCTTTGCGCTGGCGGCGACGCCCGTATTTTTGTTTTTGAAAGAGCGCAGCGTGCCCCAGCCGGGCGTCGGCGGATCTTTGTTCCGCGACAGCTTTTCGCGCACCGCGAAAACCATTCGCGAAGCCGGCAAATACCGCGATCTGGCTTGGCTGCTGCTGTGCATCGTGTTTTACCAAGCCGGTATCCAGACTGTTATTGCCTTAGCCGCCGTTTACGCACAAAACGCGCTTGGGTTTTCGATTGCGCAGACCCTAAAGATGCTGCTGGTGGTCAACATCACCGCGGCGCTCGGGGCCTTTGTGTTTGGCTTTGTGCAGGACCGCTTAGGCCATCGCCTGACGCTCGCGCTGACTCTGTGCCTGTGGCTGCTGACGGTGCTGGTGAGCTGGCTCGCGCAGGGTCCGGGTTTGTTCTGGGTGGCCGCCAATCTGGCTGGTTTTGGCCTGGGCGCAGCGCAAAGTGCAGGGCGCGCTTTGGTCGGCTATCTCAGCCCGGACGAGCGCCGCGCGGAGTTTTTTGGCCTGTGGGGGCTGGCGGTCAAGTTTGCCTCGATTTTGGGCCCGATGACCTATGGCTTGGTTAGTTTTGCGACCGACGGCAACCACCGCTTGGCCATGCTGTTTACCGGGATTTTCTTCGTGATTGGCTTGATCTTGCTCACCCGCATTGACGTCGAACGCGGGCGCCGCGCAGCAAACGTGCGCTAAACCCGCTCAATCCGCGCGGGTTTGGCGATTCTTCAGCCGCGCGAGAATTTGTTCGCGCGCCTCATTGAGGATGGATTGGCGGTCGAGCGAGGCCACCAGATCGGCAAGCACGCGTTTGGCGCCGGCAGCACCCCAGCTTTTGCCGTTTTCCAGATAGCGCTCCGCAGCGCGACCAACCACGTAGGCGCCGTAATAGGCGAGCGCACCCTGCAGCGCAGCGGTCAGTGCCGTACTCAAACCGCCCGTTAGGCCTTTCAGCACTGAACTTGCGGCGTGGATTCCCCACAGCGCGCCAAACAGTGCCACCAGCTGGCCCGCAACGGTTCCCACAAATGAGATCGCCTCGGTGCGCGTCATCGGCAGGCCGTAAAGCCTGCTCAAGTGCACGATCAGCGCAATATCAGACGCAGCCGCCGCCGCAAGATCAGCCAGCGGAACGGGCGTCAAAGCCACGGCGACGCCCTTGCCGAGCGCATAGTTGCGGATCAAGCGATCGCCGATGTTCGCGCGCAGTGCCATGGTCCGGCGCGCGACCTGGTCGCTAACGGACGCCGCATACAGCCCCGCGCTGAGCGCTTTGAGTTCATTCCCCTCAGCGCTGAGAATGCGCTCAATGCGCGTATTCAGCGCCCCGAGATCGGGCTTGAGCTCGCGCAGATGTTCGCTTTCCGAACCATCGGCCGAAATTTTTAGAACGCGCTGCGGCGGCGGATGCGAGGCCACCGCGAACACGTGCTGTGGGTCAATCAAGCCGGCCACGTGCATGCGAAGGCGCTCCAGCAGCAGGGCCAATTGCGCGCCGGTGTAGCGGTCTTTTTTATTCAGCACCAGCATCATTGGCCGCCCAAGTGTGGCTAAGTGGCGGGCCGCGCTGATCTCGCTTGTGGTCACATCGCCGTCAACCACCAGCAGGATCAAGTCCGCCATTTCCGCGGCCGCAAGCGCAAGCCCCTCGCGCTCTTCGCCACCGGCTTCGTCGATGCCCGGCGTGTCGATCACAACCACGCTGTGTCCAGCGACCGTGCCCACCAGTTCACGCTGCGGCAGCCGCGTTTCGCCGTGCAGAGGGCTAACCGAAAACTCATTGCGACCCAGCAGCGCATTGGCGAGCGAGGATTTACCGACGCTGACTCGGCCAAAAATCGCGATGTGCAGCTCGCCTTGTTCTAGCTTGCGCAGATAGCCTTCGATCACCGCATATTCCGCCGCCAGCTCGCGGCGAATTTCGGCCGGCAGCAGCGGATCGTCCAGCAGCGCACGCAAGGCCTCGGAGGTCGCAGCGATGATCTTGTCTTTAGTCATTGTTCTTCTTGCCATCCAGCAGCAGTTTGGCCAGCTCCAGCGCGCGCGGCGCCAGCGCACTGATCTGGCTTACATTGATCCGCGCAACGATGTCCGCAGACTGAAGCCTGCCGCGCTCTTTCAGGCTGTCGGCCACCGCGCGTCCGATCGCTTCAAACATCAAGCCGTAGGCGACCGCGTGCACCAGCCCACCGCCGACCGTGCCCAATCCGGGAAAGGCCTTGAGCGCGTTGCCGGCGATGCTCAAGCCCACCGCCCACTGCACGCGTGCGCGCACCTGCAAGCGCTTGAGCAGATCGCCAATTTCGACTTCGCGCGCGTCCACTTGGTAAGCCTCGCAGAGCTCGGTTAGAAAGCGCGTCGCAAGAACGCCCTGGATGAGCAGATCCGTTCCGGGCGCTACTGCCGCCATCGCCCCGATCATCGCGCGCTGGGTGTAGGTCACGATCAGCGCGTCGGCCCGGCTTGCGCTCAGGCGCTTGGCTGCATCGTTGAGCTTGTGTTCCGAAAGCTTAAGCATGCTGCGCTCGCGGGCCTCACGGAGGCTGGCGGGATCGGCGCCAAGACGGACTTCAAGCAGCGCTTTCAGCGCATCAATGTCGGGCGCGCGTTGGCGAAGAAGCGCGGACTCAGCGCCGTCGGCATTCACGACAACCACGCTTTCCTGATGGCCTGCGCTGGCCAGCACGATGTCGGCGACTGCGGGCACGCGTTCGCGAATTCGCGTTAAAACCAGGGCGCGTTCGTCTGCGTTTAGGCGATCGGCTTTGTTCAGCGCGATCAGCATTGGTTTGTCAAAAGCCGCCAGCGCGTCGATTTCTTGGGCTTGGGTGCGGGTTAAATCGCCATCGCTCACGTACACCACCAAGTCCGCGCGAATCGCCTCATCGCGGGCAATGTCGGCAAGCTCGGGCTTGAGCGGATCGGCAAATCCCGGCACGTCGGCCAGCTCAACGGGCCCCACGCGGCGCGATTGCCAGCGAAAATGATCGACTTTGCTGGTTGTCCCGCCGCGCACATCGACCGCTATGCGCTGATCAGCGCTGAGCGCGCGAATCAGGCTCGATTTGCCCATGCTGACCGCGCCAAAAAAGGCAACGTAGGGCGCGGCGTGCGCCTGGCGCTCTTTGAGTTCGACGAGCTCCGCGCGCGCAGGCTCTACCAGCGCACCTTTCTCACCTAACGAGGCGATGCGCTCAGTGAGCACATCCACACTGAGCGCGGCGGGTGGTTCTGCTCGAATCGAACGCCGACGCCCAAGCAGCCACCAGGCTCCCGCACCCAGCACCAGCAGCGCGCCGCCCGCGCCCAGTCCGTATTGGAGATACAGCGGCAGCCGCGAAAAGCGCTCAAGCCAAGTCAACAGCTGATCGGCCAACAGCCCCACGGCAATCAGCAAAAGTACAACGACCCCGATGCGGAGCCAGCGCAGCCAGTCGCCCAAGCTTGTCTTTTTGCTCATCACTCGTAACCTTCTGAGGGATCGGGCTGCCCGTCGCCGGCGCCAAGCTCACGCCCATCAACCAGCGCAAAATAGCGCCGGGTTTGTGGCTGGAATCGCGCAATCATGGTCAAGGTGGCGGCCAAATGGGAAAGGTGACCGGCGGCAATGCGCAGCATCACCACCGCCATCGCCAAGCGTGTCAGCCGCTCAGCCGAAAAATCCCCTGCCAGAAGTGCCGTCAGCACCAGCAGCCCGAGTGCGACTGCGGTGGCCAAATGGGTGATCAGATGCGATTTGGCCTGGAGCAGAAAGGTCCGCCGCTGCACATCCAGATGGCGTTCGAACTCAGGCGCTGCCTGCGCATAGTCGGCGTGGCTGTCGCGGCGCAGGCGCTCGAATGCCGCGCCTTGGACGCGGTTGACCTCAGGCGCGGTGTGCTCCAGCTGTGCCGAGAGCGCTTCTGATTGCGCCATCAAGCGCCGCTGTGCAACCACCGCAAGCAAAAACACCGGGCTCAAGGCGGCGCACAGCAGCGGATCAATAAAAAGCGCGCCAAGCGCCAGCAAGAGCGCCCCCGCGATGGGCAAAGGCAAACCCAAAATGCGGTGCCACTGCCGGCCCAGATTGAATGCATCGACCCGCAGCAGGCGGTTGAAGCGTTCACGCTTGATCAGGTCGCTGCTGCCACCCAAGCCAACAAAGCCGCGGCGGTCAAGAATGCTGAACACGCGCGCCGTACAAAAACTCACATAGCGCTGGCTGAGCTGCTCGGACACCCGATCAAGCAAAAATCCACTGACTGCGGCCGCGCCCAAACCAAGCGTCGCCAGCAGCGCCAGCAGCGCCAGCGATCCGCCCGCTGAGTTCAATAAAGTGGTTCCAAAAAACGCGAGCGGCTGGCCTTGCGCGAGGGTGGACAACACGTGCAAAAGGCCACCAAAAACCGCGATTTGCAGCAGTGGCGGCAGCAGGCTCAAAGCCGCTGCGATCCAGGCGCGTGACGGCCTGAGTGGATACGCATCGCGCAAGATTCGCCAGAAAACGGACTTCAAGTTGGTCAGCGCGTTGTTAGACTCAACCCTCATTTCGACAACCCAAGGCTCCGCATGACGCGTTTTGACAGCACCGCATCTTATATCGCCAGCGATGAACTCAAGCTTGCAGTGAACGCCGCCGTGGTCTTGCAAAAGCCGCTGCTGATCAAAGGCGAGCCGGGCACCGGCAAAACCCTGCTCGCAGCGGAGATTGCGCAATCACTCGGGGCGCCGCTGCTTGAATGGCACGTCAAGTCAACCACCAAGGCGCAGCAGGGGCTTTACGAATACGACGCGGTCAGCCGTTTGCGCGATTCCCAGTTAGGCGATGAAAAAGTGGCCGACATCGGCAACTACATCGTGCCCGGCAAGCTCTGGGAAGCGCTTGTGGCGCCCGAGCGCGCGGTGCTCCTGATTGACGAAATCGACAAGGCCGACATTGAGTTTCCGAACGATTTGCTGCGCGAAATCGATCGCATGGAGTTTTACGTCTACGAAACCCGCCAGCTCATCCGCGCGCGCCACCGTCCGATCGTGGTGATCACCTCAAACAATGAGCGCGAACTGCCGGATGCCTTTCTCAGGCGCTGTTTCTTTCACTACATTGCCTTCCCGAGCGCGGAGATCATGACGCGCATCGTCGACGTGCACTTTCCCGGCATCAAGCGTGATCTTTTGAACGAGGCGCTAACCGCGTTTTTTAATCTGCGCGAGATGCCCGGTTTGAAGAAGAAGCCGACCACGTCCGAGCTTCTGGACTGGCTCAAGCTGCTCCTTAGCGAAGACATTTCCGCTGAGGTGCTGCGCGAGAAAAACGCACGCAAGGCGATTCCGCCGATGTACGGCGCGCTGCTCAAAAACGAAGCCGACGTGCAGTTGTTTGAAAAGCTCGCCTTCATGGTCCGCCGCGGCTGATGCTGACCCGTTTTTTTCTGCATCTCAAAGCAAGCGGCCTGAAACCCTCAATCGGCGAGTTCCTGACGCTGCTTGCGGGGCTGAAGGCCGGGCTGATCGGGTCGTCGGTTGATGAGTTTTATCTGCTCGCCAAAGCGACCCTGATCAAAGACGAAAGCCAGTACGACCGCTTTGATCGGGCTTTTCAGACCTATTTTGATGGCGCGCTTGCGCTTAGCGATTCGATCCACGGCGCCGTTCCTGAAGACTGGCTGCGCGCAGCCGCTTTGCTTAACTTAAGCGATGAAGACAAAGCCAAGCTCGAAGCGCTAAGTTGGGACAAACTCATGGAGGAGCTTAAAAACCGGCTCGACGAGCAGCGTGAGCGGCATCAGGGCGGCAATCGCTTCATCGGCACGGGCGGCACCTCGCCGTTCGGGAATGCAGGCTTTAACCCAGCCGGCGTGCGCATTGGCGGCAAGTCCAGGCAGCGCAGCGCGGTCAAGGTTTGGGAGCAGCGCGCCTATCGCAATTTGGATGATTCGGTTGAAATCGGCACGCGCAATATCAAGATCGCGCTGCGCATGCTGAGGCGCTTTGCGCGCACCGGCGCGGCCGACCAGCTTGATCTGGATCACACCATCACAGCCACCGCGCGCAACGCTGGCTGGCTCGATCTGAAAATGCGCCCAGAGCGCCACAACGCGGTCAAAGTGCTGATTTTCTTTGATATTGGCGGGTCGATGGACGAGCACATCCGCGTTTGCGAGGAGCTGTTTTCGGCGGTTAAATCCGAGTTCAAACACCTTGAATATTTCTACTTTCACAACTTTCTTTACGAGCGGGTTTGGCGCGACAACCAGCGCCGCGGCTCTCAAGCCACGGCAACCTTTGAGCTGCTCCGCAAGTACCCGGCCGACTTTAAGGTGATCGTGGTTGGCGATGCCTCGATGAGCCCCTACGAGATTTTGCAGGCCGGGGGTTCGGTCGAACATTTCAACGAAGAACCCGGCGCGGTCTGGCTGCAGCGGCTGCTTGATGTCTACCCCAAGTTTGTGTGGCTCAATCCGGTTGAGCGCGAGCGCTGGGATTTTTTAAGCTCA
>Ga0105046_10007384_pt1 | contig 17315 bp, 9 predicted proteins | sample MAT03_FD_78385 | JGI IMG/M metagenome (GOLD analysis project Ga0105046, IMG submission 78385) | Freshwater microbial communities from Lake Fryxell liftoff mats and glacier meltwater in Antarctica - MAT-03 (megahit assembly) | ecosystem: Environmental > Aquatic > Freshwater > Ice > Liftoff...
CGCTTTTAAACAATGAACCGCCCGATAGGATTGGTGAACTTCGCACAGCAGATCGCAACGCCTTCTCGGCATCCACTCGCTTGCCCTCCACCAGCAACCTTTGAGCCAGCATTCTTCGCCAGCCGTTGCTATCTCCCAGCATTGTGACAAGATCTTCAGTTTTCATTGGCGGCACAAACAGCTTCACCTCAGAAGCCTTCTCCGGCACGATGCGCCAGATGCGACCACGGTCTTCACCAGCTCGCCAGTCCATCTTCGCCGCCACGTCATCCGGCACAAACTTCGGATGTTCAACCCACAGGCGATACATGTCCGCCAAATACATAGCACCTTCGGGACCAGTCGCCAGACTGACCGGGCGGAACCAGGTGTCGCTGGAGGCCAGGAAATCGGCAGTCTCGCGGGCTCGACGAGCCGTCACGGTTCCGCCTTGCGGTTCGATCACGGAACGAGTGACCAGATGGCCGACAGGTTCACACACGAAGACGCTGGTATCGGACTCTGCACCAAACAGGCCGCCGCGATAAGCTGTGACTCCGCAGGCCGACGTATGAGTCCCCGCGTGAGACAGCCAGTTGCTTTTCATCGTCACGACAGGATAAACGCGAGTCTTCTCACCGGACGGCCCAACGTCGGTGTGACCAACCGAAACACCGGCAAACGGATTTTTCTGAACCAGTTCCATCGACAGGACATCCGTCATGATCGGATTGCGATTGGAACTGAAAAAGCGATGTCCGAAGTTATCGATCGTGTTGCCGAATTGACCGGCTCCGGAGATAGCTTCGAATCTCATCGTCTCTGGATGAAAGCGAAAGTCGACGCGCGGAATATCCACGGGCTCAGTGGTTTCAAAACCCGGTCGAGTGCATCGGACCTTGCCATGTCCGTAGGTCAGATAGATCCAGTTATCAAAGCCATAACGAGGACATCCGATTTGCATCTGCGGATGCGCGGGTGTGAACCCGTCGAACCAAACTTCGCGGACATCCGCCAGGTTGTCGCCGTCGGTATCGGCGAGATACATGATCTGAGTTTCCGTGCAGGCCAGCACGCCGTCACGAAATGCCATCAGGCTGTGGCAGAACTTCAGATGAGGCGCATAGACCGTTCGCTTGTCCATTTGGCCGTCGGCATTTTCATCTTCCAGCAGCACAACCTGTGACAGCGGCGGCTCGCTGGGATCTTTCGGGCCGACGGGATAGTCACCGTATTCAACAACAAACATTCGGCCCATCTGATCAAAGTCAATGGCGACCGGATCTTGGATCAGCGGTTCGGCAGCGACAAGTTCAATCCGATAGCCAGGTTCAATCTGGAAGCATGCCGCCGACTCCTCGGGAGACTTTGGCGGCTCTGTAGGCTGATCAATCCAATGTCGGCCTCCCTGTTGGCGTTCGATCGATTGCACGAGCTCTGCAGGCGGCTGTGGCATGGCAATGCACACAAAAATCAGGGCAATCAGCAACATCGGTGAACTCCGTAGGTACAGCTCTGAAACGGCTCTGGCGAGGTCTTACTCCACGTGGAATCATAGTTATCTGGCGGTGTGTGCGAAAGTTGCTATCGACATTACCCGGTCGATAGGGAAGTCGCCATGCTGATACCGAATGTGGTGGACAAGACGGTCGGGTCTGGAATTAAGAGTTAATTCGAGCATCATGGCGCTTGAATCGAATGGACTCGGTTGACAGAATTCCAGTCCCTGCTGAGTGCCTTTCTCGTCAAGTTACGGTATTCTAGGGGGAATGTTACAGATGCGAATGAGATTTTGTCCGCCGGTTAGTTGGCTGGGGGGCTGGATGATATCTACATTTGTGTTCAGTGATTTGGCAAAAATCTTGTTTCCATATTTTGAAGAGTCCGAGGGCTGCAAATGAAGTTTCTTGAAGGACATACGGTCGGCATTGACCTGGGTACAACTTATAGTTCGATTGCAATGCTGGATCATGACGGCAATCCAACTGTGTTAAACAATGCCGATGGCCGTCCAATTACTCCGTCGGTCGTATTGCTCGACGAAGATCGCGTCGTTGTTGGACCATCGTTTGAACGTATTGCTGTTGCCGATCCGAAGTCGATCGTGGAAGCAATCAAACGCGAAATGGGCAACAAGAACTTCTTCGTTGTCTATCAAAACAAGAAACTGACGCCTGAATTTATTTCCGCATTGATCCTGAAGAAAATGAAACAGGATGCAGAAAAAATCATTGGTCCGATTGCTAACGCCGTCATCACCGTGCCTTATTACTTCAATGACATTCGCCGTAAGGCAACACAGGATGCTGGTCGCATCGCGGGTTTGAATGTCATTGACATCATCAACGAACCAACGGCGGCAACTCTGGCGTATGCATGGAGTCGCGGCGAATTAGGTCGAGCTGACTTGAAAGCCGATGAGCGAACGATTCTGGTCTACGACCTTGGGGGCGGTACGTTCGACGTGACCGTTGTCCGTTACACACCGACAAGCTTCCGCGTCCTGGCAACGGACGGGGACGTGATGCTCGGCGGTTTGGACTGGAGTAAGCGACTTTCGGACCATCTCGTGGAACAGTTCAAACGTAAGTTCAATGTGGATCCAAGTGCCGATGCGGAGTCGATGCTGGCGTTTCACCAGGAAGCGGAAGACGCAAAACGCGATCTGAGTACGAAGACTCAGGTACCGATCAGCGTTTATTACAAGGGCAATACTCTGTCAGTTTCGTTGTCTCGTACGGACTTTGAACGTATGACGGCCGACCTGTTGCAGCGTACGAAGGACACGACAGAACTGGTGCTTCAGCAGGCCGGTGTAACGCCGGAAATGCTGGACGAACTGGTGCTGGTTGGTGGTTCAACCTATATGCCGGTGGTCGAGCAGATGTTGCGGGAAGTCTGTCGCAAAGAGCCGTCTCGTGCATTGGCACCAGAGCGAGCAGTTGCAGAAGGCGCAGCGATTCATGCGGCTATCCTGCAAGCTCGAAACGGCATCAATACGGGCGGAATCGTTGACGCAGTCCAGAAACGTCTGAACACCGTCAAGACGACCGACGTGAATTCACACTCTCTTGGCATTAAGATAAGTGATCCAAAGGATCGCACTCGCAAGATCAATCACATCATGATTCCGAAGAACTCGCCTGTCCCGAACAGCGTCAAGCAGCGATTCGGCACAAACAGCGATGGCCAGGCTCGTATTCACGTCGAGATCCTGGAAGGTGACGCCGCTGATCCAGCAGCATGTGAACTGATCGGTGATTTCCGCGTCTTCAATTTGCCGTCAAGTCTGCCGAAGGGATCTCCAATCGAGATTACTTATTCGTATGACGCATCCGGGCGTATCAATGCGACGGCGATGGAAATGACGGGCAAGAATTCTGCAAGTGCCGAAATTGTTCGCGACGGTGGAATGAAGGAAACCGAAATCAAGGACGCACTTGCAACTCTGTCAGACCAGTACGAAGTCGAATAGTTCGTAAACACGAATCTTCAATCGACAACAGCCGCCGAATTCGAAAGAATCCGGCGGCTGTTTTTACATCACCAGGTCGGCGTCTATTATGTCGGATGCAGGAATCGACGAGCGGGGGACATGAGTCCCCTGATTTTTGAGGTTACGACATGGCTAATCAGGGCATTGACATCCCCCGCTCGCCAAAGGATATCAAACATGCAAATACTGGTTGAAGTGATGAAAGATTTGGAACGACTCGGCACGGAGCAGACTCGCAAGACCTTTGCCCGTCACGGTGCTCCCGTTGATCAGATGTTTGGTGTCAAAGTTGGCGACTTAAAAACGATTGTAAAGAAAATCAAGGGACGGCAGGATCTTGCGTTGGAGTTGTATGACACTGGAAACAGCGACGCCATGTATCTGGCCGGAATGGTGGCTAACGGCGCATTGATGACAAAGAAACAACTGGAGTCCTGGGCTAAGAAGGCCACATGGCACATGATTTCGGACTACACAGTTCCGGGGGTCGCATGCGAAAGTCCTTTTGCCGCCGAGTTGGCTCAAAAGTGGATTGATGCCAAACAACCAACCATCATGTGCAGTGGCTGGACGACATGGTCAGGAATCGTGGCGATGCAGGCGGATGATCAACTGGATCTTGCCGCGATCGAATCGCTGTTGCGACGGGTTGAGGACAACGTTCATTCCAGTCCGAATCGAGTTCGTTACTCGATGAACGGATTTGTGATCTCTGTTGGCGGTTATGTTTTACCGCTGCAGAAGAAAGCGAAAGACACCGCAAAAAAGATTGGCAAAGTTCAGGTGGACGTTGGGCCAACCGACTGCAAAGTCCCGAACGCAGTCGAGTATATCGACAAAATGATCGCATGCGGCAATGCTGGCAAGAAACGCAACACGATGAAATGCTGAGATCGCGACGAGCGAGGAGAAAGCTCGATCATGTTCATTCACGGGATCAGTGGCAGACGGACATGTGAGGGAGCATCAGCCGCGCAGAGACGTATTCAAAGAAGTTCCTGGGATTGAAGTAACTGCACCCACATCCAGTATCACATCGCCGTAAGGCACCAGGATGACGCAGCGTTTGGCGGAGGAAGTGTTGATGATGCAGGCCTAACCGATTCCGATAATAAGCCGTCGCCAAACGTTCCGTAGAAAAGCAACACTTAAACAAAGTAAGCATCCGTACACAAATTATTGGGCATAACTCGTTTCACGGCAAGAATTCGGCCACATCGTCAGGTGCATTGCTGCCAGAGTTGGCACACGCTTTGTTCGTGGAATTCCGCAGTCATATCAACATACTCAACCCACAACAATGAGACCCCTGGTCCTCCGATCTCGGAACCGCCCGCCTAAGTCGCTTGTGGGACAGAATCTGGGAACGCGGTCTCGACGTCTACACAATTCTTCCAGACATAAACCATGCCATCCCGAACAAAGAGCTTGCGACCGCCTGAGATTACAATGCAATAACCCGACTGCTTCCCAATTGTGCTTCGCAGACAGGTCGAAACAATTGAAGATTCCAGAGTGCCGGAAAGGTCCATACGACTTTTTCAAAAATCTGCCGGTCGTCATTCGTTAGCTAGAATTGACACCAGCACGCTCTTCAAGGGATCGAGGCTATAGGACGGATCACCGAGCAGCTCGAAGAAAAGATCTTCATCGTCCTCGTCACTGTCGTTGATCGGAATTACATTGAGCGTTGCCGTTGTCTGGCGTGGCTGAAACAGGACGCGATTGCCGAGCGACTGATAGTCGATACCAGCCGTTGATGAACCAGACGTCTGGAACCGCACAACCTGTGCGTGATCCAACAGACCAGTACGATGAATCTGAATCGTAGCAGAGTCCCCGGCTGATTCGGAGGCGACAGTGTCGAGACTGGAAACTCGCAGCGTCGTCGTGGCCGCCCCGTTAATGACATACGCAGCCACTGTCCTTCCGAACAGCGCGGCCGAGTCGAAGTTCTCAGCAGTGATGATGCGACCATCGACAACGACATCATCAAAGCGATTCGAAGCGTCGCCCAGTACTCCGCCCGTGTAGACCGTCGCGCCGTTGATTTCAGAGTGCCAGCGGTACGTCGTCGCGCCGGGAATCGTGTTCGTGGGCGAACTGAACTGAGCGGTTGTCACGACGCGGTTGCTGACCAGGCTCTGTCCGTTGACGCGCGACCACGACAGCACACTGACGCCATGACAGACGCCTGTCACATACTTGTCCTGAGCGACAAACGCGTTGATCAGACTGTTGACAGTCGAGCGAATCGTCGGCGTCGAGTTGTAGGCGGCATTGGCATACGTTCCGGGGAAAGCAAACTGGTAAGAAGATGCGCCCCAGCCGCCGACGAATACAATGGCCGAGTATTGACTGGCGTTTGCCGCGGCAAGCGCGATGTCCGGCATGACGGCTCCGTTGCCGACTCCGTAGCCGGTGTTGAGATGCGGGACCGACAGCGTTCGGACACCTGCTGCGACGACGACAGGGACGCCGGCTGCTTCCAGCGCCAGACGCGGATCGGCATACTCCTGGTAGTAGAAATCATGATTCGCAATCACTATCAGCACCGGCGTCGAAGCGTTTGCAATGTCGTTGTCTGTGATCGTCAGCGACGCTTCGACAACCGAGCCCAGAGAATAGAACGGTGTCGCGCCAATTCGCAACGAGACTGATTCGCCTGCGTCGGCGACTCGTTCGTCGATCGGTCGAATCGTGATATTCGTCGTCGATGCCCCGGCAGGAATCGTCACGTTTCCGCCAAGCCGATCGTAGTCGAAGCCATTGGTGGCCGTTCCCTGAATCGCGTAGCTGACGGTGAGCGGACTCGCGGTTGAGCCTGTGCGAGTTACGGTGAACGTGCCTGTTTCGCGGCCCGTTTCCGACGCTGTCACATCCGTTGCGGCGATCGTCACGGTCGATAGCGGAGTGTCGTTGTCGATGATGTTGATGGTGGCTCGACCATTGCCGACGCGGTGCTGTGTGGAGGACGGGTTGACCGTCAGAATGACCGTTTCTGTGTTCTCGATTGTGCTGTCATCCACGGGTATAAGGACGATCGGTCGTGACGATTCGCCGGCAGCGAAGTCGACTCGCAAAGGAATCGTGACATAGTCTGCCGCAGTGGCCGTTTGGAATCCGTACTGCAGATACACTGTCAGCGGTCGAGTCAGATCGCCGTTGGCGCGAGTCACTGTGAAGACACCGGGGTCGCGATTGTTTTCGAACGCTGTGGCATCGGTCGCCACGATGCTCACCGTGGGAGCACCCGCGACAAAGTCATTGCTGACGATATTGACAGAAGCTGTCCCAGTCGTCCCGCCGATCAGAGAATAGCCCTCGCCAGGGTTGATCGTGACCGTCAACGATTCCTGGGATTCGATGGCCGCGTCGTCGATCGGATTGACGAACACATAGACCGTATTCTGATTGGCGGGGAAGTTGACGGTACCGACAAGCGGAGTGTAGTCGCTCCCTGATGTTGCCGAGCCGCTCGGCGCGTAGCTGACCGTCAACGGCTGCGAGAGATTTCCGCCGCGAGTAAACCGGAACGCTGCGCTTTGGCGACCCTCTTCATTAGCCGTGGGATCAGCCGTGCTGACGGTGACCAGCGTCGGGCTGTTTGTGAAGAGCGTCCCCGTGTTGGCTTCCAGCAGCGTGCGATACATATGAGCCTGTTCGATCGGCTGGTTCTGCGATTCCAACACTCCAAAGTAGCCGTATCGTGACGGTCGATTTACATCGGTGAAGCGGTAATGAACATAGGCGTCCAGACCACCGGCGTTGATCTGTCGAAGGTAATCTCGAGTCAGTTCGGCCATCTGTGGTGACTTAGTTGAGCGGTACAGCAGATCCTCGTGAACCGAACTGGTCGAATTCAGATGCGGTCCGCCTTCGTAAGCCAGCAGTCGAATATCCCGGTTCAGCAAACGCGAGTAGTCGTCGGCCAGCCGTTGATGAGCCAGAACCATCTGCGTTGCAAAAGGCAGGTTGCCGCGAAGGTCGGCGATCACCTGATCGACGGTAGTCTCGGCCGTGTAGGTTGCTCGCTGCGCCTGGCTGGGGCCGAAGTACGGAGCGATCGCAATCGCGTCGAAATTGCCGTTCATGTTCTCCAGAATTCGTTCAGCAATCCATGGATTGACCGCCTGAGCACCCACAGTGCGGACAACTCGACCAGCCTGTGCTCCAAATCGTTGACGCCAGATGTTGAAGTCGCGGGAAGTCTGCTGAGCGACAAATTGCCATGTCGTCAGACCGGAATTCTCCGGCAGGCGAAGCTGCTCAGCGATCCACGGAGCCGCTTCAAATCCCGGTACCCCATTCCAGACTTCGTTCGACCACTCCACATAGACCGTGCGCCCGGGTTCCAGATTGTCCCGAACATAGTCGGCGAAGTTCGCCACAAACTGGTCGTCGGCCATGTGAGGCATGTTGAACCACGGATCGGCGTCCAGCTCATTTGCCAGTTGCACCATGAGTTCCACGGACATTCCGTTCGCAAACGAATTTCCAGTCCCGGAGACTTGTCGAGCGGCACTGGCGTCGCGACGATCGGACCAGGTTCGCACATCTGACGTGTTGGTTTCCATCGTCTGCATGAACCGCAGAATACCGAAGTCGTCCAGACGGTCCTTGTACTGTTGATTGAACGGCGAAGTGCTGCCTCCCGTCGGCGGCAAAATCACATCCTGATACAGCACATGAACGCCCCGCACCGGATCGGCGGGGTTCATGGAATTGATGCCCATGTAGATCCCGGCATTCCCAGGGACTACGTTGAGAATGGCATAGTGTCGCCCGTTCGGCAGAGTTCCGCGTGAAGTCTCTCTCGCGTCGAATCCAAAGACAACATCGCCAGTGCCTTCCCATTCTGCGCGGTACTCACCACCAGGATATTGCCCGTTCAGCTCCCGGAACATCAGCGTTCCGATTCGCTGCTGCATTAACTGCCCGCTCGCGTTCGTCCAGGACGCCAGTTGAGTCGGCCAGCCGTTCGCGTCAGTGGCCACCGGCACGCTGCCATTGAAGCTGAACTGGCGAGTCACGGTGTTGTACGAATGGCTGATCCAGGGACGAGACTGTTCAAACACGTTGTTGAACATCGAGTTCGGCAGGTAGTCGCGAACGTTGTCCAGGTTCATTCCCACCTGCATCGGCGTCGCCGCCATGACAATGCGAGGTTCCAGGGACTGTTCCGTACCGATGTTGGCTTTTCGACTCGTGCGGCGTTTCATGGCATGTTCTCCCGTGCGTGTTGGACTTCAATGATTGAGCACTAGAGTGAAATGCCGCGAGGAGTGAAGATCTTTCAGGAAAAATGGAAGAAAAATTTCGGGCGAAAAAAAGAGACGCAGGCAATACGTCATTCCGAGCATGCTCTGTCATTCTGCGGCCCCCACGTCGGAGCTGGTCGCCCAAATACGACTATTCTTCACCCGCCGCTTTGCCGCCAGTTGGCACCCTGCCCGCCAGCAATTCGTCGATCAACTGCGACAGGGAATTGATATCCCGGGCAGTAAGAATCTGACCGCTGCGGATGAACGGCGAGCTCTGAAGGTCAATCGAAAATCGAGTTCGAACGTCATCGTGAATCAGCGGATGACCGGTCGCAGGCACATTCTCCAGCAGCTTCATGCTTGCCAGGACTCCGGGTCCTGCTCCGGCTGCACCCACCGGCTTCCCGGCAGACAGAAACTGGCGGATCACCAGCTCTGCGGTATCGTGTTCGGGGTTTGCGTTGGTCAGATAAATCAACCCTGCGCCTCCGACAATGACCACAGCGCCAAACTGGTCGGGGTCGACATCGGCCAGAACAATACCGACAGGGATTCTCCGATCGGCTCGATTCAATTCGGCGACTTCACTGGTCCACGACGTGACAGTGATTCGCACGGTGTCTTCCTGTTCAAACCTGCGAAACGGAGTCAGGTCAGACCATTGAAAATCACTCGACGGCACCAGCACAAGAATTCGCAGCGGTCCGGAAGCAGCCGCCGGGAGTAGTTGATTTTCCGGATTCACTCCAAAGGTAGTTTTGTTTGTGTCGGAAGACGCCAAAGGAGGAACCACTGAAGTGACAGGAAGCCGTTCTGTCACATCGCGAGGATCGATCTGCTTCGGCACGAACTCCGGTGTTTGAGATGAGGTGCCGGTGCTATTGACCGACGTCTCCGGAGAGTCAAAGACGAGAAAATAAATCGTCGGCAGCGCGGTCATCGCTGCGAGGATGATGCCGGTTCGAAACCGGACGTGCCACAGTTTTGGCTTCGCCGCGAACGTCGAATGCCCGGATTTCGCCGCCCGCCGCTTTCTGCCGCGCTTTGGTTCGTCATGAACCGGAGCCCGCACCGGGACCGGTCGTTGAGACTCACTGCGTTGCTGAGTTTTCTGAAGAGGCAATGACACCCCGCCGACATCATTGCCGTTCGGTGCGAGATTCTCACTGTGGTGTTGAAGCTCAGGCGAACTCTGGTTTGATGTTTTTTCAGCGCCGCACAACGGCTGGATTGCGATCGCGACTTCAGCCATTGAACGAAATCGTTTCGCGGGATCTTCGTGCGTCATCCGTTCCAGCAGTCGTACAAGTTCCCGCGGTGCATCCGGACGAAAAGCCATCACACGCAACAATGAGCCTGGCGTGTTTGCAGCCAGCATCTCGGAGAACGACCCGGCCCCAAACGGCGTCTTTCCGGTGAGCAGATAGAACAGGGTGCATCCCAATGAGTAGATGTCGGAGCGTGCGTCGGCGGAGCGCGCGTCGGCCAGTTGTTCGGGAGCCATGAAATCCGGAGTGCCAAGGACCATGCCCACAGCAGTCAGATTCATGGCCGTCTTTGTCGTCGGTGAAACATCGCCGGATTGGCATTCCAGTCGCGCGAGTCCGAAGTCGAGAATGCGCAGTTGTCCGGGCGGTGTCACCATCAGATTCTGAGGCTTGATGTCCCGGTGAACCATTCCCTGATCGTGAGCATGTTGCAGACCGAGGCACGCCTGACGGATAAATTCGCAGCATTCCTGCACCGGCAACGGTCCGCGTTCCTGAACCAGTTGCAGCAGGCTTTTCCCCGCAATGAACTCCATCACCAGGAAATGCACATCACCGGCCTGCTCCGCATCGAAGGCTGCGACAATGTTCGGGTGCGACAGCTTCGCCGCAGCGCGGACCTCCTGCTGAAAGCGTTCAATCGCCAGACGATTCGAAGTGTATCTGGCGCTGATCACCTTCAATGCCACATCACGCTGCATCATCCGGTGCCGTGCCCGATAGACAACGCCCATTCCGCCCTTGCCAAGTTCGCTCAGCACTTCGTATCGCGCATGATTCCTGAGGCCCGGAGGGATTTCGAGTGCTGGACTGACGTCAGACAACCGTTCCAGGTTGAATCCAGAAAGTAGTGTCGGTACGTCCGCATCCGAGTTCATTCGCCTGGCCTTCAAGTCGCCCTGATGCGAAGCGGTTGATGTCTGCTGAATCAACGTGTCACCCATTGAAATCTGATGCGCGGCGCGTGCGAGACCGAGAAGGCGATCTTCATCAGCGTCTTTTTGAGTCAGCAGTTGGCAGCATGTCTCACAGCTTAGCAGATGTTCAGCGATGTAGTCGAAGTCCGGACCGACCAGCGATCCAGAAGCAAACGCCGCCAGTTCGGACATTTCCGGATGTGTTAGATGTCGCTTCTGGTTTTTCTGTCGGCCGCTGTTCATGAGACATCCTGAATCGATCGAAGTGCCGTGGCAACAATACACGCTGATAAATGTCGCCGGACAGCAGAATCTTTCAGAGATTCTGTGCTAATCGATCAGTCCGGCAGCTTCCTGTTTCAACCGCGACATCACTCGCGACCGGGCAACGAAGACCGCATTGACAGAAATCCCCAGTAGGCCGGCCGCATCATCTGGAGACCGGCCTTCCAACGCGGTCAGTGTAAACGCACGCCATGTGTTTTCGGTAAACTCTGTCCGCAAAGCATTCAGGATCTGTTTCATGACATGTTCATCATGTTCCCGATCCCAGATACTGCTGAACAGGCTGCCAGGGTCTTCCAACTGATTCAGCAGTTCCGCCAGGTCGCTGCCGCCTGACGTGGCCTGCCGACGCTTTTTGTAGAACTTCCGCAGACAGTTAACGGTAATGGACTTTAACCACGCACGGAACGAGCCCGTTCGCTGTCGATTAAAACCGTTGATCCTGCGAATCACGACCGACATGACGTCCTGGACGACGTCATCCGCGTCATTGACATCCAGCTTCGCATCACGATGCAGCCAGCCTCGAATAAGCGGCGAATATATCGCTTCCAGCCTCTGCCATGACTCTTCATCACTAGTCCCCTGAAGCCGCTGCAGCAGACTGACAGATGTTTCCGACATTGCATGATCCTGTAAGAATCGAGCTGCGAGCTGCCAATCAAATTCAAAACTGAGTGACGATTACAGCCTCAGTCTCAATGGGCCGGGCCGCATTACAACGTTTCGTCGGGATCACACAATGTGATTCATGGCCATGCTTCCGAGCCATAAAAGAGCACGGCACTATTCACCCGATGTGCAGAAGTGTATCGGCGTGTTGGGCTTCTGCAAACCGGAATGTTGGTTCGCTATGTTTTTCTGGAGGTGCGAGCGATGCTGCGGTTGAATCGATCGGAGATTTGTCGATGGATGGGTTCATCTGAATGAGTGTGCCCAGACGCGGGTAATCATCGATATTGAAGAACAAGTGCTGAGGGCACGCTTCCGCGGTGATGAGATCACTTGTGCCACGCAGGAATTCGACTTCTTCGGCAGTAGAAACGTGCAGCACATGAAATCTGTGTTTGTGTCGCTCTGCGAGTCCCACGGCCCGCTTCGTGGCGATGATCGCGGCTTTATGATCGCGGATTCTGCTGTGATCGGTGATGTCGTGGCTACCGTTCAGTCGGACAGAATTTGCTCTGACCGTCGCTTCGTCTTCACAATGCGCGCAGATTGGAAGAGTTGTCTCAGCGAAGATTCTTTCCAATGCCTCCTGTTCATCAACAAGCAGGTCACCGTGCTGGAGCCGATGAAAATTTTGATGCCCGGCGTGCGCGTGGCCTTTTGCAGTGAATCCGAATTGTGAGGCGTGGCGCCCATATAGAAGCCATAATTCACGTGGCAGGATCGCGCGGCAATGGCGAGTTTTTCTTCAAGAGCTTGCACTGTTGTTGTGGTAGGCCTGGTATTCGGCATCTCCAGAAATGAGGTTACGCCTCCCTTGGCGCATGCGCGCGTCGCGTGATGCAAGTCCTCTTTGTGCGTCAGTCCGGGCTCAGAAAAAGGACCTGGTCGTCGATCAAACCGGGGATCAGGTGCAGGCCGCTTGCTTCGACGATTTCGTCAGCCCGCGCGGAATCCGGCGCGTCGATCGACGCAATTCTATGCCCTTCAATCAGGACATTAACTTTCGATGTCGAGTCCGGAAATACGACTGTCGCGTTGCGAATCAGAGTTCTCATGTTCATCTTTCCAGTTTCAGTGGACGCTGCATTAATTCGACCGTGGCTTCGCGCGGGGATTTGTTTTCGAACAGCACGTGATAGACCTGTTCGGCGATCGGCATATTGATGCCCTTCTGCTGCGAAAGATGGTACACACTGTGTGCTGTAAAAATGCCTTCGGCGACTGCTGTCATCGAATCCTGGACTTCCTTAAGTGACTGGCCACGGCCCAGTGCTTCACCAACGAAGCGATTTCTGCTGTGTTGACTATTGCAGGTTGTGACAAGATCACCCAGTCCGGCGAGGCCAAAAAACGTCTCACTGTTCGCACCCATTGCTGTGCCGAATCGAACCATCTCTGCTAAACCACGCGTGAGCAGTGCAGCTTTAGCGTTGTCACCGAATTGTAATCCGTCGCAGATTCCTGCTGCGATTGCGATTACGTTTTTCAGAGCACCGGCGAGTTCTACACCTGTCTGGTCAGCGTTGGAATAAACACGAAGTGACTCCATCGACATCAAGGACTGAATACGTTCCGCTGCTTCGAGTGAATCGCAAGCCGCCACGATGCTGGCTGGTTTCCGTGCTGTGATTTCTTCGGCATGGCATGGACCTCCCAGTACAACCACCGGACGCTGTCCGATGATCTGCTGAATAATCTGGCTGGGACGCAGCAGTGTCTCATTTTCAATCCCCTTCACGGCACTGACTATCAGTGCTCCGCCAGGAATCAGGCTGGCCAAATGATGAACGGCCTCGCGAAGACCGCGTGTTGGCACGCAGACCAGAACCACATCCGCATTCTGCAACGCAGATTCTGCATCAGCGGTCACCTGAATACTGGCAGGCAGACGCACTTGGGGCAACAGGCGACTGTTTTGGCGAGTTTCGTGAATATGTCGCGCGAACGTTTCATTTCGTGCCCATAACCGTACTGAGACGTCCTTGTTTTGAGCGAGTATCCAAGCGCAGGCCGTTCCCATGGCACCAGCACCCAGGACGCAGATCGTTGTCATAACTATTCAGTCACATTTGCAGAGGAGTAATCAGGTCTGACTGTGTGTATTTCAACGGCCTGCGGCGTTTACGCAACAGACTCAGGTAGTAAAAACCGGAATCGCGACAATCCGCATGTGAGGTAAATTCATTGCGATCGTGTCATTTTGCAGTTGTATGCCTTCGAATCGGACTTCGGAATTCGAAAGTCGATTGCGGGCCAATGAAACTCAACCAATGGTTAGCAAACATCAATTCTGCGCGGCTGCTGTCAGCATGCGTCAATGAGTGGAGGGGAAACAGTTATGAGTCAGCCATCCGTTATCGAGCAGCCTGGGGCCGTTTTCGTAGAACGCCGTCAGCGTGATGTCGATTCAGTATCGACCGGGTCTGAGCGTCGCCAGTTTCGCGACGGTGACCGATCCGCTCGACCAGAAGTTGCAGAGCTTGCAAATGCCGTGGACGATTACAAGATTGCCCATCACCGGCGCTTCATTACGTTTGAAGAGTTGTTCGACGTAATGACGTCCATCGGGTATCACAAATAGTTTGATCGTTACAAACGGTTTTCTTCCACGATCGCTAATGTTTCTTTCCATGAACATACCTTAGCAATCGGAATATCTCATCCTGTCTGCCATTTGCGTGGAATACTCTTCTGTCGGATCAAGGACGTATCGCGATACATTCAGGGACTGAAATTGAGTACCGATTTTATTCGGTAACTCAGCGTGACCGGCCAAAGCTGTGGCATGCGGGACTGGTTTCAGTCTGCACGCAACAAATCTCGTTTCGTCCCCGCAAACGTGAAGAGGGTGCTGTGATTATGTCCGACTATTCTTCCGACCTTCTGGTCACTGATCGACGCAGAACAGGTCGCAGGCGAATGACATCAAACCGCAAGCCTGCGGTTCCTGAAAAAATTGTCGCTCCACCAAAAACAAATCGCATTGCTAAAGTTGAAGTTCCACAAGAGTTGGAACCAGTTCAACCATCGACGGATATGTCCATCGAAGCGCGTCGCGAAATCATGGATCGCCGCCGTCAGGACCGCCGCCGACAGATTGATCCGACGACTTGCGAACGCGACTATTCCGACAACGAAGTCGAATTTATGAAGGCCATGGATGACTACAAACGCAAAAGTGGGCGCCCATTTCCAACATGGAGTGAAGTTTTGGAAGTGATGATGAGCCTTGGATACCGCAAAGTCGCTGATCCATCGACGATGGAATGGCGAACATTCGGCGACCAGATGGGATCGCTGTAAGACGATTTTAATGGAATCGCTGGCGGTACTAACTCCCAGTGACGACAAACAGTGAACCGCACCTCAGGGGCAATGCGATGCCGGGGGTGCGGTTTGCCGGTTTACGGCAAGCCGGTCATTTAAGAAACAGCCGCGCACGTGATATTAACAAAAGCATCATAGATTCCGCTGCCACCGCCCCAATCGGTGGGTTCTTCGGGAGTGACGCTGTTAACCGATCGCTTGTTCCCTGCAGCGTCAACGAGTCCTCCGAATGGCATCCACACGACTCCGGGGCGAACGCGATCGGAGATCCGGCACACAGCCGTGACTGTGCCGAGCTCATTCGAGACATCAACCGGTTCGCCATCTTGCAGCCCACGTTCCCGAGCGTCGTCCGCGTGAACCTCCACAAACAAAGTTCCTTCACGATTGCGATGACGTTCCACGTGTCCGTAGCTGGAATTCAGATAATGCAGCGTCTTGCCGGAAATCAGTTGCAGACGTCCGCCGCTTGCCTGAGGAAAATCGCCGCCGGATGGAAGCGGATCCATTCCCTGTTCCTGCATCGACTGTGACCAGAATTCGGCCTTGCCCGAAGGAGTGCGAAAGCCACCGTCTGCAAACGGACGCCAGTCGCGATCATGATTGAAACGGATCGATCCCGCTACTTTCAAACGATCAAACGTGACGTCTTCAAGCCACGGATGGTTGCTGTTCAACGCCGTCTGAATGAGCGATTCGTCGCTTTCAAACAGAAATGATTCTGTTCGGCCCAGAGCTGCAGCCAGCCGACGGAAGAATTCCGTGTTGCACACCGATTCGCCGACCGGCGAGATGGCCGGCTGATTGAGCGACATATAATGATGGCCCCAGGCCGGGACCAGATCGAGACTTTCAATCTGGCTTGTCGCCGGGAAGACGAAATCGGCGTACTTCGCGGTTTCGGTGACCACCAGATCGTGCACAATCGTCAGCAGGTCGTCTCGCATTAACCCCTGAATGATGCGTTGCTGATTGGGAATCGACACAACCGGGTTCACATTCCAGATGCACAGACTGCGTATCGGCGGCGTCAGCGTTGTCGAACACAAATCATTGCCAAGATCTCGCATGTTGAGCGTTCTAACGCCAGGCTTCTGAAGTTGTGGCATCGTCAGAGCGCGATGATTCAGTGTTGAATACTGAACGGAACCGGTCGAACGCGATAACCCGCCACCGCGATGTCGCCAGGAACCAATCAACACCGGCAGACAAGCCAGCGTTCGAAACATCATGGCTCCGTTCCGATGATGCTCCAGCCCGATTAATGGTCGCAGTAATGACGGCTGAATCGTGGCGTACTCGCGAGCGAACGTTTCAATCACATCGACGGGAAGACCGACGCGGTCGGCGACGCTTGACGGAGCGTACTGCTGAACTCGTTCGACGAGCTGCTCGTATCCAACCGCATGCTGCGACACGTAATGATGGTCAACAAGATTGTCACGAATGATGACGTGCATCATGGCCATCGCGAGAGTCGCGTCGCTGCCTGGTCGTGGCTGAATATGCCAGTCGGCTTGTTCGGCCGTGCGAGTCCTGATCGGATCGACAACCACGATCTTCGCGCCGCGTGAGCGTGCTTCCAGGATCACGGGCCAGAGATGCAGATTCGTCACGATCGTATTTGTGCCCCAGAGTACAATGTATCGACTATGGACCAGTTCTTCCGGATCAACTCCAAAGCCGCTGCCCTGCGTCACCGACAGACCGGCTACCGGGACTGCGCCGCAGATGTTGGTTTCTATTTGAGTGCATCCGAGCACGCTGAAGAGACGTTTGTCGAGCGATGCATGCTGGATCAGTCCCTGATTGCCGGCCGAGCTGTACGGCATGATGGCTTCTGCACCGGATTCTTCGATGATGGCGTTCCACTTCGCAGCGATGTCCGCAAGAGCTTCATCCCAGGAAACGCGAACGAATTGTCCTTCTCCCTTGGGACCGACTCGCTTGAGCGGATACTGCAGTCGATCGGGATGATAGACGCGCTCCAGATAATGATTGACCTTGGCACACAGGGTGCCTCGAGTAAACGGATGCTCGGGGTCGCCGTAAAGCTTTTCAGCTCGGCCGTCACGCACTTCAACCATCCAGGAACATGTGTCTGGAC
>Ga0105046_10007385_pt1 | contig 17313 bp, 18 predicted proteins | sample MAT03_FD_78385 | JGI IMG/M metagenome (GOLD analysis project Ga0105046, IMG submission 78385) | Freshwater microbial communities from Lake Fryxell liftoff mats and glacier meltwater in Antarctica - MAT-03 (megahit assembly) | ecosystem: Environmental > Aquatic > Freshwater > Ice > Liftoff...
AGCCCCCGTTCGGTCATCGCCGCTTGCAGCGATGCTGCGTCCTGATCGATCACCTCGGGCAGGGCAGGCGGCATAGCGTTAACCGAGAGCGGCGCGAGGCTGAGTGCAGCGATGATCAGGGGAAGTTTCTTTTTCATCGGTGCAGGCTGACACCGCCGCAAGATTTTGGAAAGGGACAATTGCAAAGCGGCACCGCAATCTTGCCTGGACCTTAAGGCGTGCCGCCGACGCGGCCAATCAGCGTGCCTTTTGATCCGCGCCGGTCGTAGTGAAACGCGATGTGCGGCCAGCGCTCCCGCCAGCGCCGGGCGACGACCTGTTCGCCGGGCCGCGCTGCGTCATCGAGCAATATCGTGGCCCCCGTCGTCAGCCGCGCAAACAAGCTTTCGGCGCTGCCGCGTACAAAGGGGTGGATCGCCCACGGCGGACCGTCGATGACCAGCAAATCGATGGTCGCGGGCACATCGCACAGCTGATACCAATGGCCACCCCAGCCGGGCGCAGGATTACCGAGCGGTGCGGTGTAGATATCGGCCTGCAAACCGTGGCTTTCGATCCAGCTGCTGGTCGATGCGACAAAACCGGCATGCTGGTCATAGCTGGTCAGCCGCCCGCCGCCCTACCGATCAAGGGCGCGGGCAATGACCAGGCTGGACGCGCCGCAGCCCAGTTCGACCACATTTGCCGGACGCAGCGTTTCAACAGCATCGTCAATATGGTGCAAAAAAACGCGTGTCGGCCTTCCAACTGCCCAGATGCGGCAGCGCATCGGCGGGCAGAGCGATCCGGTCGAGCAGTGCGCGCTTGTCGGCGCGCCGCCCGCCCCACATGCTGCGCAGCAGCCACGGCCATTGGATAGCGCCATAGAGCGCCACCATCGCCCGGTCGCGCAGCGGCATTTCGATACTGACGTCGTTGGCGATCCATGCGCTGGTTTTGTTGCGAGTGGTCATGGTTCAGGTCATTCGAACGGATCGCGGATCAGGATGGTGTCCGCGCGCTCGGGACTGGTCGATATCAGCGCGATCGGTGTTTCAATCAGCTCCTGGACCCGCTGGATATATTTGATGGCCTGCGCGGGCAGATCGGCGTAGCTGCGCGCGCCTGCGGTGGTTTCCTGCCATCCCGGCAGCTCTTCATATATCGGCTCGACCGAGGCCTGATCGGCGGCATGGCTGGGGAAATAATCGAGCACCTTGCCGCGCAGCCGATACCCGGTGCAGATGCGAATTGTCTCAAACCCATCGAGCACGTCAATCTTGGTCAGCGCAATCCCGGTCACGCCCGCAACCGCGCATGCCTGACGAACCAGCACCGCATCAAACCAGCCGCAACGCCGCTTGCGCCCGGTGACAGTGCCAAACTCATGCCCGCGCTGACCCAGCCGCTCGCCCGTGTCATCGGCCAGTTCGGTCGGAAACGGCCCGCTGCCGACGCGGGTTGTATAGGCCTTGGCAATGCCCAGCACGAACCCGACCGCACCGGGGCCAAGTCCCGATCCGCTGGCCGCCGTGCCACTGACCGTGTTGGAACTGGTGACAAACGGGTAAGTGCCATGGTCGATGTCGAGCAGCACGCCCTGTGCTCCTTCAAACAAAATCCGCGCGCCAGCCTTGCGCACTTTGTTCAGTCGCTTCCACACCGGCTGCGCGAATTGCAGCACAAAATCTGCAATCTCTGACAGTTCGGCGATCAGCCCGGCGCGGTCAATCGGCGGCTGGCCAAACCCGGCGCGCAATGCGTCATGATGGGCCGTCAGCCGGTCGAGCTGGGGATCAAGCTGGTCCAGATGCGCCAGGTCGCACACGCGCAGCGCACGGCGGCCAACCTTGTCCTCATAGGCCGGGCCGATACCGCGCCCGGTTGTCCCGATCTTGCCCGCGCCCGCCGCGCTTTCGCGCAACGCGTCAAGGTCGCGGTGAAAGGGCAGGATCAAAGCGCAATTGTCCGCGATCGCAAAATTCTCTGCGTTAATCTCGACATCTTGTCCGCGCAGTCTGGCGATTTCATCGCGCAGCGCCCACGGATCAAGGACGACGCCATTGCCGATGATCGACAGCGTGCCTGTGACGATGCCCGATGGCAGCAGCGACAGTTTATACACCTGGTCGCCGACGACCAGCGTATGCCCGGCGTTATGCCCGCCCTGAAAGCGCACCACGGCATCGGCGCGGCTGGCCAGCCAGTCGACAATCTTGCCCTTGCCCTCGTCACCCCATTGGGCGCCGATCACTGCGACATTCGCCATTACTATTTCCTGCTGTTCATTGCGTCCGGGGGACCGCGCGGGGCTTTAGCGGATTGGCGGGCAGAGGCAAGACCTGCGACCCTTTGCGACAGTTTGCGTTCAGGCTGATAAAGCCATGCGACAATTGCGGGTTAGTTGCGGACACAACGAAAGGCCCGACTCGGGGTCGCCAGTGGAGGACGATGATGCGCAAATGGGTGATGGCAGTGTCTTTGGCGGCGCTTGTGCTTGGCGGAGCAGCGGCAAGCGCGGCGCAGCGCGAACCGCGCGAACCGCGCGAGGGGCGTGAAGGGCTTCGCGAACTGATGACCGAGCGCAGGTTGGCACAAACCGCAACAACGGCAAAAGTCGATGTGACGCTCAGCTATGGCAATGCTGACAAGCAGCGCGTCGACCTGTTCCGTCCCGCCAGCGGCGGCAATGGCCTACCGCTTATCCTGTATATCCATGGCGGCGGGTGGGCCAATGGCAGTCACAAGATGGTTGCGGAAAAACCCGCGTGGGCCAGCAGCATGGGTTTGTGGTTCGGTTCCATCGGCTATCGGTATCTGCCGGAAGCGCCGGTGGAAACGCAAGCCAGCGATGTCGGCGCCGCTATCCGCAAAGCGCGGGCAGAGGCAGGGCGGCATGGCTATGATCCCGACCGCATCATCCTGATGGGCCACAGCGCTGGCGCGCACCTTGCCGCGCTTGTCTCCACCGATCCGCAATATGCGGGTGATGCCTTTGCCGCGATCAAGGCGGTGATCCCGATTGACGGCGCCTGTTATGATGTCCCGGCGCAGATCAGGGCCGCGCCCTTCATGGCCAAACGCACCTATATTCCCGCTTTCGGGTCCGAACCGGCACGGCAAAAGGCGCTGTCACCGCTAACCCACACAGGCGCACGCGATGCCCCGCGCTGGCTTATAATCTATATAACGAGCCGCGACGATGCGCGCGATCAGTCGATTGCACTGGCTGCGGCGTTGCAACGCGGTGGGGCGCAAGCCAGCACCAAGAGCATCGCCGGTAACCACATGACGGCCAATCGTGATTTCGGCAAAACCGACTATCCGGCGCAGGCCGAAGTGGATGCGCTGGTGCGGGCAGTGGTGGGGAAGTGAATGACGACGAAACTTACAACGGCTCAGGCAATTTGACGCCCAAAACATGCGTGCACCCCAGCGCCGCTGCATCATCCGTAGCGGACAGCGCGGCCACTGTTTCCCACCCCTCGGCGCGCAGCTTCGTTGCCGTTGCCGCATCGTGCCCCAGCGGCAGGAACAAGCGCCGCGCCTGGCCCTCATCGCTGCCCAGACCGGCATCGATCAGCGGATCGGGATAGAGCGAAAAACCCACTGCCGCCTCGCCGCTGCCGTCAATACGGTACGTCCCGCCGCGTCCGATGGCGTCGCCTTGTCCCGGCACGAACAGTGTAAAGCCAAACCAGCTTTGATAGGCAAAGCCATGGCGCTCGGTCGGGTCGAGCATCAGCCGCGCCCGGCCCGCAACCCGCGCCGCGATGGCTTCGAGCGCCGCCAATTGCTCGGTAAGTCGCCCGGCCGTGTCAAACGCCCGCAATGCCGCCAGGGCAGGGCCAAAATTCCCGGTTGCCGCGAGCAGCGGGAGCCACTCGGTCGCCCCCAATTGCGCCAGCGCACCGGCATCCTTGCCATCCAGAGCGGCGGCGATAGCGGCCAGCCTGTCCGCATCCATGCCCGGCCCGGCGAGCCGCTCCAATGCATCGGGCAGGGTGAAATCGACCGTCACCGGGCCGATCCTCGCCGCTTCGAGCGCGTCAATGGCGACCGCGACAATCTCTGCGGCTGCCGCCACGCTGTCGCTGCCGATCAGTTCCGCGCCCACCTGTAACATCTCGCGCGCGGGCCGCAGCTGGCTTGCGCGCAGTTTGACGACTTGCCCGGCATAGCAGAGTCGCAGCGGACGGGGCGCCGATGCCATCAAAGTGGCCGCAATCCGCCCCACCTGCCGCGTAATGTCCGGCCGGAATGCCAGCGTCCGCTGGGATACTGGATCGGTAAAGCGCAGCAGGTCGCGCCCGCTGCCTTCGGCCTTCCCGCCCAATGTCTCACGATATTCGGCGAGCGGCGGCGATACGCGCGCATAGCCATGGCGGCGCAGCACATCAATCAGCGCGCGGGTCACGCGCGACGCCGCCTCGGCCTGCGGTGGCAGGCGGTCACGCAGACCTTCGGGAAGGAGGGAAGGGGCGGCGGGAAGGAGGGAGCGGGGATTGGTCATGCGTTCGTCCTAGTGGCTGTGAGCCAGCATAGTAAACCCCTCCCCGCCAGGGGAGGGGGCGGACAGTTCAAAACGTCAAACCCTTTACCGTTTTCACCCCCGGCACATTGCACAGCTCCCACATCAATGGTTCGGGCAGGGGCGTATCCACCGACAGCAACAGCACCGCCTCGCCCCCCGCGTCGCGGCGACCAAGGTGAAAGGTGCCGATGTTGATGTGCGATTCGCCCAGTCGCGTACCCAGCCGCCCGATAAATCCCGGCGCATCTTCATTGACGATATACAGCATGTGGCCGACCAGATCGGCCTCGACCTTGATCCCGAACAGCTCGACCAGCCGCGGCGCGCCGTTGCTGAACAATGTGCCCGCAACCGACCGGTCGCCCTGTGACGTGCCGACGGTGACGCGGATCAGCGTATGATAATCGCCGCGCACATCGTGGCGCACTTCGCGTACATCCAGCCCCCGCTCGCGCGCCATGTGCGGCGCGTTGACCATGTTCACGGCATCCGAATACTGCCGCATCAGCCCGGCGAGCACCGCCGCCGTGATCGGCTTGATGTTCAGCTCCGCTGCCGCACCCTCAACCTCGATCGCAATCTTGGTTAGATTGTCGTGCGCCAGCTGGCCCACCAGGCTGCCCAGTTTTTCGGCCAGCGCCATATAGGGTTTCAGCTTGGGGGCTTCCTCCGCCGACAGGCTGGGGACGTTGAGGGCATTGGTGATACCGCCAGTCAGCAGATAGTCCGACAGCTGTTCGGCGACCTGAATAGCGACATTGACCTGCGCCTCGTCGGTCGATGCACCCAGATGCGGCGTGCAGATGAAATTGGCCGTGCCGAACAGCGGGTGGTCTGCCGCCGGTGGTTCAACCGCGAACACGTCAAGCGCGGCTCCGCCCACATGGCCGCTGTCGAGCGCGGCCTTGAGTGCCACCTCGTCGATCAATCCGCCGCGCGCGCAATTGATGATGCGCACGCCCGGCTTGGTCTTGGCCAGATTCGCCTCGGACAGGATGTTGCGGGTCTGTTCGGTCAGCGGGGTGTGCAGCGTGATGAAATCGGCGCGGCTCAACAATCCGTTAAGGTCAACCTTTTCCACACCCAGCTCCACCGCGCGCTCGGCGGTCAGGAATGGGTCGAATGCAATCACCTTCATCCGCAGGCCCAGCGCGCGTTCGGCTACGATGCTGCCGATATTGCCGCACCCGATCAGCCCCAGGATCTTGGACGTCAACTCGACCCCCATGAAATCATTCTTGGGCCATTTGCCGGCCTGGGTTTTGGCATTGGCCTCCGGAATCTGGCGGGCGAGCGCAAACATCATGGCGACGGCATGTTCGGCCGTCGTGATGCTGTTGCCGAATGGGGTGTTCATGACGACCACCCCCTTGGCCGAAGCCGACGGGATATCGATATTGTCAACGCCGATGCCTGCGCGCCCAACGACTTTCAGGTTCGTCGCGGCGGCGAGCACTTCGGCGGTCACCTTGGTCGATGACCGGATGGCCAGACCATCATAGTCGCCGATCATCGCGATCAGTTCATCCTTGGTCTTGCCGGTGATTTCGTCAACTTCGACCCCGCGCTCGCGGAAAATTGCGGCGGCCTTGGGGTCCATTTTGTCGGAGATAAGCACTTTTGGCATTTCAATTTCTTTCGTCATTTCGGCGAAGCCAGGAGTCCATCTCCCAACGTTGCGGTATCAAAGGGCAGGCATTGGACCCCCGCCTGCGCGGGGATAGCGAAAGCTAGGAAGCAAGCTCGGCGCGCGCCCAGTCGAGCCATGGCCCCAGCGCTGCGATATCGGCGGTATCGACCGTTGCCCCGCACCAGATGCGCAGGCCCGGCGGGGCATCGCGATAACCCGCGATGTCATGCGCCGCACCCTCGGCATCCAGCAACGCGGCAAAACGCTTGATATAATCCTCGTCCGCGCCCGCGACCGTCAGGCACACCGATGTGCGCGAACGGGTCGCCGGATCGACGGCCAGATGCCCCAGCCAGTCCCGGTCGGCAACAATCGCATCCAGCGCCGCCGCATTGGCATCGCTGCGCGCCATAAGCGCGTCCAGCCCGCCCAGTCCGTCCGGCCCGCCCAGTCCCTGCGCCCATTCAAGCGCAAAGATGACATCCTCGACCGCCAGCATCGACGGCGTGTTGATCGTCTCGCCCTTGAAAATACCCTCGGCCAGCTTGCCCTTGGCCATCAGGCGAAAAATCTTGGGCAGCGGCCATGTCGGCGTGTGACTTTCCAGCCGCTCGACCGCGCGCGGGCCCAGGATGATGACGCCGTGCCCGCCTTCGCCGCCCAGCACTTTCTGCCAGCTAAAGGTGGTGACATCCAGCTTGGCCCACGGCATCGGATACGCGAACACCGCGCTGGTCGCATCATTGAACGACAGGCCGGCGCGGTCATCGGCAATCCAGTCGCCGTCCGGCACGCGCACGCCGCTGGTCGTCCCGTTCCAGGTGAACAGCACATCATGCGACCAATCGACCGCCGCCAGATCGGGCAGCGCGCCATAATCGGCGCGGATGATCGTGGGATCAAGCTTAAGCTGCTTGGCCGCATCGGTCACCCAGCCCTCGCCAAAGCTTTCCCACGCCAGCGTGGTCACGGGCCGCGCGCCCAGCATCGTCCACATCGCCATTTCATAGGCGCCGGTGTCGGATGCGGGCACAATGCCGATGCGGTGGGTGTCGGGAACCTGTAAAACTTTGCGCATCAGGTCGATCGCCAGCCCGAGCCGCGATTTACCAATCTTGGCGCGATGCGACCGGCCAAGCGATTCGATTTTAAGTTTTTCAGCGGACCAGCCCGGCGGCTTGGCGCAGGGACCGGAGGAAAAAAACGGGCGCGCAGGGCGCACCTGCGGCTTGGGAATATTCGTCATGTCAATCTCTCCTCACAGAGAGCGCGCGCGGCGTTGGGACCGCGTGGCCCGGCGCTGCGTTTAAGGTCGGCTTTGCGATTGTCAAATGAATAGCTGAGCCGTGCGCCGGTCACATGCTGCAAACGGGTTGCCGGCGATTCATGCGGCAGTTCGGGGATGTCCCATTTCGAACCATTGTTTACGTATCGCGATTCGGGAATGGACTCTCACAATTGCACCGGTTAGCGGGCCGATCAACAAAACGGGTTGCATCGTATTGGATCTATATTTCTAGAAATTGCCCTAGGGGAGCGCCACGCATGACAAACAATATTCTGAAATTCTATGCTATTGGCGCCTGCCTGCTTGCCGCGCCAGCCGCTAATGCTGCGGTCGTTGTCAGCTACGGTCCGGCCGCTGGTCAATCGAGCGCCGTTGTTACCCCGGCGACGGGACCGGCCTCAGCCACGTTACTTTTCAACGGATTCAGCGGCAAAAATGCGCCGTCGATCGCCGGATTGACGTCGTCGCTGCTCATCAATTTTCTGGGCGTGACCGGCAAAGCTTATAATTTCAGCTATACCCTGTCGAACACATCAGGTGGGCCGATCAATGCATCGCGCGTGACGATTTTTGGGTTTAATTCGAATCCGAATTTTGTAAGCGTCACAGCGCCGACAGGCAGCTTTAATATTATCTCTAGCGGCAACCAGCCCAACGGCCTTGCCGATCTTGAACTTTGCTTCAAGGATCGGGGTCCGTCAAAAAATTGCACCGGAGCCCAGGATGGCGTGGCCAAGGGCGGCAGCACCAGCGGCACCTTTAACCTGACCTATGGCTCTGCGCTCTCGTCGATCACGCTGTCTGATTTCAGTGTTCGATATCAGGGAATTGATTCGTCGGCACTCGGGCTCAGGGACGGCTCAGCCAGTGGCCAGCCGTTCGGGTTGGTGCCGGAACCGGCAACCTGGGCGATGATGATTACCGGCTTTGGCCTTATCGGTGGGGCCATGCGCCGTCGTCGGAAAATGATCCCGGCTTTCGCCTGAACCCTACAGCAATGTTTTTTTGGAACAGGGGGCCTGGTTAGGCCCCCTGCTCTTTTTGCGTCAATACCCTGCTTTGCGGAACAGCACCTCACCGCGCCGCGCGACGTACAGCTTGTCAAGGCTGACCGGGTGGAAATAGGCCTCGACGCGCTCGCCCTGGGGCGTCGTGCCATAGACTTCATAACAACCGCCATCGACCTTGGCCTTGCGGACGGTCCAGCCTTCCTTGACCAGCATCGCAGTCAATGCTTCCTTGGTTTTCCAGCCTGATTGCGGCCCGGCCTGGCACTTGATTGCGCCAGTTGCGGCGGCGGGGGTGGCGGAAATTGCCGCGATCCCGGCGGCGGCAAGAACGGCAAAAGTGATAATACGCATGGACTAAACTCCTGAACTTGGTTGGGGGGAGGGGAAATTCTGCAACAGCCGCCGCATGACCAATATTAGCCATACCAGCGCCAGCGGAGCAAGATGGGCAAGCGCTGCGGTGTAGTTATTATGCACCCACGCCCAGTGCAGCAACGTCAGCAGCGCGGCAGGATACACCATCCGCTGCACCGTCTTCCACCCTGCGCGCAGCGACCGCATCGCCGCATTGTTGCTGGTCGCGGCCAGCGGCAGGAACAGCACCAGCGCCGCCCAGCCAGTCCAGATACCCGGCGCCAACGCCTCTGCCAGCATGTCCGCCACATTGCCCATGTCAACGGCGTAGAAAGCCGTGTGCAGCACCGCATAGGAAAAGGCCGCAACGCCAAACGACCGCCGCCGCGCCAGCAACCAGCGCAGCCACCCGCGCGGACCAATCAGGGCCATCAGCGGTCCGATCAGCATTGCCGCAATCATCAACCGCGCGCTCGTCTCGCCCGTCGGGGCCAGCATGTCCATCGTGTCGATCCGCCCGCTCCACCAGCCCAGCAGCTGCACCAGCGCGGGGACAGCGAGCAAAAGCCAGAACAGCGGCAGGGAATCACGCAAGGACCGGACAGTCGCCATGGACGCTGCGCTATGGCCTTGTCGCACAAACGTCAAGCTTATTGATAATCGTTCGCAAAAAAATACCAATCTTCTTAACGTGCTGTTAACCATCATTTGCGACGTTCACGCGCACCATGCGCTTGCTCACCCTCTTATTGCCGATGATGCTTGCGGCCTGTGTCGGCGGGGCGGATCGACCCGCACAGAAACCTGCAAAGCCTAGCATTTCGGCGATTCCCGCCTTCACTTCGCCAGAGGCAAGGCAATGCATTGCCGATCTGGGCAAGGCAGGGGTGCGTTTCACCCCGCTCGCCAATCAGGATTTCGGCGGCGGATGCAGCGCCATCGATTCCATTAAGCTGCTCGACATTGGCACGCCCGTGACCAATCTTGGTGCGATGACCTGTCCGCTTGCGCGCAACTTTTCTGGCTGGGTGCGCTTTGCCGTCGCGCCTGCCGCCCGCAAATTTCTGGGCAGTGACGTCGTAAAGGTCGAAACCTTTGGCACCTACAGCTGCCGCAACGTTTATGGCGGCCGTTCGGGCCGGTTGTCACAGCACGCCTATGCCAATGCCATCGACGTGTCCGCCTTTGTGCTAAAGGACGGTCGCCGCATCACCCTGCTGGATGGGTGGCAGGGGACGGATGAAGAACGCGAATTCCTCCGCACCCTGCACGCGTCCGCCTGTAAACGCTTCGGGACGGTGCTAGGGCCGGATTACAACGCTGCACATCATAACCACTTCCATTTCGACATGAGCGGCAACGGTTATTGCCGCTGACTTGGCATTTTCGCATCCAGCGTTTAGCGGTTACGCCATGACTGACAAAACCCCCCATCGCAGCGCTTTCCACAAAGCGGAAGAAAGCTCCGAATTCGCCAAACATAATGTCTCGACGCCGCAAACCCGCAGCGGCGCGTACAAACTCGCCTTTCAGGACAGTGATTTCCTGCTGCGTGAAGATTTACGCCCGGTGCGGTTTCAGCTTGAATTGCTCAAGCCCGAACTGCTGCTGGACGAAGCCAACATTGAATCCATGCTGGTCATTTATGGTTCGGCACGCATCCCGGAACCGGGGACTGCGGACGGACTGGAGGCTGCCGCCACCGACGATGTCGCGCGCACTATCGCCCGCAGCCTTAAGGCGAAGGCGCGCTATTACGAAGAAGCGCGCAAGCTGGCCCGGTTGGCGAGCGTCTTTCCGCCCGACGCCGACGGCAAACGTCATTTCGTCGTCTGCTCCGGCGGCGGTCCGTCGATCATGGAGGCGGCGAACCGCGGCGCTGATGATGTCGGGCGCGAATCGGTCGGGCTTAACATTGTCTTGCCGCACGAACAGGCACCGAACCGCTATGTCACCCCGGACCTCAGCTTTCAATTTCACTATTTCGCCCTGCGCAAAATGCACTTTCTGCTCCGCGCGCGCGCCGTGTGCGTTTTTCCAGGCGGCTTTGGCACCTTTGATGAAATGTTCGAACTGCTGACGCTGATTCAAACCGGCAAGATCAAGCCGATCCCTATCATTCTGTTCGGCCGCGAATTTTGGGAACGCGTCGTCAATTTCGGCGCGCTTGTCGAAGAAGGCGTGATCAGCGCCCCCGATCTCGACCTGTTCCGCTTTGTTGAAACGGCGGAACAGGCGTGGGCGATTGTGACCGAATTTTATGGGGTGGCGGCCCCCTGAAGCGTGCAAATGATCGCTGTTCTACTTCTGCTCAGCCAAATACAGGATCAGCGCCGCGCGCTCCGCCGCTTCAGGAATGCCCGCAAAACTCATGCGATTGCCGGGCACCGCCTGTCGCGGTGATTTGAGATAGACGTCCAGCGCCGCTGCGTCCCACACCCCGCCCTTGGCCCGCAGGGCTGGGGAGTAAGCAAAATTCGGCAGCGCTGCGACCGCGCGGCCAACGGCGCCGTGCAGGTTGGGACCAATCCCGTTCGGGCCGCCCTTGTCGATGGTGTGACAGGCGGCGCAGCGTTTAAAAATCTGCTCTCCCATCGCGGCGGTCGGTGCCACGGTGGGTGTCGGCAAAGCTGGGACTGGCGTGTCACTGCCATCCGGTTCCGGTGCAGGGGAACCGCAAGCCGCAAGCGACAGCAGGCCGCTTGCGACCAGCGCCAACCTCACTTGGTCGGCACGGCCGGGACCGCCGCTGCATCCGCTGCTGGTGCGACCGCTGCATCCACCGGAACAGCACCCCCGGCGGGTGCCGCCGCTGCATCCACCGGAACAGCACCCTCGGCGGGTGCCGCCGCTGCGTCGGGCGCCGGCACGGCAGGCAGGGGCAAGTTCGACCCCTTGGTATTCATCCACGCGATCAAATTGGCACGGTCCTCGGGGCTGGACAGGCCAGCGAACGACATTTTCGTGCCTGGCGCATACCGCCGCGGGTTGGCCAGCCATGAATCCATGGCTTTCCAGTCCCACGGACCCGCGATCGAGGTGATTGCATCGGAATAGGCAAATCCCGGTATGTGGCCGTGTTTTGCGCCCATCGTCGCCCACAAATTGGGGCCGATGCCATTGGCGCCGCCCTGATCAATGGAATGGCAATTCGAACATTTGGCAAAAACCGCCTCGCCCTTGACAAGGTCGGCAGAGGCGAGGAGCGCTTCGAGCGGCGGTCCAGAGGGTGCAGCGGTATCGGCGACTTCCCCGACAATCACAAAACCGGGCTTTTCCGGCGCATGGGTGCGCGATGTCTTGCCCACCAAAATTGTCAGGCCCAGTGCGGCAATGCCGGCACCCAGTACCCAGCCAGCAATGGTATTGTTGCGGTTGTCGTCGCTCACGCTGTATTCCCTTATGTCTTTGTCGCCGTCCCCATAATCGCCCTGCACCGGGCGCGCAAGGCTGGCAACGCGCGGTTGCACCATCTTTTATGGCCCGCTAACGCCTGAGCCTTCGGCGACGTGGGGGCAAAATACATATGGCCAGCTATTCAGCATCGGCACAGCGACTGGTAACCGGGATGAGCGCGGCGGCGCTGGCCGAATCTGCACGGGCACTTGCCTTTCAGGGAGCACCCGGCGCGAACAGCCACCTTGCCTCGCTGGAATTTGATGCCTCCGCGCTGCCGTTGCCATGTTATGCCTTTGAAGACGCTATCGATGTGGTGCGTGAAGGGCGCGCGGACCGCGCCATCATCCCTATCGAAAACAGTCTGCATGGCCGCGTCGCCGACATTCATTTCCTGTTGCCCGAATCGGGTCTGTTCATCGTTGGCGAACATTTCCTGCGCATCCGTCATGGCTTGATGAGCCGCGACCTTGCTGCCCCGGTCCGCGCGATGAGCCATCCGCAGGCGCTGGGCCAGTGCCGTCACTGGCTGCGCGCCAATGGTATTGATCCGGTCGCGCACAGCGATACCGCTGGCGCAGCGGCCTGGGTCGCCGACAGTGACGAACCCGGCCTTGCCGCCATCGCCCCGCCGATGGCGGCCGACCTATATGGGCTGACGCTGCACGAACCGGGGATTGAGGATGCGGATCACAACATGACACGTTTTGTCGTGCTCGCCCGAAAAGCCGTTCTGCCGGCGCCGGGCCGCGCCGTCATGACGACCTTTGTGTTCGAGGTGAAGAATATCCCTGCTGCGCTGTATAAGGCGCTGGGCGGCTTTGCCACCAACGGCGTCAACATGACCAAGCTGGAAAGCTATCAGGTCGGGGACAGTTTTGCCGCGACCAAATTTTACGCGGACATTGTTGGCGCGCCCGGAGAAATCGCGGTGGATCGTGCGCTCGACGAACTGCGCTTCCACTGCAACGAAGTGCGCTTGCTGGGCAGCTACCCAATGGCGCGCGTGCGCGGTTAGGGCGACCAGCGGCCGATCCCGCACTGTGCGCTGCGGAATTGCACATAAGGGCCGTGCCCCTAACCCTCGCGTTTCGCCAGCAATCGGGCGGTTGACGCCGTCTGTGAAACAAAAATCCCGACCAATATCGCCGCGACCACCAGTGCAAAGATATCGAACGCCGACAATCCGGTGCCGAACAGCTTGTCCTGCCCGACAAAAAACATCGCCGCTGTCATCGCCATCAGCATCAACCGCAGTTCGGTCGGCCCGCCAGCAAGGTAGGTCAGCTTGAATTCGTCAATCACCTGCGCACATAAATAGGTGTGAATCGACAACAGCAGATAGGCGACGAGCGCCAGCAGCGCGACCTCCAACTCGACAAACGGGCCAAGTCCTAACCCGACCAGCATCGCCATCGTCGCCAGCGCGTCCACGCTATGGTCGATGAAATAGCCATAGTTGGGCCGCTCGATCCGGCGATAGCGTGCCAGGCTGCCGTCCAGCGAATCGCCGAACCAGTTGAGCAGATAACCCAGTTGCGCCAGCCACAGCCACGTCAGATTCTGGATGCTGAAGATATACCCTACACCAACCATCAACGCTCCGGCAAAGCCAAGCATTGTCATCATGTCGGGGGTTATCCATTGCGGCAACCGCGGGCACAGCCAGTTCAGCAGGCGGCGTTCGTTGGCGGCCAGGATGCTTTGCTGGATGCGGGGGACACTTGTCATCAGACCATCTTAGCGCCGTCATCATATTTTCACCAGTGTTTGCATGCGGACCGGGTCGGGCGCGCGATGAACGGTGCCGCCTTGCACGAATCCTGCTGCCCGCTTAGGGCCGCAATATGCTTCATGTCGAAACTGCTGCGCTGCCTCCTTGGCCCGGTACCCGCGACTGGGCGGCGCTGGCGCAGGGGGCGGTTGCCGCCGCGCTGACCCACACCCCGCATGCGCCCCTCGCCGATGCCGCGCCGCTGGTGGAAATCAGCATCCGCCTGACCGATGATGCCGAGGTTCAGGCGCTCAACCGCGACTATCGCGGTATGGATAAACCGACGAATGTTCTTTCTTTTCCGCAATATGACCCCGATGATTTTGTAATGCTCGCCGACACCGACGATGGCGAACTGTTGTTGGGTGATATTGTCCTGGCGCACGAAACCTGTACGCACGAGGCGGGGGAGCGCGGCATTTCCGTTGCGGATCACGCCGCGCACCTGATTGTCCACGGCACGCTCCATCTGCTTGGCTATGACCATCGGGACGATGCCCGCGGCGATGCGATGGAGGCGTTGGAAACAAAAGCGCTTGCCACGCTGGGGATCGCGGACCCATATGCGGATCATCAAGCTTTGCCCGATTGACGGGCAGGAAACGGGGCAATGTCAGACGACCAGCAAAGTGCAAGCCGCAGCGACGACAGCGACAGTCGAAGTAGCGGGCTGTTCAAACGCCTGACCGGGATGTTGTTCGGATCGAACAACGAGCCAACCCTGCGCGAACAAATTGAAGAGGTTATCGACGACGCAGAGGAGGATCGCGGCGCGCGCGCGGCATCTGGCCCGGTCGGGAAGATGTCGTCGGTTGAACGCAAGATGCTGCGCAACCTTCTGCACTTTGGCGAAATGCGGGTGGATGATGTCGCCGTACCGCGCTCGGACATTATTGCGATTCCCGATACAGCCAGCTTTACCGAACTGGTCGCACATCTGGCCGATGCGGGGCACAGCCGTCTGCCGGTGTACCGCGACAGACTCGACCACATCGTCGGCATGATTCATGTAAAGGATGTTTTTGCGGTGCTGGCCGCTGGGCGCGAACCGCCCCCGCTGGCTGATCTGATGCGCCAGCCGCGTTATGTCCCGCAATCGATGGGCGTGCTTGATCTGCTGGCCGAAATGCGCGCCACTCGCACGCATCTTGCGATCGTGATCGACGAATATTCGGGCACCGAAGGCCTCGTCACTATCGAGGATCTGGTCGAAGAAATCGTTGGCGAGATTGAAGACGAACATGACGATGAGCCCGAGGCTATGTTTACCCGCCGCGCCGACGGCTGTTGGGAGGTTGATGCCCGCGCCGAACTCGATGATGCTGGCGAGGCGATTGCGCCAGAACTTGCCGCCATTGACGAGGATGTCGACACCATGGGCGGGCTTGCCGCCGTGCTCGCGGGCCATGTGCCAACGGTGGGCGAAGTCATTATGCACCCCAGCGGCTGGCGGCTGGAAATCCTCTCCGCCGATGCCCGCCGCGTCGACCGGTTGCTACTCCACCCGCCAGCACGGCTTGATTATGAAGCGCCCTTGGGCCGGGGTGAGGTGGAATAGGGCGCGGCTTGCGTTTGCACGCCCTGCCAATCCCCGCTAACTTCGCATCATGCACACCTCGGACCTGCGTATCGCCCTGTTCAGCGGCAATTATAACTATGTTCGCGACGGCGCCAATCAGGCGTTGAACCGGCTCGTCGAATATCTGCTGCGGCAGGGGGCGGCGGTGCGGGTTTACTCGCCAACGGTTGAAATGCCCGCCTTCGAACCCGTCGGCGATCTGATCAGCGTGCCTAGTATCGCGATTCCGGGCCGCCCCGAATATCGCCTGCCGGTGCGTCTGTCGCGTCGGATCCAGGCGGATTTAGCGGCTTTTGCGCCCAATATTCTGCATATCTCCAGCCCCGACCGTGTCGCGCGGCAGGCGCGCAAATGGGCCGCAAACCACGGCCTGCCGGTGCTTGCATCGGTTCACACACGTTTTGAAACTTACTTCCGCTATTATAACTTGTCCTTCCTCGAACCCGTGATCGAGGCGTGGTTGCGCAAATTATATCGCCGCTGTGATGCGCTCGTCGCGCCGTCGGAATCGATGGCTCAGCTGCTGCGCGAACAGCGGATGAACTATGACATCGACATCTGGTCGCGCGGCGTTGACCGCACGATTTTCAACCCCGCGCGCCGCGATCTGGCTTGGCGGCAGGGGCTGGGCATCGCTGATACTACCCCTGTTATTGGTTTCCTCGGGCGGTTGGTGATGGAAAAGGGGCTGGACGTCTTTTCCGACACGATCGATCAACTCAAGCGTCGCGGCGTCGCGCATGATGTGTTGGTGGTGGGCGAAGGGCCGGCCCGCGACTGGTTTGAAACCCGGCTGGCCGATGCACATTTCGTGGGCTTTCAGGGCGGTGCCGACCTTGCGCGCGCCATTGCCAGCATGGACATGCTGTTCAACCCGTCGGTCACCGAAACCTTTGGCAATGTGACGCTGGAGGCAATGGCATGCGGCCTGCCGGTGGTCGCCGCGAAGGCCACAGGCAGCGAGAGTTTGGTCGCCGATAAACGCTCGGGCCGCCTCGTCCGCCCGGGAGCCATCGGCCAGTTCGCCGACGCGCTGTCCAACTACTGTGCCGATCCAATCCTGCGCGCTGATCACGGTGCATCGGGCGCAGCGCGCAGCCAGGAATTCAGCTGGGACGCGATCAACCAGACCGTCGCCGACACCTATCTGCGCCTGATCGCGCGGCGGCAACGCGGGCTGGGGTTGCTCAGCGATGCGGAAATCCGTTGAAAAATAACGCTGTCATTTCTTCGCTGCGCTCGCAATGACGCCGGTTTGAAGTAACCCCATGACCGATCTCTTCGCCCCCGAGGCCCAAGGTACTCCGCCCATTGCTCCGCTCGCCGAACGCCTGCGCCCCGCGTCGCTCGGCGATGTGGTTGGACAGGATCATCTCACCGGCCCCGATGGCGCATTGGGCCGCATGGTCGCCAACCAGACGCTTGCCTCAATCATTTTGTGGGGGCCACCCGGCACCGGAAAGACCAGCATCGCGCGCCTGCTGGCCAATGCCGTAGGCCTTCGCTTCGCATCATTGAGTGCAGTCTTCTCCGGTGTTGCCGACCTCAAGAAAGTCTTCGCTGATGCGGACCGCCTCGCTGCGGCTGGCCAGCGGACCTTGCTGTTCGTGGACGAAATCCACCGGTTTAACCGGGCCCAGCAGGATGGCTTCCTGCCCTATGTCGAACGTGGCACGGTGATCCTCGTCGGTGCGACAACCGAAAACCCCAGCTTTGCCCTTAACGCCGCACTGCTCAGCCGGACGCAGGTGCTGGTGCTTCACCGGCTC